>ERZ650309.778-NODE-778-length-15336-cov-5.070480_pt1 | contig 15336 bp, 15 predicted proteins | sample MGYA00376245_ERZ650309 | MGnify/ENA primary metagenome ERZ650309 (study PRJEB26733, sample SAMN07839294) | wastewater metagenome | biome: urban; feature: wastewater treatment plant; material: waste water | place: USA: North Carolina | collected 2016-04-26 ...
CGGGGATCGGCGCGGCTCGCTTACCATCGACGACGAGGGCACGCCGACCCAGCGCAACGTCCTGATCGAGGACGGCATCCTCAAGGGCTATATGCAGGACCGGCTCAATGCCCGGCTGATGGGCGTGCCGACCACCGGCAACGGGCGGCGCGAAAGCTATGCCCATGCTCCGATGCCCCGCATGACGAACACCTTCATGAAGGCCGGCAAGGACGATCCCGCCGAACTCCTCTCGCGCGTCAAGTCCGGCATTTTCGCCAAGAGCTTTGGCGGCGGCCAGGTGGATATTGTGTCGGGCAAGTTCGTCTTCTCCTGCACCGAGGCCTATCGAATCGAGAATGGCAAGATCGGCGCTCCGCTGAAAGGCGCCACACTGATCGGCGACGGGCCAAGCGTCCTCACCAAGGTCCGCGGCATCGGCAATGACTTTGCGCTCGACGAAGGGATCGGCATCTGCGGCAAGGGCGGGCAAAGCGTGCCTGCAGGCGTTGGTCAGCCGACCCTGCTGGTCGAAGGGCTGACCGTCGGCGGCACGGCTGCCTAGCCTGCGATGGCAAAGGCTCGACCCGTTCCAGCCCTGTACTCCGGACTTGATCCGGAGCCCATGTGGCAAGCGGACGGCATTGCGGAACCATGGGCTCCTGGTCAGGCCCGGAGTACAGGCTCAGATCAAACCAGCACCATCAAGCTCTGGAAGGAGCGAACATGTCCGAATTCACACCGGAACTGACTGACGACCATATTGCCTTTGTCACGAAGCAGCCGGTCTTCTTCGTGGCGACCGCGGCTGACGGCGCGCGGATCAACCTCAGCCCCAAGGGCATGGACAGCTTCCGTGTGCTGGGGCCGGGCCGGGTCGCCTATCTCGATGTCGGTGGATCGGGCAATGAAACACAGGCCCATCTCTCGGCAGACGGGCGGATCACGATCATGTTCTGTGCCTTTGACCGGCCGCCCCTGATCCTGCGCATCTATGGCCGGGGCCATGCTGTCCTGCCGCAGGACGCGGGGTGGGCGGAGCTTGCCGGGCAGTTCACCCTGCTCCCCGGCACACGGCAGATCTTCGTGATCGATGTGGAGAGCGTCCAGACGAGCTGCGGCTGGGGCGTGCCCCTGATGACGCTGCAGGCCGAGCGGGAGACGCTCTCGAAATATCATGCGCAGCAGGATCCCGACGCGCGGCTCAAGAAGCTCGGCACGCGGACGAAAAGCATCGACGGACTGCCCCTGCGCGTCCAGTCCCACTTGCCCTGGCAGGGCTGACGCGCGTGGCTCTTGTAGAATTTGCCCGATACTACAACAGTTTCGAGGCAGGCCTCGCCCAGTCGCGGCTTGCCGATTGCGACGTCGAGTCCGTCATCTTCGACCTTGAGATGTCAAACTATGCCGGCGGGCTCTCCATCCCGATCCGGCTCATGGTGCTGGAGGAAGACCTAGCCGCGGCGCGCATGGCCCTCCGGGCTTGACCTGATCTTGTATTCCGGGCTTGACCCGGAGCCCAAAATCCCGCCCGCTGATCTGTGTCATGCATGGGCTCCGGATCAAGTCCGGCGTACCGGGCAGGAGCAGGTTGCCGGACCCTAATCCTTTTCCTTGCCGGTGCAGGCGCCGGTGCGTTTGGCGTCCATCTCCATCTTCATCGACATGCCGCCCGCAGCCCCGCCATTGCCGGTGGCCGCGACAGCCATGTGATAATGGTCGGGCGAATATGTGCCCTTCATCGTCATCGTTCGCATCGCGCCCGCTTCCTTGCAACTCATCGCCGCATCGATCGTCCCGCCGGACATGGTGAAATGATCATAGCGGCAATTGCCGCCGTCCCCGCCTGCGAAGAAATCCTCCTTGGGCCTCTTGGCTTCGGCTTCGGTCAGGCAGGAGGTAAACGTCCTGGGCTTGCCCATCATTCCCTTCATCCGCGCCGCAGCCTCTGGCGGCATGCCGGGCATGGTCATGTCGATCATGGTCATCGTCGATTCCCAGCGCCCGGGAGACACGAACTGCCCGTCCGCTGTCGCGGCCTTCACCTTGTCCGCCACTTCGGAGGCCGAGGCATTCTTCATGTCGACGCCCTTGTTGCACCCGCAGAGCAGAAGCGCCGGGGCGACCAGAATCAATCCATGCTTCATCATTGTCGATTGTCCCACCAGATGACGATGACCCGCAGCATCGCGATTGCGGGGCGAATGTCCAGTGGGGAGTTGCGTCGGCCCGGCACTGCGCGCGCAGTCGGTGCCCATTCACCGACATTGCGTCGATGGATGGGCACCCTTGCTGCTAGAAGCGAACGCCAAGCCCGACGACCACCTGATGGCGATCGACGTCGATGTTCACATCATTGGCACCGACATCGAGATTCTTGTAGTTCGAGTAACGATATTCCGCCTTGATGAACCCGCTCGGGCCGAAGAGGTTGAATTTCTGTTCAATCCCTGCCCCCAGGCGATAGCCGTCGGCCGTGCGTCCTTGCGTGAACACCGTACCAGTGGCATCGGCGTACCGCGCATTAAACTTGGCGTTGGTATAGCCGCCCTTCGCGTAGATCATGGTTTTCGGGCTGACAGCGAACCCGATCCGGGCGCCTGCATACAGGTCGCGACCGGTTTTGAGGTTCGTACTATCGCCGATCTGGAGGACATCCGTATTGCTTCCCTTGTTTGTGGAATCGCTGAATTCCCCTTCAAGGCCTGCAATGACGCCGCCAAGCTGAAAATCGACGCCGCCAGCAACACCGTACATGATGCCATCCGCATCACTGGTGTGTTCATAGCCGGCCAAGGCTTCGACATGGGGTCCGGTAAACGGCGCCTGTTCCTGAGCAAAAGCAGGGGTGGCAATCATTGTCGCCAAGACGGCGGCAACTGACAATGGTTTCAACATCAATAAATCCTTTACGCTGCGTCGAACTCAAACATGAGGACAGCGGGCAAACAACGGGACGCGCAAAGAGTTTCATGAACACAGGACAACAAGATTGACCGATGCCATTATACAACACTCCACGCCCGCCGCCTGTTCTTGAGCCGAGGGGCGGTCAGGCCAGAGGCTTCGCAGACAGCAGCTTTCGATCCTCTCGTCGTCCTTGCGCAAACACCGTGCCGGTGACGGGGGACTTGAACAGCACGCGCCAACCCCTAGGCGCGACCCATGACCGCGCGATGGCGCAGTTGCCATAGTCCGGCGTCACACCGGGGTGGCAGCAGGCGAAGCGCTGAGCCAGCGCGACCCTCGCGAAACAACCCTTTCCTATTTGATGCGAATCTGCTCCACCCTGTTCGATGAAGCGCAGAGCCTTCCCTTGCCGCATTGCCGCCGTCCCGATGACCGCGCGGCCGGTATTATTCTACCGGAAGGGAGTGACACGTTTGACAAGTTCCGGCTCGGGTCGGGGACGAGCGGCGTCCCTTTTTCGCGTCTTTGCGGCTTTGCGTGAGTCGCAAATCCCGGCACCGATTCGCGAAGCTGGCAGGGTCATCATCTCACGCGAAGGTGCGACGTGTCCCGGCTCCCGCTTTCGCGGGCATGACAAAGGGGGCCGCTTTCCTTGTAAACGGGGTGTGCGATGCCCATATCGGAATGACGTCGTTATGCTCGGTTGAGCACATATCTGTCTGGCGTTGATCGCCGTCCTGCGGGCGACTCTTGTCATCGGGAAAAACCACCATTGAAAGGACAAGGTCGTGGCCAAATCGCAAAAGAAATCCAATCGTGAAGTCCGCAAGCCCAAGGCGGAAAAGCCCAAGACCAACGCCTCCAATCCGTCGGACAAGCGCGGCCTGGTTCCCGGCCTCGACAATATGAAGCGCTAGGGCGCAGCGCCATGCGTCCTTCGGGCATCATGTGCAGGCAGCAGGAAGCCCTTCAGCTGGCCAAGGCCGAGAGTGAAACGCTCGAAAGCCGACGGGCGATTGCGCTGACTGCCGCAAAGGCCTGGGGCCTGGCGGCGAAGGCGGCCGACGCGCGGGAATCGAGGCAGACGCCACTCGACATGCTCGACGCGGAAATCGCGCAGGAATTCCGTGACGAAGATGCCGAGCTTGCAGCCGAAGCGCTCGGTGGAAAGCCCGTCACCGACCCTTTGGCGGAAGATCCCACAGGGCGCGTCCATAATTTTCCGCCGCCTCTTCCCAAACCAGAGAGACATGGGTGACGCCCACATCGATATCCCGCTTGAAGCGCTGGATCGGATTGCCGAGGTAGACCGAAGTCGCGCCGGCCATCAGCGAAAGCTTGCTGGCCACTTCGCCCATGCGGCGCGAGACATAGGCCGCATCCCGGTGCGAGGCATAGGCATCAATCGGCGCCGGCGCCTGTCCGGCTTCGGCCCATCTGTTCAGCTCGTCCATCCGATGGCGCATGATGAGTTCGGCGGCATGGATGTCCGTCAGGGCCTCGGTCAGCCGGATCTGGTTGGCGACCCGTTCGACCTGGAGTTCGCCGGTGAAGAGGCCCTTCTTGCCAATAAGCGTCGTGCGCACGGCCTCTGCCATGCCCGAGGCCATGCCGACCAGCGCCGCCGGGATGCCCCAGACGGCGGGCCAGGCAAAGGGCAAGCGGCCCATCGGAATGCCGAGCGCCTTGCCGCCCGGCGTCGTCCCCATGGCAACGTCCATGCCCGAGACACGGCGGTGCGCAGGCACGAACACATTGTCCAGGATCAGGTCCTTGCTGCCGGTGCCGCTCAAGCCGGAGACGAACCAGTCATCCTCGATCGTCGCATCGCTGCGCGGGATGAGCATCCAGTCAAAGCAGGTCGGGCTGGGTTTCATGATCAGGAACCAGTCCGCAAAGTCACAACCGCTCGAGAACTTCCAACGACCGCTCAACCTGGCGCCGCCGTCGACTTCGGTCATCTCGCTCTTGGTCGCAAAGGACACGGTCGAGCACAGCCGGTCATCGCTGCCGTCCCAATACTCCTCCTGCGCCTGCATCGGGAAAAGGCTGACCTGCCAGTTGTGGATGACAAACAGGTTGGTCACCCAACCGCTCGATCCGCAGGCCGTCGCAATCGTGCGGATCACTTCCACCGCCGTATCGGGGCCCAGTTCATATCCGCCAAAGCGTTTGGGCTGGAGAATCTTGGGGAAGCCCGCCGCCTTGAAATCCGCGACCGTTTCATCGGGCAGCCGCCGGTTCTTTTCAGCGTCTGCCGAACGTTCCCGCAGGGCGGGCAAAAGAGCCTGCGCCCGCGCAATCATGTCTGCCTTGGTGGGAAGGTCCGACTGGGCCCTGACTGCACCGACTGCCATGTTCATGGTCTTATCCCCTCGCTGATTGCGCGCCCTCCCGGGCAGCTGGCAGCACTTTGCCAGAGACAATCGCGACGAGACATAGGGACAAATACTAGGACACCACGTCCCGAGGCGCCATTGCCACGCTCGCTCCGACATCCTATGTTCCTGATATGTCCTTGACCATCCGCACCACGCTTGAAGAGCCGGAAACCGGTCAGGCCTTCATCCCGCACCGTCCGGAACGCCCGCCCAAGGCCGATGGCGGCAAGCAATTCAGGATTGTGAGCGAGTATCAACCGTCCGGGGACCAGCCAACGGCGATTGCCGAACTTGTCGCCGGGATCGAGGCGCATGAACATGATCAGGTCCTGTTGGGCGTGACCGGTTCGGGCAAGACCTTCACCATGGCAAAGGTTATTGAAGCGGTGCAGCGGCCCGCCCTGATCCTTGCCCCGAACAAGATCCTCGCCGCGCAGCTTTATGGCGAATTCAAGAGCTTCTTTCCGGACAATGCGGTCGAGTATTTCGTGTCCTATTACGATTATTATCAGCCCGAGGCCTATGTCCCGCGGTCCGACACGTACATCGAGAAGGAAAGCTCCGTAAACGAAGCGATCGACCGGATGCGCCATTCGGCAACGCGCGCCCTGCTGGAGCGCGATGATGTGCTGATCGTGGCATCGGTGTCTTGTCTCTATGGCATCGGCTCGGTCGAAACCTATTCGGCCATGATCTTCGACCTGAAGAAGGGCCAGAGCGTCGACCAGCGGGAGATCATCCGCAAGCTGGTGAGCCTGCAATACAAGCGCAATGATCAGGCCTTCGCCCGCGGCAATTTCCGCGTGCGGGGGGACAATCTGGAACTCTTCCCGTCGCACTATGAAGACACGGCGTGGCGCATTTCCTTTTTCGGCGACGACATCGAGGAGATTGTCGAATTCGATCCGCTGACGGGCAAGAAGGTTGCATCGCTCGATTATGTCCGCGTCTATGCAAACTCGCACTATGTGACGCCGGGCCCGACCCTCAAGCAGGCCATGGAAGCGATCAAGCTCGAACTGGCAGAACGGCTGAAGGAACTCGTCTCCGAGGGCAGGCTGCTGGAAGCACAGCGGCTTGAGCAGCGGACCAATTTCGACCTTGAAATGATTGCCGCCACCGGCAGCTGTGCGGGCATCGAGAATTACTCGCGCTTCCTGACCGGGCGCCTGCCAGGCGAGCCGCCGCCGACACTCTTTGAATATCTGCCCGACAACGCATTGCTCTTCGTCGATGAAAGCCATGTGACGATCGGACAGGTCAATGGCATGTCGCGTGGTGACCACAGGCGCAAGCTGACCTTGGCCGAATATGGCTTCCGCCTTCCGTCTGCCATCGACAATCGTCCCCTGCGCTTCAACGAGTGGCAGGCGATGCGCCCGCAGACGACCTATGTTTCAGCGACGCCCGGCAATTGGGAAATGGAGCAGACCGGCGGCGTCTTTGTCGAACAGGTGATCCGGCCCACCGGCCTGATTGACCCGCCTGTGACCATCCGCCCCGTCGAAGACCAGGTTCAGGATTGCATCAACGAATGCCGAAAGACAGCCGAAGCCGGCTATCGCACCCTCGTGACCACGCTGACCAAGCGGATGGCGGAGGATCTGACCGAGTTCATGCACGAAGCGGGTTTGCGCGTCCGCTACATGCATTCCGATGTCGAGACGCTCGAGCGCATCGAGCTGATCCGCGACTTGCGATTGGGCGTCTATGATGTCCTCGTCGGCATCAACCTGTTGCGCGAAGGGCTGGACATTCCGGAGTGCGGACTCGTGTGCATATTGGATGCAGACAAGGAAGGGTTCCTGCGATCCGAAACATCATTGATCCAGACGATTGGTCGCGCGGCGCGCAATGTCGATGGCCGCGTCATCCTCTATGCCGACCGGATGACCGGCAGCATGGAACGCGCCATCGCCGAAACGGATCGCAGGCGGGAAAAGCAGCTCGCCTACAATGCCGCGCACGGCATCACGCCGGAAACCATCAAGCGTGCGATTGGCGATATCATCAAGGACGTAGCCTCGCGCGATCAGGTGACGGTAGAGATTGAAGACGGGCCGGTGCACATGGTCGGCCACAATCTGCGCGCCTATATCGAGGAACTCGAAAAGAAGATGCGTGCGGCGGCGGCCGATCTCGAATTCGAGGAAGCGGGCCGCTTGCGCGACGAGATTCGCGCGCTGGAACAGAGCGAACTCGGCATTCCGGTCGACCAGCAAAAACTGCCGATCATGGGCCGCAGCAATGAAGGCAAGCCCGGCACGCGCAAGACGCGCTTCGGGAAAACGCAACGCAAATTCGGGCGCTAGCGGACGGCTCCCTGCAACAACAATCTTGGCACCAAGACTATGGCCCCGAGGAGCGGCCAGCGGCGCTGCCAGGGCTTTATCGCGATCTGGGTCCCTGCGTGGCGGTTGATTTTCCAGGCGAGGTAATCGACACCGCCTGCAAAGGTGAAGCTTGCCTTGGCCAGCCGGACAACGGACATCAGCTTGCCGCGCCTCTGCAAGCTTCGCCAGCGACGCTCAGCCGCCGCGCGGTCCAGCATCGTTTCGGGGATCGCTTCTCCAAAGCGTCGATAGCGCTCGGGGTCGGCGTCAACAATCGAACCGGACCGGTCTTCGCGTTCGGCGCGCAATTCGGCGCGGTAGGTCTGGGCAAAACCTGCGCGCCAGATATCGAGCGGATCGCATGAACCAGCAATCGGTCGCGCAAACCGGAACAAGGTCGGTGCCGCATCGGCAACGGCTGCAACCACAGTGTCTCGAGCAGCATCGTCGGCCGCCCAGACCAACCGGCTTGGCTGGGCAAAGCGCGCCCAGACGGATACGGTCGTCGCGGCAGGGCCGTTGAGGAGGGCAAAATCCCGTTCGCTGAGCACGGCATATTTGGCAGCGAGTCCTGCATGCGCAAACGGGAAGACGTTGGGCGGTATCAGGCGGTTCGCTGTGGCCAGCCAGCTGTCCGGCCAGGCCGCGTCATAGTCCGAGACAATGAGGTAGAAATCGAGCATGAGACCGTCCAGCTCCTGCTGGCGCAGGCAGGATCCGTAGAAGAGCACGGCCCGGGCCGCGTGCCCAAAGTCCGCAGCAATGGCAGCAGCCATTGCCGAGACGCGTGGATTGACGGGCTCCGCCAGCTCGGCAGAAACAAGCGCGCGAAGGTCGCTCACGCTGCGAGGCGGAGGAACGATACGGGCGGCGTCGATCGCAGGACGATCGGCCTGCCTTTCAGCGCGTGAAACTCCTCGCCGTCAAGGATGACGCTTGATCGTTCGCTTTCGATGCGGATCACATCGCCCTGCTCGACATGGACGCCAACCACGGGCCGGTCTCCAAGCTGTCCGCGGATGCTTGCAATAAGCGCCTTGAGCAAGGCAAGCGGAGACTGGTCAACGGCCATGAGCTTCAGGCCCGTAGCACCACCACCCGATTTGCCACCCAGCAGCATCTTTTCGAGCGTCGTTACGATCAGAAAGGCAAATCGCTGCGATGACTGGCCTTCACGGATCAGCGACACACGAACGGGCTGCGGTGCAGGTGGGAGATACTTGCCACGTACGCCGAAGATTGCCGAGAACAGCACCAATATACCCGCGAGGACATGACTCACCCCGTTGGGCAAGCCCAGCGGATAGATCTTGTTGCGGCAAAAAAGGATGGTGTCGGCGAGGCCGGCACCGCCAAGGAACATGCCGAGCACCGGACGATTGATGGCGGTTTCGCCTTCGGTCAGGGCGATCAGTTCACGCTCGACAACATGGGGGCGAAGATCGCTTTTGGCGAGCATGGCAATCCGTTCGAGCGCGACAAGCGGATCGCCAGACGATCCCAGATCAAGCGCAATCAGATTGGTCTTGCCATTGGGCAGAACGGCAACAGGCGGAAGTTCCCGCCCGAACTGGCCACCATTATAGAGCTCGGTCAGTGTTGCCTGCACGGTGCCATCCCCGCCATTGATGACGAGTACCTTGGGTCTGACACGCGCAATGGATTCGAGCGCATCGGCAATCTGGCTGACATGTTCCACTTCATAGTGAAACATGTCGGGACGCCCCGCGCAAAAGGCGCGAATCCGGGGAAGCATGTCACGGTTGCCGGTCGAACGAGGATTCGACAGGAGCGCGACAGCGACCATTTCAGCGACCCGATGTCATCTGCACGGGCTTGATCGAGCCGCCCGAGAGATATTTGAGGACGACCGTGATCGTCGTTACACCTTCATTCACGCGGACGGAAACCTTGTCAGCGGCGGGCTTGCGTTTGAAAAGCACATCAAACAGAGAGACTTGCGGATTGCCCGAAGCCCCCGCCCCGTCTCCCCGGTCGGTCTTGCCCGCGCCATCGACATCATGCCGAATATCGACGGCATAGGTGCCGGGCCCGGGAACGGGCATGCAGATGGAGACAGGCCCGGCGGAAGGAACATCCGTGAGCGTGCGTTTCAAGACATATTTCTTGTCAAACCATGTGGCAGGATTGCCGCCGAACGTTCGCGCACGGACAGTCCCGGCGCGGTTCTTGAATCCCACGACATTGACAAGAATCGCCGGACCGTCTCCACGCGCGCACGTTGCCGCATCCGGTCCCAAAATCGTTGCTGCAGCAGGCACTGCGCTTGCCTGGGCAAACACCAGCGAAAGGCCAACCATGCAGCTGCGAAATTTCAACATGACCAACAGACTCCTCAAGGCTATATCCGGCAATACGCCACCGAAAATCCCTGTGTGATTTGCGCAATAGGGACTCTTTGCGGCGAAATGATGGTCACTGGATAAACAGACACTCAAACAATGCTTTCTGCCGCCGATCGCTATATCGCTCGCTTGATCGCGGCACCGCTCTTCGCCTGTCTGGTCATCGCAGCCCTGCTGCTGGTGCTCGACAAGATGCGGCGACTGTTCGATTTCGTGGTGTCCGAGGGCGGTCCCGTCAGCGTCGTCTGGAGAATGCTGGCCAATCTCTTGCCGGAATATCTCTCGCTTGGCATTCCGATCGGCCTCTTGCTCGGAATCCTGCTGGCGTTTCGGCGTATTGCGCTGTCGTCCGAACTCGATGCCTTTCGCGCGATAGGCCAGAGTTATGGGCGGCTCCTGCGCACGCCCTATCTCTACGCCATCGCACTCGCGCTCGTGAACCTCGCCATTGTCGGTTACGTCCAGCCCTATGCCCGCTATGCCTATGAAGGGCTTCGCTTCGAACTCCGCTCCGGTGCGCTCGGCGCATCGATCAAGGTTGGCGAGTTCACGCATCTGGGCAAGCGGATGACCATGCGGATCGAAAAGAGCAGCAACAATGGCCGCGACCTTTCCGGAATCTTCGTGATGGGTGAAGGCAAGGACGGGAAGACCCTTGCCGTGACTGCCGAAAAAGGGACGTTCCTTGCAACGGACGATCCCGACACCATCATCCTGCGGCTGGCGAACGGCGTGCTGGTTCATGATGCTCCCAGCTTCAAGACGCCGCGTATCCTGAGCTTTACCGGACACGATCTGCCCATCGATCTGCCGAAGATCGAAGCGTTTCGCAATCGCGGCGGAAAGGACCGGGAGCTGACGATCCCCGAACTCGCACGGGTCGGCAATGACCCGCGGGTTTCCAAGATGATTCGCGACGAAACGCGTGCCAACTTCCACTTCCGGCTTGTCGAAGTGGCGATGATGCTGCTCCTGCCGTTGCTGGCGGTGGCGCTGGCTGTTCCGCCCAAGCGGTCCTCATCCTCGCTTGGGGTGTTTCTGTCGATCGTGATGGTGGTCGCCTATCACAAGGTCAACGAATATGCCGAAAGCATGGGTTCGCTAGGCCTGATCGATCCGTTCTATGCGCTCTGGCTGCCGTTCCTTGCCTTTGCCGCACTGATTTGCTGGATGTATTATACTGTTGCCTATGTGCCAGGCGGGCAGCCAATCGGTGCGCTTGAGCGGTCCTTCGCCAAACTGGGCACCGGTTTCCGGCGCATGATGGCAAAATTCCTTCCAAGTCTTGCGGGAAGCTGAACGTGTCGAACTCCTTTTTCCCGTCGAGCACGATCAGCTGGTACATGGCGCGCATGTTCCTGTTGCGCAGTCTGGCCGTACTTCTGGCGCTGGCGCTTGTCCTGCAAACACTGGACCTCCTGGGTGAATCCGGAAATGTGCTGGCCTACAAGGGCAATGGCAGCGCCCAGCTTTGGACCTACCTGTCCTTGCGCCTGCCTGAAATCATAGCTTTCCTGCTACCCTTCTCGATTTTGCTGGGCACCATCATCACGCTCGCCACGCTCAACCAGAACAGTGAAGTGATCTCGATGAAGGCAGCAGGCCTCTCGGCGCATCAGGTGCTGGCACCGCTGATCGTCGCAGCCTTTGGCGTCGCGCTTGCATCCTTTGCCTTCAACGATCGCATCGTATCGCGCGCCACCGCAACGCTCGACCGCTGGCAGCATGCTGATTATGGCCCCATCCCGGCGGAACGGAATGGCGCAGACAATGTCTGGGTGCGCGACGGCGACCACCTCATCCATGCCGAAAGCGTTGCAGGCCGCGGGACCGCAACCCGCCTTTCCAATGTGACGATCTACAATCGTTCCGGAGGCTCGCTGCTGGCCATTGTTCGGGCACCGCGGGCAATTCCGCAAGGCGACGGCTGGACCCTGATTGGTGCGAGCCGGTTCGATGTGGCCAGTGGAATGCGGTCTGACCTTGGAAATGTGAAAGTCGGGGCGGGCGTCCGACCGGAACAGTTTACGCTTTCAAATGTCAGCGCGGATGGATTGTCGTTCCGGCGGCTGTGGAGAGCCATTGGCGAATTGCGCGAGGCTGGACGGCCGACGGCAGCGTTGCAGGCTGGCCTCTGGCACAAGATTGCCGGACCTCTTTCGACGATCCTGATGCCGTTGCTGGGCGCCGTTGCCGCCTTCGGGCTTGCCCGGTCGGGCAGGCTGTTCGTGCGGGCGGTCATTGGCATGGCATTGGGGTTTGCCTATTTCGTCGCAGACAATTTCGGCCTCGCGATGGGCAATCTGGGCGCCTACCCGCCGCTCCTTGCAGCCTGGGGACCATTTTTCCTGTTTCTGCTCATTGGCGAAGCGGTCCTGATCCAGACCGAGGAATAGCGCTAGGCGCCTTTCGCCGTATTGCCCATCAGCCGGATGACCAGTCCGGGAAGTCCGTCATAGCTTGCGCGATGATAAGTGGACTCGGGAACGAGTGCGGCGCTCAATCGCCGGTGCGCTTCACCCAGTGCATGATAGGGCAGGCCGGGCAGGAGGTGGTGAAGCGCATGATAGCGCAGCCCGACCGGCGCCCAAAGCGCAGGAAGGACCCCGGGAGGCGGCACGTTGACACTGTCGAGGAATTGCGCCGTGACACTCATGACGTCACCGTCATTCTCCCAAAGATGGGCGACAAGCGTGCGGATCTGGTTCAGCACAACGACGCCGGACAGCACGCCCAGAAACATCAGGAAATCACGAAGGGGAATGACTCCGCCAGCGACGGCGGAAAGCAATGCAATGGCCCAGACGCTGCACGCAGTCTCCAGGAGCAGCCAGTCCCGCCTCGCGGCTCCCTCTGGCGGCCGACGACGGAAGACGGGATTGATGATCAGCCCGGAGAATCGTTCCACGACTAGAGTGCGCAATGGCGGGATCACGACCGAAAGCGGGGTCAGAACGGCAAATCGGACAAACAGGGCAATCGGCCCGAGCGCGGCGACGAGGACAAAAAGCGGAACCGTCCAGGGCTTCATCAGAGCAAGCGGCAGATATTCCGGATCTTCAACTGTTCCATAGCGCGTCCTGGCATGATGAAGATTGTGGATTCCCTCATACATGAACGACGGAACCAGAAGCGGCACGCCAATGAGAACATTCCAGGCGAGCCGAAATCCGGGCACGGCAGAATGCTTGATATGGGTCAGTTCATGAATGAACAGCCCGGCGCGATAGAGCCCGATGATGGAGACGGTGACCCAACCGGCAACTGCAAGCGGCTGTGCAGCGCCCAGGGCCAGAAAAAGTCCCGCATAGCCCAGGATCGTGAAGCCGAGGAAATCTGCCCAATAGATCCAGGGATTCGGCGCATTCAGATCCCGCGTGAGTTCGGCCGCGGCACGAATTATGGCCATATCGTCCACGATACGCGTCTTTGCCGACACTGTTTCGCGCGGCGGCGACAGGCTGTCAGGGGCCAGGGCAGCTGTTTTCATGATCCAGCCTATCACCAGAATAGTGTGGCAGGATGATGGCGCGCCTCCCTGTTTGCCACGGCAGCCCTTCGCGCACGGCAGGGATTCCCGCAACAGCGCGAATGCACTATGCGCGAGTCAAAGGAGACAAACTTGACGCAAGCATCACCCCTGGTTCGCCCTGTCGCATCCAAAGCCGACCGGAATGCGTTTGTCGACCTGCCCTACCGCCTGTACGCAAGCGACCCGAACTGGGTCCCGCCACTGAAGGATGAAGTCCATGGCCTCATAACGCCGGGCAAGAATCCCTGGTTCGAGCATGGCGAGGCGCAGCTCTATCTTGCCGAACGCGACGGGCGGGTCGTCGGTCGCATTTCCGCGCATATTGACCATTTTGCGCTTGGCCAACCAGCCGAAAAGGGGATGGGTCCTGGCACAGGCAATTGGGGGCTGCTTGAAGCGGAAGACCAGGCAACGGCCGAAGCCCTGATTGCCCAGGCAGAGTCCTGGCTGCGCGGCAAGGGGATGCACCGGGTTCTCGCTCCCTTGAGCATATCGGTCTGGGACGAACCCGGCCTACTGGTATCGGGATTCGATCATCCACCAACGGTCATGATGGGCCACAATGCCGCTGCCTATCAGGGCTGGGTCGAAGGGCAGGGTTACAGTTTCGCCAAGGCGCTCAAGACCTGGGACCTCGAGATCAGCAATCCCTTTCCCGAACTGGTCAACCGCATTGTCGCTGCCGGTGAAAAGAACGCCCGCATCCGGATCCGCCAGGTCGAGAAGTCGCGCTTCAACGAGGAGGCAAAGCTGATCCTCGGCATATTGAATGATGCCTGGTCGGATAATTGGGGCTTTGTCCCCCTGTCCGACAGCGAAATTGCCTATGTCGGCAAGAAGCTGAAGCCGATTGTCTATGAAGATCTGATCATGGTGGCCGAATATGACGGGGAGCCCGTTGCCTTCATGATCGTTCTTCCCGACATAAACGAAAAGCTCATGCAGTTCGGGGGCAAGCTCCTGCCGTTCAACTGGGCAAAGCTACTGTGGTGGTTGCGAAGGCCGCAGGTCCGCACAATGCGCGTGCCGCTCATGGGAGTGGTAAAACGGCTCCAGTCTTCGCGCATGGCGAGCCAGCTGGCCTTCATGATGATCGAGTTCATCCGTCGCAATGCCGTAAGGAATTACGGGGCCTCGCGGGGCGAGATCGGTTGGATTCTTGAGGACAATCAGGGCATGAATGCGATTGCCGACGCCATAAACTCGCACGTCAACAAGGACTATTGGCTTTACGAAAAGGCTTTGTGATGTCTGACCAATCAACGCGTATCGCGGCCTTCCGTGCCCTTCATGAACGGGGCTGCTTCGGCGGTCGCGCGCGCGAACGACGGCCGCTCAGACAGGCGGGCGAAGTAGGCGCGGAGACGTGGAAAGGCGTCGCTGAAAGGCTCGACGCGGCCGGCGAAGAAGAGCGCGGGGCAGGCGGCGCAATCGGCCAGCGAAAAGGAATTGCCGAGCGCCCAGGTTCGATCGCCGAGCTCGCTTTCGAGAAAGCGGTACGCGGTCTCAAGGGTCGCCCGCGCCCGGAGTACGCCCTCCGGATCGCGGCGTCCCTGGGGCCGCAGCTTGTCACCTACGATCTTTTGCATCTGATCATGCACATGCAGATCGATGATGCGGTCGAGCATCCGACAAGCGACAGAGTCTGCCGGATCGGCAGGAATCAACTTGTTTTTTCCGGGATAGAACGCATCCAGGTATTCGATGATGATCGTCGCCTCGACGACCGTCCGGTCGCCGGCGACGAGGACCGGGAAGCGCTTCAGCGGCCAGCGTCGTGTGAGTTCGGCCATCGCCTCCGGCCGGTCCTGTTCAAGCAGCACGAAGTCGAAGGG
>ERZ650309.779-NODE-779-length-15323-cov-4.447734_pt1 | contig 15323 bp, 12 predicted proteins | sample MGYA00376245_ERZ650309 | MGnify/ENA primary metagenome ERZ650309 (study PRJEB26733, sample SAMN07839294) | wastewater metagenome | biome: urban; feature: wastewater treatment plant; material: waste water | place: USA: North Carolina | collected 2016-04-26 ...
TTTGGGGTTGAGTTTGTCTGCGTTGGCAAACATTTCGGCAGCGCGCGGCCACGATTTGTTCTGCGCCAGCGCGAAGCCCAGGTTGAAATACAATGTGGCGCTAGGTGTCTTTGTGCCTTCCACCGCCTTCGACAACATCGTTTCCGCTTGCTGATATCGTTTGGTTGCCAGATAGGCTCGGCCCAGCAATTCCGCCGCCGCTGCATCGTCTTTCACGCTTTTCAGCGTCATCGCCACGCGCGTGGCTTCGTCATATAGCGTCCCGGCTTTTCGTTCATCCGTTTCCGCCGCGGCGTAGCGCAACAAGGTTTCCGCTAACAATCCCAGCATTTCAGCATTTTGAGGCTGCGCTACCAAACCGGCGCGTAATGTGGCAACGGTGTCCGTCAATTTGCCGGTGCGAAATTGTTGGACAGCCAAAAAGTAAAACGAGTCGCCGTCTTTGGGATCGAGTTTCGAAGCTTTGCGAAACGCTTCGGCGGCTTCTTCGGGGCGGTTCAAGTTGGAATACACCACACCAAGCAAATGAAAATTGACGGCGACGTTCGCCTGCGATTTGGTCAATGTGTCCAGGTAAGGCAGCGCTTTATCAAATTGATTCAGCGCCAGATGCGATTGCCCCAACGCGCGGAACAAATCCGGGTCCAGCCGATTGTCTTTGCGTTTCAGTTCCAGCGCTTTTTCCAGCGGCGCGATGGCTGCGGCGTAATCTTTTAATTGGTAATACGACAGGCCGACATACTTCCAACTGTCCGGATGATCAGGATATTCCGCCAACACTGCCTGAAATTCGGCGATGGCCTCTCGAAACTGGCCTTGTTTATAGAGCGAAACCGCTCGTTCCCAATCGAACACAGCGGCCAGAGTCGAAACGGAGATTGTTATCAGCAAAGCGACTACTAGAATTTTTTTCATGACCGATCCTTTTTGATTTTCTGCCAATGCCATCGGTTGAACGTCCGGCTGCTCGCCAAGTTGCAGGGCGAACGTGACTGCCTCAAAAACTGCAAAAGCCTGAGTTCGTCAGAATCTCAGGCTTTTCATAAACCGATAAATTGGAATGCGTTCCGGCGTTACGCTTGATCCTTTCTGGCTGCCTTTTTCTTTCGCGCAAGCAACGCTCCCAGTCCGGCTCCGAACAACAGCAACGTTCCCGGTTCAGGAATTTGAGTCGGCGGCGGCGTTGGCGAAGGAGCAATAGTCGGAGAAGTTTGCGGACTTGGCGGCGGAATTGGGATCGTCGGACTCGGTTGCGGATTGGTATCACGATCCGGACGGCACAACACTGCGCACAGAATTCCTCCCGCAACGATGGGCGGAACGATCCACCACAACGCAGGGCCTGGGCCGCGAAATGCTGCCGGGGCAATTGGCTCAACGCAGTTTTCTTCGCAAATAATGCCGGGGCCGTAACGAACGATTCGCCCATCCGGCAAGCGCACAAACTCCGGATGCGATACGCTTTCCTGAGCGGCTCCCCCTGGCTGCTGTTCTTGTTGGTATTGTCCCTGTCCTTGGTTCTGTTGTTCGATGGAACGAGCGACTTTCGGAGTTGAAGCAACCGTCGCAACCTGACGACTCTGATCCTGTTGCAACTGCCGATACGTAATCGAATCGGCGAATACGGCCTGTCCTGAAAGTCCGCACGCCAACAAACAAACGACCAACCCACGCAAACGTGCAACTGCTGTTTGTAAGAGTGACATACTTAATCTCTGTCGGTTATCTCGAAGCCGGGTAAATGATTCAGGGCGCCCGCATCCCGGCCACTACTAATTGATGAGGGGCATTATAGAAGCAGCGCTATCTTGTGGCAATCGTAATATTTGCAGCTTACTGACTCTCTTCCCGAACGCCGCCGGAAGCCTGACACACATAACATTCCGGTTTCACTTTCATCACCCACTCATAGGCCGAGGAAATTTCGGCAATGAAATTTTCCACCGTTTCCGCTTTGACCAGGTTCACCGTGCAACCACCAAACCCGCCGCCGGTCATTCGTGCGCCGTACACACCGTCGCAGCGGCCAGCGATTTCCACCAACAAATCCAGTTCGCGACAACTGACCTGATAATCTTCGCGCAGACTTTCGTGCGAAGCGTTCATCAGTTTGCCGAACTGCGACAGATTGCCGAGCTTCAACGCTTCGACAGCCGCCATCGTGCGAGCGTTTTCGGTGATTACATGATTGGCTCGGCGGCGAATGACTTCCGGCAAGGCGTCGGCCCATTGATCAAATTCTTCCAGCTCTACATCTCGCAGAGATTGAATTCCGGGCATATGACCGGCCAACCGTCGCACAGCTTCTTCGCATTCGGCTCGGCGCTGGTTGTATTCGCTGGCCGCCAAATTGTGTTTGACCATGGAATTGACGACAACTAAGCGGGCATTGCTGAGGTCAATCGGCACAGCTTCAGATTCCAGGCTGCGGCAATCAATTTTCAGCGCAAAGCCTTCCTTGCCCAAACAGGCGATAAATTGATCCATCACTCCACAATGCGTTCCGGCGAATTCGTGCTCTGCTTGCTGAGCCGTCAGCGCCAGCTTGACCAAATCCACTGATTGGTCGGAAATGTTCAGCCAGGCGAAGCCCACGGCAATTTCCAGCGCCGCCGAAGAACTCAAGCCTGCGCCAAACGGAACCTGACTGGAAATCAGCACATCGGCTCCGCGCAAATTGAATCCTTCGCGCAACAAACAGGCCGCCATACCTCGAATATGATTCGCCCAGTCATGGGCAGGTTTCAGATCGTCGCTTAGCTCAAATTCAATTTGATCGTCGAACTCCGTCGAAAGACAACGAACCAATCGGTCCGCGCGCGGAGCAATGGCAACATATGTTCGCCTGTCAATCGCCATCGGCAGCACAAAGCCTTCGTTGTAATCGGTGTGTTCGCCAATCAGATTGACCCGGCCCGGCGCGGAAAACAGGCGCGGTTCGTTGCTGTAAAGTTGCCGAAACTGTTGTCTGAAATCCTGAAAATTCATCATTGTCGTTCAAACCATTCCGTCACGACTTCGCGTAATTTTGCGCCTTCAGGCCTGCCGCGAACGGCGTCAATCACTTCCAGGTGCGCCCGCGCACCGCGTTCGTAAATTCCCACCCAATAAGGCAAATGAAAACTCGCGATTCGTTCGCTGCTTATCTTGACCGCAGTCAATTTGAAAAATCCCTGCCGGAAAATCTGCCGCTTAAACTTGTTTTCCAGCACCGCCTGCGCTTCCTGCTCGTGGATCAGCTCAGGCGCAGTTTGCGAAGTTTGAATCGTAACCAGTTCTTCGCCGCATGGCTGTTCATCGAACTGATAAGGATCAAGCTGGCCCGTCACGGAATCAACCGCCATCAGCAAGTCGTGTGTTCGCCTGCCGTCATCACACGTGACACGAAATAACCGATAAGGCACGTAAAATTCCAGCGCCAACCGCAGCCGCCCATAACGCCATTCACGCAGTGACGCGCGCAGCATTGCAACAGCCTGCTCGCGCGTCGTTTGTGGTTTCAAGCAAAGTAAATCCACAACGAGATAATCGTAACAATCAGCACTCCGGCAAAAGCCAGATTGATCTTTCGCTGCAACAGAGTTTCAGACTCAACCGGAATGGCCAGAACGCTCGCCGATTCCACGCCGCTCAGATCAATCTTTTCTTTGATCGTCTGAAAAGTCAGCCCCGCGACTTTGCTCGCTGCGGGCGCAGGCGTCATCAAACTAACCACGATCAGCACGGCCACGCACACGGCAAACATCAGCACGGCAAAATGCAGAAAATTCACCCGCACAAAAAATTCCAGAAAGCCGGAAAGTTGCTGGTTGGCATAAATCACTTCCAGGATAAACCGCGCCGCGCCCAGCACGAATCCCGTCAGCAAAGAGGCAATCGCTCCTTGCCCGTTGATCCGTTTCCAGAAAACGCCAAACAAGAAAACGGCTGCAATCGGCGGCGAGATATAAGCCTGCACACTTTGGAGATAAATCCAAAGCTGCGAACTGATGCGCCCCATAAACGGAATCCACATCAAACTCAGCACAATCATGACCACTGTCGCCAACCGCCCGACGTTGATTAACCGTTTTTCCGAAGCGTTCGGATTGATCTTCTTATAAAAATCCATCGTGAAGATGGTAGAACTGGAATTGAACACTGAAGCTTTGCTGGCCATCAGCGCCGCCAGCATCGCCGCGACCATCACGCCCTGCAACCCCGGCGGCATTAGCCGAACAACCAGCGTGGGAAATGCTGCGTTCGAATCCGTCGCCATCTCTTGCGGATAGAGCGCCCGCGCAATCATTCCCGGCACAATCAGCATAAAGACCGGCAGGATTTTCAAAAACCCCGCGACCACAGTTCCGGCTTTGGCATTGCCGACGTCTTTGGCTGAAAGCACGCGCTGCACAATGACCTGATCCGTACACCAATACCAAATGCCCAGAATCGGAGCGCCGAAGAAAATTCCCGTCCACGGAAAGTCTTTGTCCGTCATCGGTTTCATCATATGAAAGAAATCCGCTGGCACGGCAGTGTGTAAGCCCGACCACCCGCCGACCTTGCCCAGGCCGATGAATGCCAGAATCAATGCGCCGGCAACCAAAATCACGGTCTGAATCACTTCGGTATAGATCACCGCCGCCAAGCCTCCGGCAACGGTATAAATGCCCGTGGCGATCACCAGAGCCAGCGAACTTTCGACCATTCCCCAACCTAGCACGGCTTTCAACACAATCGCTCCGGCAAAGATCGAAACGGCAATTTTGGTAAACAGATACGCGATCAACGAAATGCTGGCCAGATATGTGCGGCAGGCGCTGTTGTAACGCCGTTCCAGAAACTCCGGCATCGTGTACACGTTCGAGCGCAAATAGAACGGCACGAACACCCAGCCGAGCGTCAACACCATCAGCGAAGCCAACCATTCAAAGTGCCCCGCAGCCATTCCCGTCGAAGCGCCGCTGCCAGCCAGGCCGATGAAATGTTCGCTGCCAATGTTCGATGAAAACAGCGATGCGCCAATCGCCCACCAGGCAACATCACGACTGGCCAAAAAGTATCCTGCCGCCGTGCGCTCTCCGCGCGAGTGATACCACCCAATGGCAAAGACAACGGCGAAATCGAGCACCAGCACCACGTAATCAATCGTCACCAGACGAGTGGTTCCAGCCTGTAATAAGAAAATTGGGGGCATTATTCCTCCTGAAAATTGGGCCGAAAGTCGGGTTCACTTCTTAAGCCGGTACAATCTGGCTCTCACTCGTTCGATCATAAATTCGTCTTGCAGTATCCATCCCCACTCGGCTTTGAGTTCCGGCCGTTTGTGCGGGGTGAGGATCAACAAGCTGTCAGAAATTTCGCCCAGTTGAAACAGCAACGACGGCAACCAGGATTCTTCAAGCAAATGCATCGCAAAACTGCACGCAACCAGCGAATACCGTCGTTCACTGAGCGCACCCGCCGCAACGTCTTCAAACCTGAACGCCTCGGCATGTTTCCCCGTTCGCGCCAGATACGCCTCGCCGGTGAAAGGATCAATTCCGTCAATGTGTTCCGCGCCAAGTTCGCGCAATGCCAGGGAAATTTCGCCACTGCCACAAGCCAGATCCAGCACACTGCTTATATCCGGACTCCAACGGCTAACGGCTTCGCGTAAAACTTCGGCGATGATGGGTTCGTGCGGATTGCGATATTCAACGCCAAATTGCGCGTAATAATTTTCGACGCCGTGCTGTTCGTATTGGCAACGCAGCGCGGTTGATTCTTCTGTTTCTTCTTCAGAAAATGGCCGTGCCATTGATGATTTCGACTGCTTGAAACTTGAACCTGCGGATGTGATTCTGCGAACGAAAATCCCAGACGGTCATGCCGTCTGAAAACGCGCACAGTCTAAGCGCAAGAATTCCGATTCACAATTGCTTATGTTTGGAAAACTGATCGAAAACAAAATCCGTGAAGCGATTGAAGCCGGTGAGTTCGACAATCTGTCTGGCAAAGGCAAGCCAATTGATCTGGAAGCGTACTTTTCAACACCTTCTGACCTGCGGCTGAGTTATTCGGTCTTAAAAAGTGCTCGTTGTTTGCCCGAAGAAGTCGAGCTTCGCAAAGAAGTGGAATCGTTGACCGAACAACTTTCCAATTGTACGAACGATCAACAACGGCAACGACTTCAGGAACAAATCCGGAGCAAAACGCTCAAGCTGAACCTGCTGACAGACAGCAATCGTCGCCAACGAGGGAAAAAAGCTTGAACGATAAAGCTTTGATGGGTTGACAGCCTGCGGTTCGATGAAGAAAATGCCAACCGTTACGGAGACATGGCCGAGTGGCTGAAGGCGGCGGTTTGCTAAACCGTTGTAGGGGCTAAAACTTCTACCGAAGGTTCGAATCCTTCTGTCTCCGTCAGTTTTGATAAATACCTAGACATTGCTATTCTTGCCTCGCTGCTTCGGCAGCGAGGCTTTTTCATAACAAACCGACGCGTGGCGATTTCCGGCAAATTGCTCCACCCTAAAAACTGCTAAAGAGCCAGACCGGAAATCCGGTTTCTAATCGCAAGATTCTCCGAAAGCCTCGCGTTGATTAACGCGAGGCTTTTCGTTTTTGTTGACCCCAGTCAGCATCGCAAGCGGTAACGAGCGCAATTTATCTGCCCGCTCTTTACCGGTCGCAATTCTGGATACAGTGAGTACGTATGAACAACTTTAGAGAATTCATTCAGGAAGACCGCGTTCGCGTCTTCGACGGCGCAATGGGCACGATGATTTACAGCAAAGGCGTGTACATCAATCGCTGTTACGACGAATTGAACCTTTCAACGCCCGACCTGATTCTGGACATCCACCGCGAATACATAAAAGCTGGCGCAGAGATTATCGAAACCAACACCTATGGCGCGTCCCGACTGAAACTTGCCGCGCAAGGATTGGACGACAAGCTGCGCGAAATCAATGTTCTCGCGGCGCAAATTGCCCGCGAAGCCACCAAAACTGCCCAGCATGATGCCTTCGTCGCCGGAGCAATTTCTCCGCTGGGGGTGCGCATCGAACCTTACGGCCCGACTTCCATGGACGAAGCCAAAGAGTTGTTCAAGGAACAAGTCATCGCATTGCTGGAAGGCGGAGTGGATTGTTTCGTGCTGGAAACCTTTCACGATCTGGCTGAAATGCATCAGGCAATTCGCGCCGTCCGCGAATTGAGCGATCACGTTATCTTCGCGCAGATGACAATCAATGAGCAGTATGAAACGGCGTACGGCACGTCAGCCGAAACCATCACCGAGCGGCTGGATCAATGGCTGGATAAAGATGGCGTGGATATCATCGGATTGAATTGCGCCGTCGGCCCGCAAATCATTCTGGAAGCCATCGAAAAAATGCGCGAACACACCGGTCGCCGCCTTTCCGCGCAACCCAACGCCGGATTGCCACGCGAAGTCGGCGGGCGAAAGATGTACCTGGCTTCTCCCGAATACGTTGCCACGTATGCCAAACGTTTGATCAGCGCTGGCGTCAAATTCATTGGCGGATGCTGCGGAACCACGCCAGATCACATCAAGCTGATTGTGGACGCTGTCCGCGCTTCCAGCCCAGGCCGCCGTTCCATCAGCGCCATCACCGTCGAAGAGCAATCCGCCGGAGTCGAACCAGTGCCGCTGGCGGAACGTTCGAGTTTCGGAAACAAACTGGCCAGCGGCAAATTCGTCACTTCGGTGGAAATCGTTCCACCCAAAGGCTGCGACCCGACGGCAATGTTGAAAGGCGTGCGTAGTTTGAAAGAAGCCGGCGTGGATGCCGTCAACGTTCCCGACGGCCCGCGCGCTCAATCCCGCATGGGAGCCTTGGCGGTTTCGCTGATCATCGAACAGCAAGTCGGCATGGAAGCCGTCACGCATTACTGCTGTCGAGATCGAAACCTGTTGGGAATGCTTTCAGATTTGCTGGGAGCGGCGGGGTTGGGGCTGCGCAACTTTCTGATTATCACCGGCGATCCGCCGAAGATGGGGCCTTATCCGAACGCGACGGCTGTGTTCGACATTGATTCCATCGGATTGACGAACATGGTCAATCGGTTGAATCACGGACTTGATCCCGGAGGAAATCCCATTGGCCAGCCGACCAAATTCGTCATCGGCGTAGGCGTCAACCCCGGCGCGCCTGATCTGGATCACGAAATTCGCCGCTTTGAATGGAAGGTCGAAGCCGGTGCCGAATACGCCATCACTCAACCTGTCTTTGACGTGAAGCAATTAAAATCCTTCCTGAAGCGAATTGAACATTGCCGTATTCCGATTGTCCCTGGCATCTGGCCGTTGACCAGTTTCCGCAATGCGGAGTTTTTGAACAATGAAGTTCCAGGCGTCAGCGTGCCACCAGAGATTCTGGAAAGAATGCGAAAGGCCGAAGACGGAACCGCCGCGCTGAAAGAAGGCGTCAAGATCGCTCAGGAAATGTTGCTGGAAGTTCGTGAGTACGTGCAGGGCGTGCAGGTTTCGGCTCCGTTCGGCAAGATTCCCCATGCATTGGACGTGTTTGAGGTTCTGTAAACTCCATGAAAAAACTATTCGCCATCATCGCACTGCTACTGATCAATTGCGTGTTCGCTCCCGCGCAATCAAAACCGATCAAAGCTCCATCGCCTGCGACGGCTGAAGACTCAGCCACACAACGCGCCGAAGCCATTTTAAAGTTAGCGCGCGAAGCCAAAGGCGGCGTCGAAAAGCTAAAGCAGGTGACTGATTTAAGCTATTCCGGGAATTTCGTTGATTACGATCAGTCCAACACCAGCAAACAGCCTTTTACGATGTTTTTGTATCAGGCGAAAAAGGTTCGAACCGAAGCCGGGGCAATCACTAGCGGATTTGACGGTGGCACTCCCTGGATCAACGACACAGTCCAAACCGGGCAAGTCGCTGATGAAACCCGGCGCAGAGCCATACGCGAATGGTTCGTCAACGTGCTGCTTGTTCCCAGCGACATGAAAATGTCGGCAATTGCCCTTCCCGATTCCGAAATTGACGGCAAACCAGTCACAGTCATCACAGTTGAAATCGGCGAATACAAATTAAAGATCAGCTTCGACAAACAAACCTATCTGATGCGGCAGGTAAGCTATGGTTTGATGTATGGCCCAAACACAGTGCAACTCGATGAAATTCAGGAAGATTACAGAACCGTTGGCGGCATAAAATTCGCCCACAAGACAATTGCATTGGAAAGAGGAAGAGTGATTGGGGAACTGGCGATCACTGACTACAAAATCAACAATGGAATTGATCCGGTGAAGTTTTCCCGCCGATAAACTTTTGGCCTGAAACAAAATGCGGCAAGCAAGCAGCAATGACTAAAGTTGCTGCTTGCTTGCCGCGATGTTGCGATCAATGCCTGGCTATCTCAACCGTGGAGTTTCCACAGGCACGCGAGGCTCTATCTGATCGCTGCCGAACACTTCCTTGAACGCGCCAATGCTGGAAAGCACGCTGCTGGTTTCAACCGGCATGAAAATGACCTTTGCATTGCTGGATTTGGCCATTTCTTTCAGCGATTCGATGTACTTCATCATAATCAAATACTGAGCCGGATTGCCTTGTCCGCCAGTGATGCCGACTGCAATGTGGCGAATGGATTCGGCTTCGGCGGCGGCGGCAGTCAGCCGAGCTTCTGCGGCACCTTGCGCCTGCAAAATTGCAGACTGCTTTTCGCCTTCGGCGCGCGTGATCGCCGCTTGCTTTTCGCCTTCCGCACGAGTGATCGCCGCTTGTTTTTCGCCGTCCGCTTGCAAAACGACCGCGCGACGATTGCGCTCGGCAGTCATCTGTTTTTCCATCGTGATGCGGACGTCTTCGGGCGGGTTGATGTTCTTCAACTCAACGCGAGTGACTTTGACCCCCCATTTGTGCGTCGCGTCGTCCAGTGTGACGCGCAATCGGCTGTTGATCGTGTCGCGTGAACTGAGCGCGTGATCCAGGTCCAGTTCGCCGATCACATTGCGCATCGCGGTAATCGTCAACTGAATGATGCTGCCCACCAGATCGTTGATTTCATAAACGGCTTTGATCGGATCAGTAATCTGCCAGTAAATCACCGAATCCACCATGATCGTCACGTTGTCGCGTGTGATCACCGGTTGCGGCAACAGGTCCGTGAACTGTTCGCGCAAATCAATCTGCGTTATTCCAGGTTTGGTGCCAGACCAATTGACCGAGCGTGGCCGGTCCAGAAATGGAACCAGGATATTGAGTCCACTGACGGCAGCCCGATCAAACTTGCCGAGCCGTTCGATAATCTGCACGGTTGCCTGGGGAACGATGCGAATGGTTTTGGCAGCAACAAAAAGCACGACAATGACGATGACCAGCAAAGGAATAAGCAATTCCATAAATTGACTCCTGAATAGTTGGTGGTTCTAAATTTCTTCGGAAGCTTCGCTGAACCGCAGTGCGCGGCGGCTGGATCGGCGGACGAAAATTGAGTTGCCTTCGATGCGTTCGATGGCGACGGTTTCGCCTTCGGCCAAAGGCTTTTCGCCTTCGATGGGAAATGCCGTCCAGGTGGAACCGTACACTTTGACCGCCGCTTCGTTCAGCGCGCCTCGGCTGGATTCAACCACGGTACCGACTTGCCCGATCATGGTTTCAACATTGGTTTTTAAGCCCTGGGCGGAACTGGAAACCGGCAAAAACTTTTCAAAAATGGTCCGAGAAGCGACGAGCAAAGCCACCGAAACAAGCAGGAATACGATGATCTGCACCGCAGCGCTGCCGACACCGATCAGCGCCATAAATGCCGCCACCAATGATCCAATGCCAAACCAGAGCAAGAAAAATCCAGGCGTCAGCACTTCTAAAGCCACAAAAATCGCAGCCAAAATCAACCAGATGATCCAGGCATAATGCATACGTTCGATCCTCAACCGAGCGGTATAAAACGATGATGAACTTGTGATTGATGACGACCGGGAGTATGCGACAGGCGGATGGGTCAGGCAAGAGAAAGGGATTGCGGGGGCATTTTTACGCCCCCGCTTTTGGTTTGCAGATTGTTATTTCCCGGCAACCGTAAACACAGAGCTAAAAATGCCGTTTGGACTGCCAATTGGATTCCCGTTGGCGTCAAGATTCCAATACGCCGTTTGCAGCCTGTATGTGCCCGGCGTTAACTTCGTCGCCACATCATCAGTCGGCAGTTTGAGTTCAATTTCGTCCCGCGAGCTAATTTTCAGGGGTCTGCTCGCCGTCGCCAGTAAACAATCAAAGAGATTCACCCAATTGCCGCCCTCCTGCCGTTGCAGGGTAACAAAGGAACAAAACGATTGGTGGTCATATACGACCACGTTTTGCGCAGTGTCGTTGTTGACGCGCAGAAAAACCGCTTCTTGTTCCACATACCCTGGTTTGGTCGTCTTGAGAAACACTTGATTCGAGGGCGCTTGAGCGGCAAGGCGGAACTGCGGCGTGTAATTGATAAACGTGTCGCTTAACGGAATATTTCCGCTCACAAACTTAAAGGTCAACGCCAAACGATAAATTCCTTCTTTCAAAGGCTCTATGGTTTGAGATGGGTCCAGTTGAACGGAAAACTTTTCTCCCGGCGCCAGCTTGATGGGTAATGAAGCATTTCTGAAGCGGCAAAATGCCGTGTCATTCCACTGATTTCCATCCAGAACCTGAAGCTGGAACACGCTGCAAAATGAACGCTTGTCCCAAATTTGAATGGCTTCCGTGGAATCATTTACCACAGATGCGTAAATCACTTCGTTCAACAGATAACTGGGTTTGTCCTGCGCAATCAGCACCCGATCCACTTCCGCAGGTAACGCTGGCACCAGCCCATCCAACCGCCCTTGGTAAAGCTGCACGGAGCCAGTGGATTGCGGATTCAGGTCGCCTGAAAAATTCAACATCATGGGCAGGATTTTTCTGTCGGAGGCCCGGATCAACACCCGTTCCATTGAACTGGGCGTTGATTCAAATATTCCTTCCAGGTGCCAAGGCTGGCGGCAACTACGATTCGCATTGCAGCGCGTGCTGATGCCCACGGTTCCTTTCAACGTACCGCTTAACACAACTCTGCCCCCAGGCGTGATGACATACGCCATGCCACTAAACGTTCCAACGCCATTATTGTCGGCATCCAAGGAAAAGTTTTGCGTCAGCAGTTTGCTGTTTTCAGGAATGAAGGTTTTGGTTTGGTCGCAATCGGCATTGGCTGTTAAACCGATTTCAACCGCTGAACGGCTAACGACGCCGTTAAAGTTTTTCGACAACATCAATAGGCCGGAATCCTGGCCTAGACTTTGGGCGCTGAATACAAACAAGACAGCAACCACAAGAGCTATGTTGGGCACCGCGGAACAAATTCGTTTCATGACAACCTCCTCGGACAAAGTTGGGTAAAGCTGTCCGGCTTTGCCTGCCTGATTCGCTGGCGACCGGTTGCCAACGATTCAGAAAGCAGGATAAGCCCACAGTTCGTCTTAACTTCAGCTTTTCAATTTTCGGTTTTGTTTGATTTGAAAGACAACCGTCTGACGCTTCTTACCACAATCGAGTTGGCTATCTACTACAATCTGGCGTTTTTTATCGTAAAAGTTTAAAGCCGATAAAGCGATGCCAGGATCAACTCAAACCCGTTTCTTCTTATGCTGCATCATCAGCCGCAGAAGTTGTTTGGCCAGATTCTCATCCGCACTCAACAAAACTTTTCTTTGCTTTTCCGCCAAGTCGTACTTCCCTGTCCAAAGATACAGCGTAGCCAGTTGAAGTCGCTGAGATGTAGGTAAAGTGTTGTATTTAAGACCTTTTTCTAATTCCTGCACAAATTTTTTCTCATCAGTAGTTTTTACATTTAATATCCCCGTATCTATTTTAGCTTTTTTTAATTTCACTTTAGCAGTATCTACGGTTATGTTATCTTCAAGTATATTTTTGATATTGGTAATATATTCTTGTTGAGCGGATACCATGCTCTCCAATTCTTCCGTTTTCATGTTTAGTTGTATAACTTCTTTTCTACTGCTGGATGAACCATAACCCGGAATGTATTGTTTTAACGGCGTAAAGGCAATAAAGATGAAATTTATAAATGTAAAAATAGCCAATATTAAACCTGTTCCAATTAAAATATTGAGCCGGTTTAACTCTAATACCATTTTTACATCATAGCTTTTTTCATCTATAATCTGAAAACGGTACACATTTTTTAATTTATCTTTCCACTTTTTCCAGTTCATTTTTCTTTCTATCTTTATAATTAAATTTATTTCACTCTAATAAGTAAAATAAATTACAGAAATTGCGTTAAAATTAGGGAATTATAACGAGCATGCGTCTATTTACGGTAAAAAAACTCTTTTTGTTGTTTGGTTGTATCTTTTTTATCTCAGTAAATACCTTTGCTGAAAAAAAGAAGAAAAAGGTTTCTCAATACGAGAAACCGAATATAATCAAAAGAGCTTGGGGTGATTTAACCACCCGAAATAATTATTATTTCAATGCCAATGAAATGTATAAAGAGATGGTGCATAACTATACCTTTCACCGCGAATTGAATTACAACAAGCTGCTACCCTTTTATTTTCACGACCAAGCTGATTTTACTTCCTTCTCTCCCGAATTGCAAACTATTGCCAAAAAAGTAGGCATCGTCTTACAATTGCACGATTACAGCAGGTGGCGTGACAATGCTTTTTTATTATTAGGAAAATCTCAATTTTTACGACAACAATACGATACTTCTTTGATTACGTTCCAATATATCGTTACCACGATGAAACCTGGGAAGATGAATATGAAATTAGAATTCAGCAATCGAGATAGGTTGAAATATATTCGCAAACGACAAAAAGAAATAGAAAAGAAAATTGGAGAAAAGAAAAAAATTATTGAATTTAAATACAAACTTCAAGTAGAAGAACAAAAAGAACAAGCTCAAACAGCCCGTCAAAAACAAGAAGCTGCTATTTCCAAAAAGAAAAAAGAATTAGAAGAAATCATCAAAGCAAAGAAAAAAATTATTGAACTACAAAAAAAAGGCAAAAAAATTCCGAAAGAATTAATAGAAAAAGCAAGGGCTAAAACATCCAAAATAGACTCTACTGTCTTACACGCTAATACCACTCAAAAAAAAGTAGATAAACCTAAATACGACCCCAAACTTCCGTATATTCTTCTGGGCGACCAATACATTGCAAATCCATATTTTAAAGATACAACAGGCAATAGAACCAATCAAAATCCATTGAAAGAATTAGACCCAAAGAAAGAAACTAAAATGGATAAACTGACTACTTGGGAAAAAATGAAACATCAACCATCCCGACCTGAAGCAATAGTATGGATGGCAAAATCATTAATAGAATTAGGAAATTATGCGGATGCAAAAAGCATGATTTCTTACGGAAAAGCCCTGCGTAAATTAACCAAAAAACAACGAAGGGCATTTTACCTAATTGATGCCTACTATAATTTGCGAAGAAACGACTATTCCCCTGCCATTGATGAACTAGAAACTGCTATGCTTTATTTTAAAAAGAAAAAAGATAGAGCATATTACGAATATATTCTAGCACAACTCTATCAAATGAACCATCAGCCAGCTGATGCCGTTGATTATTTTGTAAAAGCTGGAAAACATACAAAATCAGAAGATTTAAATTTATTTGCACAAATTCAATTAGCAAAATTATACAGCGATCATCCAGATTTAGCCGACCAAGACATTGTAAAAATGCTAACTAAATTAATTCGCTTCGGAAAAAACAAAGATTACGCCGATCAAGTATTGTTTACCATTGCAAATTATTATTACCATCAAAATGATACTACAAACGCTATTACTTATTTAGGAAAATCTATTACTAAATCCACCAATAATAAAGAACAAAAAGGACTTTCGTTTCTACGTTTAGGAGAAATTTATTATGAAAAAGAACTATACGCTCAAGCAACCATTTATTATGATAGTGCCATTGTATATTTACCTAAAACCATTGAACACTACGATCAAATTATTGCTCGTGAAACTGTTTTAAATGATTTATCATTACATATAAAAATAATAAAAGAACAAGACAGCTTGCAACGATTGGGAAAAATGAAACCCAAAGAATTAGAAAAATACCTAGCCGATATAGCAGAACAAAAAGAAAAAGAAGAAAAAAAGAAAGCACGCTTTAGCTCAGACATTGGAAGCAACAACTTTGCTCCAAGCTCCACTACTACCATCGACAATGCCATCTCTAACGGGTTGTGGTACTTTTATAATCCGGAAACCAAAAGCAAAGGATACAATGAATTTATACGAATATGGGGCAATAGAAAATTAGAAGAAAGATCGGAA
>ERZ650309.780-NODE-780-length-15314-cov-4.023199_pt1 | contig 15314 bp, 17 predicted proteins | sample MGYA00376245_ERZ650309 | MGnify/ENA primary metagenome ERZ650309 (study PRJEB26733, sample SAMN07839294) | wastewater metagenome | biome: urban; feature: wastewater treatment plant; material: waste water | place: USA: North Carolina | collected 2016-04-26 ...
AGTCCACGCAATCTGGGCCACCGAATACGTTGCGGCGATGTTGGAGGCAGGGATTCCCAATGTGGAAATGCACCTCTACGGCAATGGCCGACATCCTGGAGATCCGCTGCCGGACGGTTCGCGCATGAGTGGAGGGCTCACGCATCGCAATGGCATCCCCTTTGGCACCTGGCAGGATCGGTTTATCGCCTGGTTTGAGGATCTTGGTTTTCTGGGAAAACCGGGTGTGACGACACGGGCGGCCAGCGAAATAGCCACGTTTCTCGACACTCCTCCGCCAAAGCCAATCAATGCGCGTCCGGCCGCTGCGAAACAATGAGCCCCACGAACACAGCCCCTGCGCCCGGATTTCCCTCCGCTCGCCGAGGGAGAAAGACTGGCTGGCTGATCTGCGGCAGCGTCGCCCATTCGTAGTGGCTTGCCACCTTGCCCTCGCCGGCGACCGCACCGACGAGCGTGCCGAGGTTCCACAGCACATACACACCGATCCCGGTCGCGATGAACCCGCGCCGACGGTCGGCGTCGGTGGACTGCGCGGCGCCGACCCCGGTGGATTCGTCGATCACGACCTGGGCGAGCGCGGCCCGCACGACGACGCGATCGCGACGGAACCACCGCTCGACGACCGGGCCGTACAGCGTGTTGCGCGCCGCGAGCAGCAGCGCCGAGCCGATCGCCGCGGCGCCGCTGCCGCCCGCGCCGACGATGCCCACGGCAGCGAACTGCGACGCCCCGGTGAAGACGAGCAGCGACATGGCGCACGCCTGCGCGACCGACAGCCCGGCCGACCGGGCGAGCACCCCGAAGACCACCCCGACCACGCCGACTGCGGCGGCGAGCGCCACGCCGTCTCGCACCGGGCGCGGCGGCTTGATCGGCCCGTCGTCGTGTCGCTTCATTGGGCTAGACAGCGTAGATGGACACGACTCGCATCCGGTATGACGTCCACGACGGGGTCGCGACCATCACACTCGCTCGGCCCGACCTGCTGAACGCGTTCGATGTACCGATGATGCGCGAGATGATCGCCGCGCTCGACGAGGTCGATGCCGACGAGATCCTGTTCCAGCCCGTCCGCAGCCTGCTGTTCCGCACCGAGCCGCCGCATCCAGACGCCGCCAAACATGCGGCCAATGTGGCGGCGGGGAAGGAAGGCGAGGCGGCCATCGCCGCGCGCTTTGCCGATCTCGATGCGCGGCTGGGAGGCGCCGAGTTCTTCTGCGGCGCCTTGTCGGTGGCCGACATCGCCATGTTCATGACGGTGCTGTTCACCCAGCGCCTCAGTGGCCCGAAGCTCGACCCGTATCCGCATCTTGCCGGCTGGTACCGCCGGCTGCTGGCACGACCGGCCTTTGGCAAGGTGGCTGAGGAAATCGAGGCCGCGGACCGGGAATTGTCGCCGGCCCTGGCTGGCTGATTGGCTGGCAGCTAAAAGGTTAACGCGAAAGTCTCGCAACAGCGCTTGCGACATCTTGAGCGGACGGCCTTTTCGGCGCTGTCGCGTTTGCAAAATATCATCCTATTTCAGCTACTTGATGATTCATTGCACGCGTCGTCCAGGGGCGGTTGATTAGCCCGAAACCATGTGTTACTAACCCGCCGCCTGTCGCAGCGCGGAAAGCTGCTGCGAAGGGCCGGTTGAGTTTGTGTCGGCACCGCGTGTGCCCAAGAATTTTTCCGAAAAATCAATTATTTAAGACCAGGGATGGGGGCAGGTATCGTGGCAGCCCAAGGCAGCGACAAGGGAAGCACCGCGTATGGCGGTCTGGCGCAGCGTTATGCAGCAGCCCTCTTTGAACTGGCCGATTCCAAGCATGAACTCGACGCCGTCGTCGGCGATCTGGGTGCCCTTTCCAAGATGATCGACGAATCGGCTGACTTCCGTCGCCTGATCAACTCACCGATCCTCTCCCGCGCCGACCAGAGCAAGGCCATCACCGGTATCGTGAAGGCTGCGCAGTTCGGTCCGCTCACCGCGAAATTCCTCGGCCTCCTCGCCCAGAACCGGCGCCTCTTTGCGCTGTCGGCGATGATCCAGGCCTTCAAGAAGATGCTGGCTGACCGCCGGGGCGAAATGACCGCCCAGGTCTGGTCCGCCCGGCCGCTCTCGGCCGACCAGCAGAACGCACTCGTTGAAACGATCAAGCGGGCCCATGGCGCGAAAGTGTCGATGGAGGTCAAGGTTGATCCTGACCTCATCGGCGGTCTCGTCGTCAAAGTGGGCAGCCGCATGATCGATTCGTCTATTCGAACCAAGCTGCAGAAGTTGCAGCTCGCTATGAAAGGGGTTGGATAATGGAAATCCGTGCCGCCGAAATCTCTGCGATCCTCAAGCAGCAGATTGAAAATTTCGGCAACGAGGCCGATGTCACCGAAGTGGGGCAGGTCCTCAGCGTGGGCGACGGTGTTGCCCGCGTGCATGGGTTGGACAATGTCCAGGCCGGCGAAATGGTCGAGTTCCCGGGCGGGATCCGCGGCATGGCGCTGAACCTCGAAACCGACAATGTCGGTATCGTGATCTTCGGCGACGACCGTGACATTAAAGAAGGCGATACCGTTAAGCGTACCGGCGCCATCGTCGACGTGCCCGTCGGCCGTGGCCTGCTCGGCCGCGTGGTCGACGGTCTCGGCAACCCGATCGACGGCAAGGGTCCGCTCACCGACGTGAAGCGTACCCGCGTCGAAGTGAAGGCCCCCGGCATCATCCCGCGCAAGTCGGTGCATGAGCCGATGCAGACGGGCTTGAAGGCCATCGACAGCCTGGTGCCGGTCGGCCGTGGCCAGCGCGAGCTGATCATCGGTGACCGTCAGACCGGCAAGACCGCCGTCATCATCGACACCATCCTCAACCAGAAGGCCATCAACGCCGGGACGGATGAGTCGAAGAAGCTCTATTGCGTCTACGTCGCCGTCGGTCAGAAGCGTTCGACGGTCGCCCAGATCGTCCGCGCGCTCGAAGAAAACGGCGCGATGGAATATTCGATCGTGGTTGCAGCAACCGCTTCCGAACCTGCACCTCTCCAGTATCTTGCGCCTTATACCGGCGTCGCGATGGGCGAATATTTCCGCGACAACGGCATGCATGCGGTCATCGTCTATGACGATCTTTCGAAGCAGGCCGTTGCCTATCGCCAGATGTCGCTGTTGCTCCGCCGCCCGCCGGGTCGTGAAGCCTATCCGGGCGACGTGTTCTATCTCCATTCACGCCTGCTCGAACGTGCGGCCAAGATGTCGGACGTCAATGGTGGCGGTTCGCTGACCGCGCTGCCAATCATCGAAACACAGGCGGGCGACGTTTCTGCCTATATTCCGACCAACGTGATCTCGATCACCGACGGTCAGATCTTCCTTGAAACCGACCTGTTCTTCCAGGGCATCCGTCCGGCGATCAACGTCGGTCTGTCCGTGAGCCGTGTCGGTTCCGCCGCGCAGACCAAGGCGATGAAGAAGGTTTCAGGCTCGATCAAGCTCGAGCTGGCCCAGTATCGCGAAATGGCCGCGTTCGCGCAGTTCGGATCGGACCTTGATGCGTCGACGCAGAAGCTGCTCAACCGCGGTGCGCGTCTGACGGAACTGCTCAAGCAGAAGCAGTACAGCCCGATGCCCTTCGAAGAGCAGACCGCATCGATCTTTGCAGGCACCAATGGCTACCTCGATGGCATTCCGGTGTCCGACGTGACGCGTTTCGAGGAGGCAATGATTGCCGACCTGCGCGCCAATCACGCCGATGTCCTGAAGGGCATTCGCGATAGCCGCGATTTCTCGGACGACAGCAAGAAGGCGCTGACTGCTGCGCTCGACAAGTTTGTGAAGACATTTGCATAGTTAGATAACCCGTCGTCCCTGCGAAGGCAGGGGCCTCTGGAGGCGTCAGGGTCCAAGGTGTCATGCCGATCTCTGCCTTCGAAGGAGCGACGATAAGGAAACCAGATGGCTAGTTTGAAGGCCCTGAAAATCCGGATCAACTCGGTCAAATCGACCCAGAAGATCACCAAGGCGATGAAGATGGTCGCTGCTGCGAAACTGCGCCGGGCGCAGGACGCGGCAGAGGCATCGCGGCCTTATGCCGAGCGTCTGGAAAAGGTCGTTTCGTCAATCGCCTCGAAAGTGGAGCGCAGCCCTCAGGCGCCAAAGCTTCTTGCCGGCACTGGCAAGGACGATGTGCATCTGTTCGTCGTCTGCACATCTGACAAGGGGCTGGCAGGCGCGTTCAACACGAACATTGTGCGCCTCGCGCGCCGGTCTGCCGAAGAGCTCAAGGCTGCAGGCAAGACGGTCAAATTCTACACGATCGGGCGCAAGGGCCGTGACCAGTTGAACCGGACGTTCCGCAACGACATGCTTCATGGCGTTGAGCCCGGTGACCTTGGCAAGATCGGCTTCGAGAAGGTCCAGGAATGGGCAGCCGATCTGACGGCGCGCTTCGAAGTCGGCGAATTCGATGTTGCGCATCTCTTCTTCAGCAAGTTTGTGAGCGTTCTCACTCAGGAACCGACCCAGCTCCAGCTCATGCCAGTCGCTGTGGCAGCAGATGGCAGTGGTTCGGCTGGAGCGTCCGCTGCGGTTGAATACGAACCGGACGAAGAAGAAATCCTGGCAGACCTGCTTCCGCGCAATGTTGCTGTGCAGTTGCTGCGCGCCCAGCGCGAGAATGCGGCTTCCGAACAGGGCTCGAAGATGACGGCAATGGACAATGCCACGCGCAATGCGGGTGACATGATCAACCGGCTCACCATCCAGTATAACCGCACGCGGCAAGCCGCGATCACCACCGAACTCGTTGAAATCATTGCGGGCGCAGAAGCGCTCTAACAGACATAAAGGCAAGGAAGACAGACATGGCGACCGCCCCGAAAAAGACCGCAGCCGCAAAACCAGCCGCTGCCAAGGCAGCTGCACCCAAGGCAGCGGCAAAGCCCGCAGCCAAGGCACCGGCCAAGGCCGCTGTGGCAGCAAAGGCGCCAACCAAGGCCGCAGCCGCAAAGCCTGCAGCGGCAAAGGCTCCGGCAGCCAAGAAAGCTGCCCCTGCGAAGCCGGCTGCCGCGACCAAGGCCCCGGCCCCCAAGGCTGGCTCCGGTGCAACCAAGGCGAACATGGCGGGTGCAACCGGCCGGATCAGCCAGGTCATTGGTGCCGTCGTCGACGTGTCTTTCGAGGGCACGCTGCCAGCGATTCTTTCGGCCCTCGAAACCGAGAACAATGGCAATCGCCTCGTTCTCGAAGTCGCCCAGCATCTGGGTGAAAATACCGTGCGCACGATCGCAATGGACGCGACCGACGGCCTGACCCGCGGCCAGAAGGTCCGAGATACCGGCTCTCAGATCCGCGTGCCCGTCGGCCCGCAGACGCTCGGACGCATTCTGAACGTCGTCGGGGAACCGATTGACGAGCAAGGCCCGGTCAACACCACCCTGTCAGCCCCGATCCACGCAGAAGCGCCTCTGTTCGTCGACCAGTCGACCGAAACGGAAATTCTCGTCACCGGCATCAAGGTGGTCGACCTTCTCGCCCCATATGCGAAGGGCGGCAAGATCGGCCTGTTCGGCGGCGCTGGCGTCGGCAAGACCGTGCTGATTCAGGAACTGATCAACAACATCGCCAAGGGCCACGGCGGCACCTCGGTGTTCGCAGGCGTTGGTGAGCGGACTCGCGAAGGCAACGACCTTTATCACGAGTTCCTCGATGCCGGCGTTATCGCCAAAGACAAGAACGGCAACCCGACACCGGAAGGTTCCAAGGTGGCCCTGGTGTTCGGCCAGATGAACGAACCGCCGGGAGCTCGCGCTCGCGTTGCGCTTTCCGGCCTGACCATTGCCGAATATTTCCGTGATCAGGAAGGGCAGGACGTGTTGTTCTTCGTGGACAATATCTTCCGTTTCACCCAGGCGGGTTCGGAAGTGTCGGCGCTGCTCGGCCGTATTCCTTCGGCCGTGGGCTATCAGCCAACGCTCGCAACCGACATGGGTGCGCTGCAGGAACGCATCACGTCCACCAACAAGGGATCGATCACGTCGGTGCAGGCCATTTACGTCCCTGCGGACGATTTGACCGACCCGGCGCCTGCAACGTCATTCGCCCACTTGGACGCAACGACCGTTCTCAGCCGTGCGATCTCGGAACTTGGCATCTATCCGGCGGTGGACCCGCTCGATTCGACCTCGCGCGTGCTGACGCCTGCGGTCGTCGGTCAGGAGCATTATGACACGGCCCGTCGCGTCCAGGAAACACTGCAGAAGTACAAGTCTCTGCAGGACATCATCGCCATTCTCGGGATGGACGAGCTTTCCGAAGAGGACAAGCTGACTGTTGCCCGTGCGCGCAAGATCCAGCGTTTCCTGTCCCAGCCGTTCCACGTTGCCGAAGTGTTCACCAACATTCCGGGCAAGTTCGTGCAGATCGAAGACACGGTGAAGTCGTTCAAGGCTGTCGTCGACGGCGAATATGATCATCTTCCCGAAGCAGCCTTCTACATGGTCGGCGGCATCGAGGAAGCGGTTGAAAAGGCTGCCAAGCTGGCAGCAGAAGCGGCGTAACGAACGATGGCACTGCACTTCGAACTCGTCACGCCGGAACGCCTGGTCCGCTCGGAAGACGTCTTTATGGTCGTCGTTCCGGGGACCGAAGGTGATTTCGGTGTGCTCGAAGGACATATGGCTGCAATGTCGACGATCCGCAGCGATGCGGATCTTGCCATCTATGCCAGTGCCGGTGCCGCACCCGAACTGCTCAAGATCACAGGCGGCTTTGCCGAAGTGAATGAAAAGGGCCTTACGGTTCTCGCCGAAGCAGCGGGCTGATCGCTGCCCCTGCGCCGGCAGGGCCGACGTGTTCTTTTGATCGCTTCCGTCGATCACAAACTTTCAAAAAATCGATTCCGCAAATTGCGATCTGTGCGCTAGGGGTGATCATCATCACCCCAACCATGGAGAGCAAAATGGGTCTTGCCGGGACAAAAACCGAAGCCAATCTGAAAGCTGCCTTTGCTGGCGAAAGCCAGGCGAACCGCCGGTATCTTTATTTTGCCCAGAAGGCTGACATCGAAGGCTATAACGATGTCGCTGCCGTTTTCCGGTCGACGGCCGAAGGCGAAACCGGCCACGCACATGGCCACCTCGAATTTCTCGAAGAAGTTGGCGATCCCGCGACCGGTGAACCTATTGGCGATACCATCAAGAATTTGAAGGCATCCATCGCCGGCGAAACGCATGAATATACGGACATGTATCCCGGCATGGTCAAGGACGCCCGCGAAGAAGGCTTTGACGAAATTGCTGACTGGTTCGAAACACTTGCCAAGGCTGAAAAGAGCCATGCCGGCAAGTTCCAGAAGACTCTTGAGTCAATCGGCTAACGGCCCCATCCCCCTCCCCCCGCAAGGGGCCGTATCCGGCCGGGGCCACAGATTTGTGGTTCCGGCCGTTTGATTTTCTTCCCTCATCAATCGAGGACCATTCATGCGCGAAGGAAGCCTTGACGCCCCAACCCGTCACCCCATTCCGTGGCAGGAGGAGTCATTTTATGACGAAGCAGACCTGGATGCAGAGCTGCGCCGCGTCTTCGACATTTGCCACGGATGTCGCCGCTGCTTCAATCTGTGCGACAGTTTCCCCAAGCTGTTCGACCTGATTGACGAAAGCGCGCATGAGGATGTCGAACATCTCGATTCCGCTGACTTCAAGCCCGTCACCGACGCATGCACGTTGTGCGACATGTGTTTCATGACGAAATGCCCTTATGTGCCGCCGCACGAGTTCAACCTCGACTTTCCGCACCTGATGTTGCGCGCGCGGGCAATCGAAAATCGCAAGGGAGAGACCGGCTTCATGGACAAGAGGCTGGCCGAAACCGATGCCAATGGAAAGCTGGGCACGGTCTTGTCCGATTTTGCGAATGTTGCGACGCGCGAGGGAAGTTTCGCCCGCCCGCTGATTCAGGCCGTTTCGGGGATCGACACGCGTGCACACCTGCCCGAATTTGCAGACGTCCCCCTCACGAAGCGCGCTGGCGCGATCAGGCCTGCGCCCAATGCACAGGCACCGGCGTTTGGGCGCAAGGCAGTGCTTTATGCTTCCTGTTACGGGGAGTTCAATGATCAGACTGTTGGCGAAGCGGCCTTGAAGCTGCTTGCGCACAATGGCGTGGACTGCCGGGTCGAGCACCCGCAATGTTGCGGTATGCCCAAGTTCGAAAATGGTGATCTTGGGGCCGTCGCGAGCAGCGCGGAGAGTGTCGCTGCCTTTTTCGCGCCCCTGATCGAACAGGGTTATGATATTGTGCCGCTCACGACCAGTTGCGCCTTGATGCTCAAGTTCGAATGGCCGCTGCTCCTGCCCGACAATGCCACGGTGAAAAAGCTCTCACAGGCTACCTTTGATCTCTCCGAATACGTTGTCGATTTGTCGAAGCGGCATGGGCTGGTTCCGATCGAAGCCATGCCAACCGGCATCGCAGTTCATTTCGCCTGCCACGCCAGGGCGCAGAACATGGGTCCCAAGGCCGTGGAGATGTTGAAGCTCATTCCCGAGGCGCGGCCCCAGGTGGTTGAGCGTTGCTCGGGCCACGGCGGAAAATGGGGAATCTTCAAGGAGAATTTCGACACCGCGATCAAGGTTGGCAAGCCAGCCGCACGCGCGATCGACAAGCTGAAACCAGACTATGTCGTTTCCGAATGCCCCCTGGCCGGGCCACACCTCAAGCAGGTGCTGAAGGCAGTGGATTCGGATGTTACCCCGGAACGGATCGGTCACCCCATCGAGGTGATGGTCAAGGCTTATGGACTTTGAGATGCCCCGCGAAAACCGAACAATAACTGAAGCAGACATCCTGCCGCTTTCCGAATGGGCGAAGGTGAGGGTCGCGCATCGCAAGGCGCTTTCCGAACGGAAGAAAAGGCGGCGCGTCGCCATTGGTCCGCATGCAACGCTTCTGTTCGAGAATTGGGATACGATGTGGTATCAGGTTCAGGAAATGCTCTGGATTGAAAAGGGCGGAGCGGATCAGCTGCCGGATGAACTGGCGGCCTATAATCCCATGATCCCGAACGGATCGGAGCTCACGGCAACGCTCATGTTCGGCATTTCCGACGAGGCCAAGCGGCGCGCATTCCTGGCCGAACTCGGTGGGGTCGAAGACCATATCTCGATCAGCATCGGAGGTGACCGCGTGAAGGCCGTGGCCGACGAGGATCTCGAACGCACGACCGCCGACGGCAAGACCTCAAGCGTCCATTTCCTCCATTTCCCATTCTCGGCCGAACAGATTGCCGCCTTCAAAAGAGGTGGGGACATTCTCGTGAGAATCGATCATCCGCGTTACGGCCATGCAGCCATCATCGGGGACGAAGTGCGAGCCGAACTGGAGAGTGATTTTTCCCGTTAAGTCGAAGCTTTAGGGCAAAAAAATGGCCGGGAGGGGAAGGGAACCGCTCCCGGCCAAGCGTCTCCTGCCTAAGGGGGGCAGGCTCGGGGTAAGAGAAGGCGTTACGCTTGCGGCGTTACGATGGTGTAGGCCTGCACCTGAGCTGGCACGTTCGTATAAGTCGCGCTGAACATCATGCTGCCTGCGACCATGAGGACGCTGACGAAAGCGGCGGTAACGCTGTTGCGAAGATTGAAGCCATTGTACGTATTCATCTTAAGTCTCCCTGCATTTGAGTGTCTTGACTGTCGGCGAAGTGCCGTCATGCCAACTCAATTGCATGTACCGTGCCAATTGCAGTTCTTGGCAGATTTCCGAGGCTTTGGGAGACTTATCAGTAAGATGCGGGGTGTTTAGTTTGCCAATGTTGGGTCTAATTTACGGAAATTTGGCAAATTTTCCGGACGTCTCAGATTTTTTGTTTGGGTGCGTCGCTGAGCGGTTAGGTCGCTCATTTGACGAGGATGTAGAGCGCCACGGCTGAGACCATGACTGCGAAAATGGCGCGTGCAACACCGACCCGGGTTGCAAGCCAGCGTGATGCAGGAAGTCCGACAGCTGCTCCGCCTGCCCCGCCGGCGACCAGGGCGCCGAAAAGCGGCCAATCGATCTGGCCCGATATTGCATAGCTTGCGCTGGTGGCGCCGCCAAAAAGCGTGACCGAAACCAGGCTTGATGCTGAGGCATTGGCCAGTGTCATGCCGGTTGAGGCCATAAGGCCCGGGGCAATGAGAAAGCCTCCACCAATCCCGAAGAATCCTGCGGCAAAGCCTGCTGCAAGTCCGACCGGGGCCAGTTTCCACACCATTGCAGGGGCGAGCCGCACCGCCGGATCGCCCTCGCTTTTGCGCGGCACAAGCATCGATATGGCGATGGCGATCATCGCGATTGCGAACCAATGAAGCAGAGTCGATCCGTCAATTGTCTTGCCGACCTGCGCACCGGCAAGCGCGCCAGCCAACCCAGCCGCAGCAAAGACGCTGGCACAAGGCCATTTGACTGTACCCGCCCGCGCCTGTGCCCAAAGGCCCGTTGCCGCGTTGACTGCAACAGCTGCAGCGGAGGTGCCAATTGCCATATGCGTATCTGCGACACCGACAACATAGATCAGCCAAGGAGTGGCGAGGACTGATCCTCCGCCCCCGAAAACCGTCAACAAAAGCCCGATCAGGACACCTCCCGCTGCGGCAAGGAGAAGGGCCTCAAGCATAGTTCAGGCCGACCCCGTGCGGCGGTTCCAGGGCGCGAGCATCAGCAGTCGAGCCATGCCGCAAAAGCCCGTCGCACCCGCGAAGGTCAACCCTGCTCCGACGAAGGCCGACAGTCCGAACCAGGCCGGCGATACCATGAAGCCAAGCAGGACTCCGACGAGGACGAGCGAGCCCGCCGCAATCTGCACCTGCCGCATGATTTCCAGCGGCGCCTTCGCATTGACGACGAGTGGCAGGCCATGTTTCGTCCAGGCGTCGAGGCCGCCCTGCAAGACAAAGGCAGGTGATGAAACCCGCGTGGCAAGGCGATCGCAAGCGCCAGCCGTTCGCATCCCTGACCAACAGGCAAAAATGATTTCCTGACCCGGCATTGAAGGGATCCTCGTCCCTTCCCATTGCGACAGGGGACTGGACAGCGATCCTGCAATATGCCGGCGGGCGAATTCATCCTGTTCGCGCACGTCGACAAGTATGGCACGACCGGCGTCAAGCCGACGACGGGTTTCTTCGGGGGACAAGGGTGTGAGAGCAGCGGTCATAGATTACCTTCTTCATCAGTAGGGCAGAATAGTTCGGCGAGGGTGGCCATGATCCTGAGCGCGGCAGGATCGACAATCCTGTAAAATATGGTCTGGGCTTCACGCCGCGTTCCAAGAACGCCTTGTTCTCGCAAGCGGCCAAGATGTTGCGACAGCGCGGATTGGCCGATGCCAATGCGCGCCTGAAGCTGACCTACCGAGCGTTCCCCGCCGTCCGCGAGCTGGCACAGAATCATCAGCCTTCGTTCATTTGCGAGCAGGCGCAGCGCATCTGCGGCTCTGGCCGCACTGGCCTCAAAAAGCGCGAAGTCGAATTTTGTCAGGTCAAACATGCATCAAATATATTAGTTGATTCTAAATTAGCAAGTCCTAATATAAAAACAATGGAGGCATTGCATGACCGATTCTCTTTCCTCTCGCAAAACGGCCCCGCATGTGCGGGCAGCATTTGACCCCGCGACCAACACGATCAGCTACATTGTGCACGATCCAGCCACCAAGGCGGCGGCCATAATTGATCCTGTACTCGACTTCACGCCCCGCAACGGGCGGACGCGGACCACCAGTGCCGACCTCCTGCTTGAGGCTGTTCGCAATGATGGCCTTGATCTGCGCTACCTTCTTGAGACGCACGCGCACGCGGATCATCTTTCCGCCTCGCATTATCTGCGTGAACGGACTGGCGCGCCTGTTGTCATAGGCGAGCATATCACCGATGTTCAGGCAATATTCGCTGATCTTTTCGAGGCCGATGATGTCGCGCGCGACGGAAGAGCGTTCGACAGACTTGTCCGTGAAGGCGATACCCTGCCGCTGGGTAGCATGGAGATTCGCGTTCTGCATACGCCGGGCCACACGCCGGCTTGCGTGAGCTACTTGATCGGCGATGCGGCCTTTGTCGGCGATACGCTTTTCATGCCTGATTACGGAACTGCTCGTGCCGATTTTCCGGGTGGCAACGCTTCCACATTGTACCGCTCAATCCAAAAGCTCCTCAGTCTTCCTGAGGAGACACGCATTCTGACTGGACACGACTATCCGCCGCCGTCGCGCGGAAATCCGGCATGGGAGGCAAGCGTTGCCGAACATCGTCGAGCGAATATCCATGTTCATGACGGAATCGAGGAAGCGGCATTTGTCGCCATGCGGGAGGCGCGCGATGCGACCCTTGAGGCACCACTGCTCATTCTGCCATCGCTGCAGGTCAATATCCGGGCAGGGCAAATGCCACCGGCCAGTCCGGGCGGGCATGTCTATCTGAAAATTCCGATCAACGCGATCTGATAGCAGCCAAATACATGACGCCCGCCGGGGTTTCCTCCGACGGGCGTATTTCCTCCCCAGGAAATCTCGGCCTATTTCGGCATCGCGCTCCCGAGCCGATGATAGAGCCTTGAAAACTTGATCGATTCCGGCTTGTCGGCAATCACCGTCAGGTAATGCGCAACAGCTTCGCGCAGCAATTCGAAATCTTCGTTCGAAAGAACGGCGCGGGACCGAGCGGGTTCTGGCATTGTCTGGCTCCCCTGTGATCAACCGAACTGGTTCATCGTGTTGTGAGCGCCGCCTGCTTTCAGTGCAGCCTCTCCGGCGAAATATTCCTTGTGATCGTCGCCAATGTCCGAGCCTGACATGTTCTGGTGCTTCACGCAGGCAATGCCCTGACGTATTTCCTGACGCTGGACGCCAAGGACATAGCCCAGCATGCCCGCGTCGCCAAAATATTCCTTGGCAAGGTTGTCAGTGGAGAGCGCGGCCGTGTGATAGGTCGGCAAGGTGATGAGGTGGTGGAAGATGCCGGCCCGCTTTGCACCGTCGGCCTGGAAGGTGCGGATACGCTTGTCAGCCTGTTCGCCCAGTTCGGTATCATCATATTTCGCACTCATCAGGTCCGCACGGTCATAAGCCGAAACGTCGAGGCCTTCGGCCTGCATGGCATCATATACCTGCTGGCGGAAATTGAGGGTCCAGTTGAATGATGGCGAGTTGTTGTAGACGAGCTTGGCATTCGGGAAGACTTCGCGAACGCGGTCCATCATCCCTGCAATCTGTTCAACATGCGGCTTTTCGGTTTCGATCCACAACAGATCGGCGCCGTTCTGCAGCGACGTGATGCAATCAAGCACGCAACGGTCTTCGCCTGTCCCGCTGCGGAACTGGAAGAGGTTCGACGGCAGCCGCTTCGGACGCAACATCTTGCCGTTGCGGTTGATGATGACATCACCATTCCGTGCCGTGGCAGGGTCGATCTCTTCGCAATCGAGGAAGCTGTTGTACTGGTCACCGATGTCGCCGGGGGTGTGGCTGACAGCAATCTGCTTGGTCAGGCCAGCACCCAGTGAGTCTGTGCGCGTCACGATGATGCCGTCTTCGACGCCTAGTTCGAGGAAGGCGTAGCGGCAGGCGCGGACCTTCGCGAGGAAATCCTCATGCGGAACGGTCACTTTGCCGTCCTGATGTCCGCACTGTTTTTCATCAGAAACCTGGTTTTCGATCTGGAGCGCGCATGCGCCGGCTTCGATCATCTTTTTCGCGAGCAGGTACGTGGCTTCGGCGTTGCCAAAACCAGCATCAATGTCCGCAATGATGGGCACGACATGCGTCTGGAAATTCTCGATCTTGTCGAGCGTTGCCTTCTCCTTGGCGAGATCGCTTGCTGCGCGTGCCGCATCCAGTTCACGGAAGAGCAGGTTGAGTTCACGCGAATCGGCTTGCCTCAGGAAGGTGTAGAGTTCTTCGATCAGCGCAGGGACGCTTGTCTTTTCATGCATCGACTGATCGGGAAGCGGGCCGAACTCCGAGCGCAGGGCAGCAACCATCCAACCCGAAAGATAAAGGTATTTGCGCTTCGTATCGCCGAAGTGCTTCTTGATCGAAATCATCTTCTGCTGGGCAATGAAACCGTGCCAGCAGCCAAGCGATTGGGTATAGAGCGCGGGGTTGGCATCATAGGCCGCCATGTCTTCGCGCATGATCTTTGCTGTGTAGCGGGCAATATCAAGCCCGGTCCGGAACCGGTTCTGGAGGCGCATGCGGGCGACCGATTCAGCATCAATGCCGTCCCAGGTGCCGTTTTTGGTGCGGACGAGTTGCCCGATCTGCGAGATATGGTCCTGGTATGACATGGCCTGTAAATTCCTTAACAAAATATCAAACAAGGGTCGTTGCCCTCAGGCATCCTTATGACCTCGCATTTCCCGCAGACATTGGCGATTTGCCAGAAGAGAATCGCAAATCTGCTGTGCTGTGGTGGTGATCGCTTGCAAGTTTGATTGTCATTTTGTAAATAAATTACAATGGCTGAACAGAAACTCTTCGCGGGACATACCGTGCGTCGCCTTCGCCGTTCCAATGGCCTTTCGCAGGCGGCGCTCGCCGAAGCGCTTGAAATTTCGCCCAGCTATCTCAACCTGATCGAGCGCAATCAGCGTCCTTTGACCGCCGCCCTGCTCCTGAAGCTGGCGGACCAGTTCGACACGGATCCACGGGCGTTGGCCGGGGCAAGCGATCCGGGCGGGGGCATGGACGCGATGCGCCGCCGCCTGGCAGACCCTTTGTTTGCCGATCTTGAAATCGATCGCGTCCAGATCGAGGAGTGGCTTGCAGCGGCCCCTGCCGGTGCAGAGGCGTTTGCGCGCGCCTTTGACAGGGTCGGAGCCGCATTAGGCTCCGGGTCCGATCCATTCGCAGAGCTGCGTGCCGAAATAGAGCGTTGGCGCAATCATTTTGCCGACCTCGACAGCGATGCAGAAGCACTGGCAGACGAACTGAGGCTCGGCGCTGGCGATCTTTACAATGCCATCGCCGAACGTCTGCGGGTCAAGCATCAGCTTTCGATCCGTATTTTGCCGGTGGACGCGATGCCGGATCGCCTGCGGCGTCTGGACCTTCACGCGCGACAATTGCAGCTTTCGGAACTGCTTGACCCGGCGAGCCGGACCTTTGGTGCGGCATTCCAGCTTGCCCAGCTTGAGGCAAAGGATCCGATCGAATGGCTGGTCAAGGGTGCGGGCTTCAAGGAACGCGCGTCCGAACGGCTCTTCCGGCGGCATCTGACAAGCTATTTCGCGGCCGCCCTGATGATGCCTTATGCCCGCTTCCTCAGAGCCTGCGAAGCAACCGGCTATGACCTCGAATTGCTCCAGCG
>ERZ650309.781-NODE-781-length-15304-cov-7.120926_pt1 | contig 15304 bp, 12 predicted proteins | sample MGYA00376245_ERZ650309 | MGnify/ENA primary metagenome ERZ650309 (study PRJEB26733, sample SAMN07839294) | wastewater metagenome | biome: urban; feature: wastewater treatment plant; material: waste water | place: USA: North Carolina | collected 2016-04-26 ...
CCCACAACTTGGCGGCCACCAGCGGCGCCGTGTCGGCCCGCGCGTCCAGTCGCAGCAGCGTGTAGCCCGGCCCGAAAGCGTCATACAGCGAGCGGCCGTCCGGCAGCCAGATGTGCGGCGCACGGCAACCCGGCACGGTCGACGGCGTGAAGCCGCCCATGGTGTAGGGCGGCGGCGCCTCGCCATCGGCCACCATGATGGGCGAGCCGCTGTAGTAGTAGCCAAAGTTCAGCCCGGCGCAGCAGAACTGCTGCACGTTCAGGTCGTAGGCCTCCTGGCCAATCAGTGCGCGGGCGGCTTCGCCTTGTGCGTCCAGCGCTTCGATGTTGGGGGGCACGGCGCGGCGCGCCTTGATCATCTTCTGCGCATGGTCCATTGCAAAGTTCGACACCTGCTCGGTGATGGGCTGGCGCTCGGCCTCCGGGAGGTGGTGGCCGTAGTGCAAGGCGAGCGCGAGGTTGGTCTGGATGGTGACGGTGTAGCTGCTGCCTTCTCCCAGGAGCGCCACGAAGCCACTGCGCACTGGTTGCCACGCGCGGGCGGCGCCGTCCCAGTCCTGGCGCCGGAAGCGCAACTCGGCCAGTTGGCTGCGCGCATCCAGGCTCTGACGGTGGCCGGCGCCGAGTGCATCGGCCAGGCCGTCGGCGGCATCGCGCAGCATCGGCTCGGCTTCGTGGGTGACCTTGGCCTTCAGGTCGCGCTGCTCGAAAACGGCCTCGATGATCAGGTCGCAACCCTGCAGGTCAGCCGCCTTGTCGGTGGCTGTGATGCGATCCAGCAGTGCCTTCTGGTCGTGCGGACTCATGCGGCCCTTGTCGACGCGGGGCTGGGTGAGTTTGACGCTGTAGGCCGTGCCCTTGTCGGCCTTGTCCTGGGTCACGTCCTTGAGCACCGTGGTCACGCCGCGTGAGGCCTGGGCATACGCAATGCCGGCGCCCATCATTCCGGCGCCCAGCAGGCCGACCTTCTGGGGTTTGTAGCGCGCAACGCCGGCCGGGCGCGACACCTACGCTGGCGGCGGCTTGCAGAGGAGCCTGGAGTACGCGGCCAACTGCGGCGATGGAATCGTCAGCTACACGCACAACATCGTGCCCAACGACGGCACCAACCCGGTCAGCAACGACACGGGCACGCTGCATTGGCGCGACTACCTGGCCGACCTGGACGACAATGTGCGCGCCGGCCGTCTGCTGGTGCTGAGCCCGACCGAGCTGGAAATGCTGACGTACTGGCGTCCGGGGGATGTCTACCTGGGCTGGGATGGCGAATGGCGTAATCGGTCGGACGGCTCCATCGCCTTCTGAATCCCATCCCCTGCCGGTGCACATAGATGGCCCTGTCCCAAACCGAGATCGTGAACCTGGCCCTGACCCGGCTCGGGCAGGACCGTGTGATCAGCATCACCGACGACGTGGAGGCGGCGCGCGTCATGCGCTCGCTGTGGGACTTCACGCGCGACACCGTGCTGGCCGGCTATCCGTGGAAGTTCGCGATCAAGCGCACCAGCCTGCCGGCCCTGGCTGATGCGCCGGCCTACGGCTGGGCGCGCCAGTTCACCGTGCCGGAAGAGTGCCTGCGCCTGGTGCAAGTCGGCGACGACTACGTGTTCTACACCGGCATGCGGGAGACGTTCCAGCTTGAGGGCGGTGTGATCATGACCGACGAGGCGGCGCCGCTGCAGCTGCGCTACGTCCAGCGGGTCACGAACGTGGGGCTGTGGCCGGTGCTGTTCGGGCGCGTGGTGGCCATGCAGCTGGCCATCGATGCCTGCGAGAAGCTGACCAGCAGCAGCGCGAAGCAGGGCGTGCTGAACGAGGCATATGCGCTGGCCGTGGCCCAGGCCCGCAAGCAGAGTGCCATCGAGCGCCCGCCGCAGCGCGCCGACAACTCCGACTGGCTCAACGCCCGGGGGGACTGATGCCCCGCTCGGCACCCATCGGCGAAGCCTTCAACTCCGGCGAGCTGTCCCCGCGCATGGCCGGCCGGGTGGGCTCGGCCCCCTACGCTGCCGGCTGCCACCGACTGGAGGGCTTCATCCCCGACATCGCCGGCCCGGCCGTCAAGTGCGCCGGCCTGGCCTACGTCGCGCCGGTCAAGGACGAGGAGCGCCGGGCGTGGCTGGTCCGGTTCGACCGTGACCGCGAATCAGTGTTCATGCTGGAGTTCGGCCACCTGTACGTGCGGTTCTACAAAGACTACGCGCCGGTGCTGTCCGGCGGCGTGCCCTACGAGGTGGCCACGCCCTACACCAAGGACGACCTGATCAACGAGGCCGGCGCCTTCGCCATCGACTACACCCAGTCGGGCGACATCCTCTACCTGGCGCACCGCAGCCACCAGCCGCGCAAGCTGTCGCACTTCGGTGACACCAGCTGGACGCTGACCGCCTACGAGCAGACCGGCGGCCCCTTCCAAGACCAGAACGCCACGGCGGTGACGGTCTACGCATCGGCCAACACCGGCAGCATCACGCTGCACGCATCGGCCGCCACCTTCACGGCCGACATGGTGGGCACGCTGTTCTACCTGGAGCAGAAGGCGGTCAGCGACGTGAAGCAGTGGGAGGTGGAGAAGGCGATCACCTCCGGCGACAAGCGGCGCAGCGGCGGGCGGAACTACTCGGCGCTGAACTCGGCCACCACCGGCACGATCACGCCGACGCACACCGAGGGCGCTGTCTACGACGGCGACACGGGCGTGCAGTGGGAGTACCTGGACGCTGGCTATGGCTGGGCGCGGATCACTGGCTTCACCAGCACGACCGAGGTTTCGGCCACGGTGCTGTCGCGCATCCCGGACGGCGCGGTGGGTAGCGGCAACGCTTCGACGAAGTGGGCGCTGGGCGCGTGGTCTGACTCGCTGGGCTGGCCGGACTGCGTGGGGTTCTACCTCGACCGCCTGGTCTGGGCGCGCGATCAGGTCATCTGGATGTCGGTGGCCGGCGACTACGAGAACATGCAGGCCCGCGATGCTGGCCGGCAGCTCACCGATTCGGCCGTCTCGCTGCCGATCCCGAGCCGACGCGGAAATCCGATCCTGTGGCTGGAGACGCTGGAGATCGGCCTGGTGGTGGGTACCGGCTCCGACGAGTGGCTGGTCGGGCCCGCTTCGCGCAATGACGCGCTCGGCCCGCTGAACATCAGCGCGAGCCCGGCCGGAACCATCGGCTCGCGCGGCGTGCCGGCGCTGCGGATCTTCGACTCGATCATCTTCACCCAGCGGTCAGGCAAGCGCCTGCGGGCCTTGCGCTACCTGCAGGGCGAGGGGGCGATCTACTCGGACCTGAACGCCTACGCCGACCATGTGACCCGCGGGTTCGTGTCGACGGCCTATGTGCAGGAGCCGTACAGCATGATCGTCGGCATCGGCTCGGATGGCGCGTTCTCGGCCGTCACCTACTACCCCGAGCAGCAGGTGCTGGGCTGGTGGCGCCGGCCCATGGTGGGCGTGGTGGAGTGCGTGCAGTCGATCCCATCACCGGATGCCAGCCGCGACGACCTGTGGCTGATCGTGCGCCGCACCATCAACGGCACGACCCGCCGCTATGTGGAGTGGATGCAGCCGCCGCTGGAAGACGACGCCGACCAGGCCGATGCGTTCTATGTGGACAGCGGCATCACCTACAGCGGCGCGGCCACGACGACGATCACCGGCCTGGGCCATCTTGAGGGGCAGACGGTGAACGTGCTGGTCAACGGCGCCACCCATCCGCAGCGCACGGTGGCCGGCGGCAGCATCACGCTGCAACGCGCGGGCACGAAGGTGCATGTCGGGCTGCCGTACACCGCCAGGCTGGCGACGATGGATCTGGAGTCCGGGTCTGCCACCGGCACCGCGCAAGGCAAGATGAAACGCGCCTACCGGCTGGCGGTTCGGCTGCTGCGCACGCTGGGCGGCCGGCTGGGCACCAGCGAGACGAAGCTCGATGCGCTGCAGTTCCGCGATGCGTCGGTCCCCATGGGCTCGGCGCCGCCGCTGTTCACGGGCGACAAGTACGCGCCCGGCCCTGGTGGATCTGACCGCGTGGCCCGGGTGTGGTTCGAGCACTCCGACCCGCTGCCGGCCACTGTCGTGGCGGTCATGCCGCAGCTCTCCACCGAGGACGCCTGACATGGTGCGCATCGAACCCTTCCGTCCCGAGCATCTGCTGGCGCTCAAGCTGCAGGCCACGCAGGCGACCGCGCAGGCTCTGATGACGCTCGACCACGGGCAGCAGATCGCCGCATGCACGGGCCTGGCGCGCACGGCCATGCTCGACGGCGATCCGATCGCGGCAGCCGGGATCATCGAACTGTGGCCAGGCCGGGCCTACGCCTGGGCCTACATCGGCGAGCAGGCGGCGCGGCACTGGAAAACGGTGCACCGGGCTGTCGTCAGCGCGCTGGACGGCGCCAGGTGGCGCCGGATCGAGATGGCCGTCGATGTCCGCGACCCGGGCGCGAAGCGCTGGGCGGCGCACCTCGGGTTCAGCTTCGAGGGCGTGGCCAGAAAGTGGACGACGGACGGGCGCGATGTTGAACAGTGGGCGAGGGTGACCTGACATGGCTGGACCACTCATGATTGCAGCGGGGGTCCTGGGGGCCGTCAGCGCCATCTCAGGCGGCAACGCTGCCGACAAGGCAGGGCAGCGCAACGGCGCATTGCTTGACGCGCAAGCCAACGAGACGCGGCGGGCGACCGTCACCCGCGAGAACCTGACCCGCGACCGCAGTGCCCGCGCCCTGTCCGATCAGCGCGCCGCGCTGCTGGCGAACGGCGTTGACCCAACGAGCGGAACGGCGCTGATCGGCGTGACGCAGAGTGCGCAGGATGCCGAGATGGATGCGCTGACGCTGCGCTACGAGGGTCTGATGCAGGCCCGCGGCCAGAACATGGAAGCCGACAACGCCCGGTATCAGGGCAAGGTTGCAAAGCGGCAGAGCCGCCTGACCGCGGCCGGCTCGCTGATGATGGCGGCCAGCGGCTATCTCGGCGGCACACAACTACCGGCGCCAGTCTCAACGGCGATCCCCGTGCCCACGGCGTTTCCGCAGGGGATGCTATGAGGATCCCGATCCCCGAGATTCAGCGCCAGGCCGCCCCGACCGACGGCCCGCGGCCGGCGATGATCCAGCCGGGCAGCCAGCAGGGCACGCAGGCGCTGGCCAGTTCGCTCGCGCAGGTCGCTACGGAGCGCGAGCGTCAGGCGGCGCTGCAGCTGGACAACTTCGAGCGCATCGAGAACGAGCAGCGCAAGGCCCGCAACGTCGAGCGCGTGGCAGCGGCGCGGCTGCAGTGGGCCGAGACCTTCCAGAACCGGCAGACCGATGCGGGGCCCGCCGCCGATGGCTTCACCGGCTCGCTGCTGAAGGACTTCAAGGGCTGGGCCGAGACTTCCGCGGCGGCCATCGCCGACGAGCGCGAGCGCGAGATGTTCAAGGGCATGGTGGCCCCGCTGGGCGATCACCTTGGGCAGTCGGGCATCCAGTTCGAGGGGCAGCAGCGCCGGGCATGGCGCCGCAGCACGCTGGCCGATGGGATCGACACCGACGCGAAGACGGCCGGCGCTGATCCGTCGCAAGTGCTGGAACTTGTCGCGGCGCGGCGTGCGGCCATCCGCCAGTCTGGCGACCTGCTGCCGGACGAGCAGGCGACGCTGGAGGTGAAGGCCCGCGAGTCCATCGCCTACAACGCGGCAGTCACGCTGGTGAACCGCGACCCGGCCGGCTGGCTCAAGCGCGACGCGAAGACCGATCCGCTGATCAGCCTGATGGACCCGGCAAACCTCCGGGCGCTGAACGGTCACGCGCAGGCCCTGCTGGCGCAGCAGCGCAACGCGGCCGAGCGCGACACCGAGCGGGCGATCAAGGACGCCGAGAAAGCCGTCGAAGGGCTGCGCGAGTTCGCGATTGGTGGCGGCCTGCCGGATCTGGCGTATCAGGCCCAGGTGCGCACGCTGACCCGCGGCACGCCCTACGCCGAGGCGGCCGACGCGCTGCTGGCTCAGGCGCAGACCGGCGCCGCGTTCGGCTCGCAGTCGCTGCCCAAGCAGGCCGCGGCCCTGCAGCAGATGGGCATGGGCGGCAATCCGGACGAGAAGAAGATCATCGACTTCGCCCGCCAGGTGCACGACACCCAGAAGCGGGCCTTCGATGACAACCCGTGGGCGGCGGCATCGCGCTTCCATCGCCTGCCGGCTGTGCCCGAGATGCAGATCACCGACGCCGGCCAGGCGCTGCAGCTGATCCAGCAACGCCGGCCGATGATGTCGGCGGTTGAGGCGTCCGCGGGGCGGCCTGTGTCGCCGCTGCAGCCGGCCGAAGCGACGCAGTGGGCCGACCGGCTCAAGGCCCTGCCGGTGGAGCAGCGCGCCGACCAGCTCGCCGCGGTGGGCCAGTCGCTGGGCATCGGGCAAGTGGCGGCCCTGGCCGATCAGCTCGACAAGGGCAACAAGCCGTTGGCACTGGCGATGAAGCTGGGCCTTGACCGCACGACAGCGGGCCGCACGGTGGCCGGGCTGGCGCTGCGCGGCGCCCAGGCGCTGGCCGACAAGACGGTCAAGAAGGACGACGCGGCCCTGACCGGATGGCGGTCGGAAATCTCCACGATGGTGCGCGGCACGCTGGGCGATGACCGGGCCGAGCAGGACGTGATCGAGGCGGCGTACTACGTGCGGGCGGCCATGGACATCGAAGGCATCGCCGCGCCGGGCTTCTCCCGCGGGCTGGGCAGCAGCGCCGAAGAGGCGGTGCGCTTGGTGATTGGCACGCCCCTGGACCGCGGCGGGGTCAAGACCCTGACACCCCGAGGCATGGACGAGACCATGTTCAACGAGCGCGCCCGCTCAGCCCTGCAGCCGCTGGCCGGGCAGAAGGTTTACATCCGCGGTAAGGAGGTGACGACCGAAGAACTGGCAACGCGCATCACCGGCTACGGCATGCGCCGCGATGGGCAGGGCCGGTACACCCCGGTGCTGAACGGCGCCTACATCACGACCGACCCGGAAGGCCAGCAGCCGCTGCGCCTTGAGGTGCGCTGATGGGCATCGAAACGCTGTACGCGGACGGCATCGAGCAGGCATATCGGCGCGGGCTGACATCGCCTGCGCAGCCTGTCGAACCGGACTTCCGCATGGGCTCATTCCTGGCGGCTGGGCTGTCAGGCATCCCGCGTGGGGCGTTCGAGGCGCTGTCGTCGGTGCGCGACCTGGCCGCATCGTCCGAGCAGCAGTTCCGCGACTCGCCCCGCGGGCGCATCGTGGCGCAGGAGTACGAGCGGCGGACGGGCGTGAAGCCGGCCGATCAGTACCGGATGCCGGGTGGCGACTCCATGCGCCAGGCCGCGGAGTACCGGCTTGGGCCTGACCCGCAGACGGCGCATGTGGCCGATCAGGTGTTCCACGGGCTGACCCGCTTCGGCACCAAGGCAGTTGGCGCGGTGGCTGCCGCTGGTCCTGTCGGTGGCGCTGCACTGCTTGGCGCCGAGGAAACGAACACGATCTATCGTGACCTGATCGGGCGCGGGATCGACAGCGAGACGGCCCTGAAGGTGGCGGCCGTGCAGGGCGCGATCAGCGCGGCTGGCGTGATGCTGCCGATCAGTGCCGCCGGCCTGCCGACTGCGGCCGGTAAGGTGGCCGGCACGGCTGCGCTGGTGGGAGTTGGCGGGCCTGGTGGCTACGTGGCGCAGGAGACGCTGGCGCGGGACATCCTGCAGCGTGCCGGCTATGCAGACGAGGCGGCCAAGCACGACCCGGCCGACCCGCTGGGGCTGGCGATCAGCACGATCCTGCCGCTGGCGTTCGGCGGTGTGGCGGTGGCGCGCAGCATGCGCAGCACCAAGCCCATGCCGCCGGTTCGCACCGAGGCGGGTGTGCGCCAGGCGGTGCAGTTGACGCCCGAGGAACAGGCCGCATCCGACGCTTACGAGGCCAGCGCGGAGAACCTGGCCGAACTGCGCAAGGAGATCGCCCGCACGAAAGACCCGGCGGCGCGGCAGGTGCTGGAGGCTGAGCTTGCCAAGCAGACGCAGGCGGCGGCCACGCTGGGCCAGAACGCAACGGCCGAGGCTGCGCCAATGCCCGCCGTGTACTCCAAAGACGTGCCGCCGCCTGCGGATGGAATGGTGCGCCTGTATCGCGCAGAGTCTCCGACCGTGCGATTCAGCGACGTGTTCGACGTCAGCCAGTTGGGGCAGTTCAAGCGGCCGGACGGCATGACAGGGGATCGGTATACGGACGAGTTCAAGCTCGCTGACTATTACAGGATGTCATACGGGCGGGATGCCGTCATCCGATACGTTGATGTGCCGAAGGAATCGCTTGCGGGGCGCGGTGGCGCGGCGGGGGAATTCTTCATCGACACGGCAATCAGCATTGACAGGCGGCGGACTGCGCAGGCCGCAGCCATGTCGCCTGCGGTGGTCGACGCGGCCCGGGTGAAGGTGCTGCAGGAGACTGTGAGCCGAAGCCTGCCCGAGACGCCAGACGCCTATCCGCGGCTGATGGAGGCGATTGATGCGGTGGCGGCCGGTGATCGGCCGGTGGTGGAGGCAATCACCCAGGTGCAGCAGTGGCAATCGCTGGCCGACTTCATCGACGCCGGGAAGTGGAAGGCCGGCGATGCGCCGCGCCCATACTCGGCCTACGAGGGGCCGGATGGGTTCCTGGGCTGGGTTCGCTCGCAGGGCGGCATTGCGCTGGCAGAGAAGTACGACATCACGGGCGAAACCAACGTGGTGCGCAGCAACCCGGGCGGCATCTTCCGTGGCAGCGGCCTGGGCCGCGACGAACTGGCCAGGCGCGCAGCCGATGCTGGGTACATGCTGCCGGACGAGGCTGGCGACTCGTCGCGCTTCGTCGATCTGCTGCAGTCTGCGCTGATGCGCGGTGAGCGCGTGCTCACGCTGGAACAGCAGACCGAGGCGGCCATGCACTCAACCGCAAGCCGGGGTATGGATGATCGGATCACCGATCTGGAAGGTCGGTTGCGGATGCTGGGTGAAGACCCTGCGGCGGCACGCGGAAACCCCGAGGCGATGGAAGCCTATCTGCAGGCGAACGAGGCGCGGTTGCTGGCCGCCACTGCAGAGGACGCCGCGGCCAGGGCCGGCGACGACTCGCCCGAGATGGACGCGCTGCGCGAGCGCGCCCAGCAGATCGCGCAGGACATCCGCGACACCGATCGGACGCTGGACCAATACGAAACCGAACTGGAGCCGCTGTCGCCCGTCATGCGCAGTCTCGTGCGAGAGGAACTGGATGCAGCCACCACCCCCCAAGCCGCGAACCCTGAAGCAGCAGCGCCAGCGCGAGGCGCAGGAGACGAACCGCGCCCCGGTGTTCCCGACGCCGGACGACCCGCCGCCGACGTTCAAGCCGCTGGGGTAGCCGCTGCCAAGACCGAGCGGCAGATCGTCGAAGCCCTGGCGGCCGATCGGCCCGACATGATGGTGACGCTTCCGGGCACGAACGAGGCGGTGCCGCTGGCCGATGCCCTGGAACAGATCAGGGCACAGCAGGCGCTGGACGAGAACGACGCCGAGTTGGTGCGGGCGGCGGTCCTGTGCGACCTTAGCCCATGAGCTTGACCAGCACGGCGCACCCGCCGACGACTGCGGCCGGCAGCGCCAGCACCAGCACCAGCAGGATGCGGACGTACTGCCACCATGCCTGGAATGCGCGGCGCCAGTTCCCACCGGTCAGGCCCAGCACGAAGATGGGCACGACGCAGGTGCAACCGAAGATGAACAGCGGCAGGATCAGCCAGTGCGGCATCCGGCCAGTGTAGGGGCAGACCATGAAGCAGAAGTGCGCTCAACAGGTGGGGGCCGCAGCGGCGGCAGCTGGCCGCGCCGTGACCGATGCGCAGCTGCGTGACATCGAAAGCCGGCTTGACGCCACCATGCGCCGGCTCGCGCGCACGGAAGACGGCTGGGCCGGCATGCCCCGTGATCAGCGGGTCAGCATGGCGGCCGAGGCGGCAATGGCCGCCATCAAGGCCGAGGCCGCGCGCAAGGCTGAGAACGCCACGCGGCAGATCGTGGTGCAGGCCCGGGTGATGAGCGAGATCGGCGACCTGCAGGCCAGCTACGCCGGCAAGGCAATGCACGACGGCACCCGGGCCGAGGCGCAGAAGCGGCACTACGAGCTGACCGAGATGTACCAGAAGGCGCTGCGCAAGGACGCGCAAGGGCAGCTCGCTTCACTGATCGAGGCCGCTGGCAACAAGCGGGGCGCAGGCATTGGGCAGCGGCTGCTGATGTCGGTCTTCGACGCGGAGAACCCGGCGATGACCGCCGACATCGTGCGCGAGGTGTTCAAGGGTGCGGACGGCCACACGAAGAACGCCGATGCCAGCACCGCGGCGCGCGCCTGGCTGGACGTGATCGAGGGGCTGCGCCAGCGGTTCAACGCGGCCGGCGGGGACGTGGGCCGGCTGGAGTACGGCTGGACGCCGCAGCCGCACGACCGCATCCGCATCCGCAAGGCCGGCGCCGATGCATGGGCGCGCGAAGTGCTGCCGCTGCTGGACCGCGGGCGCTACCTTGACGCCGACGGCCGGCGGCTGGGCGACGACGAGCTGATGGACATGCTTCGGTTCTCCTGGCAGACCATCACCACCGAGGGGCTGAACAAGGCCGAGCCGGGCCAGTTCAAGGGCAGCGGCAAGCGCGCCAACCGCGGCAGTGACGAGCGGCAGATTCACTTCCGCGACGGCGACGCATGGCTGGCCTACAACGCCAAGTTCGGCCGCGGCAGCCTCTACGACGCCATGATGGGGCACATCGCCGGCATCACCCGCGACATCGCACTGGTCGAGCGGTACGGGCCCGACGTGGAGGCGACCCACAGGCTGCAGGTCGATCTGTCGGCGCGGGCCGATGGTCGCACCACCGAGGCGCCGGTCGGCACGTTCAGCATCGACCCGCAGACCTACTGGAACATGATCACCGGCAAGGTCGGCATGCCCCGGGACGAATCGCTGGCGCGGGCGATGGAGACGGCGCGGAACATCCAGGTCGCGGCCAAGCTCGGCAGCGCGGTGGTGTCGTCGGTGACGGACCTCGGCACGCTGGCGATCACGGCCGGCTACAACCGGCTGCCGTACTGGCAACTCATCAAGGACATCGGCGCGGCAAGCACCGCTGATGCCAAGGAGTGGATGACGGCGCACGGCATGATCGCCGAGAGCCTGGCCGACACCATGAACCGCTGGAGCGGCGACCACATCGGCCACGGATGGATCGGCAAGCTGGCCAACAGCGTGATGCGCTGGTCGTTCCTCAACGCCTGGACCGATGGGCTGCGCCAGGGCTTCACGCTGACGATGAACGCCAAGCTCGGCAGCATGTCACGCACCGCATGGGATGCGCTGTCCGAGTTCGACCGCACCCGCCTGACGCGCGCCGGCATCACGGCCGATGACTGGCAGGCGCTGGGCGCTGTTCCGCTGGCGCGCTTCAGGGGCCGCGATCTGCTGACCCCGCAGGGAATCAAGGATTCCGGCCGCCAAGACCTGGCGCTGAAGGTGTTCGCGCTGATCAACGACGAGGCCGAGTTCGCGGTGCTTGCGCCGGACATGGCGACGCGGGCCATTGTCACGGGCGGTGGGCAGCAGGCCGGCACTGCCTCGGGTGAGTTCTTCCGCACCGCGATGCAGTTCAAGTCGTTCCCGATCGCCATGCTCACGCGCCACTGGCGGCGCATGCTGGAGGGCGCGGGCGATGGCGCTCCGATGAATCGCTACACCTACGCGATGGCGCTGGCTGTCACCACCATGGGCCTGGGCGCGATCGCCACACAGGCCAAGCAGATCCTCGCCGGGAAAGACCCGATCAGCATGGACCCGACCGATGGAGTCGGCGCGCGGTTCTGGGCCAAGGCGGCGATGCAGGGTGGTGGCCTTTCGATCATGGGCGACCTGTTCCTGACCGATCCATCGGCTTCCTGGGGCGATCAAGGCGCGAACGCTGTCAAGAACCTGATGGGGCCGACCATCGGCAGCGCGTCCGACCTGGTGCTGAAGAACATCGCCGGCAACATCTGGGAGTCCTCGCAGGGCAAGGACACTCATTGGGCGGCCGAGCTGTCTGGCTGGGTTCGCTCCAACACGCCGGGCGCCTCGGTGTGGTGGGTGAAGCCGGCGATCGACCACGGGTTCCTGAACGCCATGAACGAGAACCTGTCCCCGGGCTACCTGTCGCGCATGCAACAGCGGGCCTACAAGGACTGGGAGCAGCGGTACTGGTGGGCGCCTCGCGATGGCATGCCTGACCGCGCGCCCGACATCATGGGCGCCTTCGGCCAGTAGTTCGGCGGGATTCCGCGCAGCGTAGCGGGAAGGATGCGCCCCAACCATCGGGGCCGCATCCATGACCGTCAGTTCGTCACTCTCGACGCAAACCTTCAACTGCAACGGCAGCACGACCGTCTTCACCTGCCCGTTCCGGGTGCTGGAGGCTTCCGAGGTGGTGGGTTACCTGATCACGGTCGCCACCAATGCGTCGGTGCAGCTGGTCAACGGGGCAGACTTCTCGGTCACCGGAGTGGGCGCCGCGAACGCCATCGTGACCACGACGGCGACCTACTCCAGCGCCTACCAGGTCAACTTCCGGCGGCGCACGCAGCGGCTGCAGCTGACCGACTACCGCGACAACGACCCCTTCCCGGCCGAGTCGCACGAAAGCGCGCTCGACCGACTCACGCACATCGCTCAGGAGCATGACGCGGACATCGGCCGCGCGCTGCTTGCGCCGGAGCCCGAGACTGGCATCACGCTCCCATCCGCCGCCAGCCGGGCGAACCTGCTGCTGGGCTTCAACTCGACGGGGGCGCCGGTTGCCGTGGCGCCCGTCGGCGGCAGCGCCGCAGCCCTGGCCATGGATCTTGCCAACAGCGACAACACGAGCCTCGGAGATGCTCTTGTTGCTGTGCGTGCCCCATACGCAGGCGGCGCGGCTCGCACCCAGCACGCGAAGAACGCCGACTTTCGCAGCATTGCCGATTTCAGCGGGACCACCGATCAGCAGTTCGCGGGAGCCGCTGCGGCTGGCTCGGCCTACGTGCCGGATGGAGCGTACTCGCTGACCGCATTCGCTCCCGGCGTGTTCTGGGGCGCCAGCCGAAGCAAGGTGAACGACAGCGCGAACAACGCCCGCATCGTCTACCTGGACGAACTGGAAACCGTGAACCACAGTCCGGCCCGCGCCCGCCAGTTGCTGCACGCCAACGGCTACTTGCAAAACAACTTCCTCCAAGGCGTCGTCAACATTGGCGACAGCATCAGTCACGGCGCGTACAGCGGCAACGCCTACACGAACCACTGGACGTACCTTCTCGCCCGCGCCATCGCTGCCGAGTTCGGCGGCAAGGGCATCGGGGAGTATCCGATGGAGGGGCTGCACAACCCGATTCCGACCCTGGTCACGCCGCAGCTTGCCGACGTTGCCTTCAGCGCCGGCTGGGGCGCCGTCAGCGCGAACCCATCGCCCTACGACTACCCCAACGGCAGCACCGGCAGCGGCGCATCCAACATCGTCAACGGCAAGAGCTACAGCAGCACGACCAGCGGCGCGACGATCACGCTGACCATGCCCACGATGGGCCGGGCTGTGTCGTTCAAGTACACGCGCCAGCCGGGCGGCGGGACGTTCACGATCAGCGTCAACGGCGCGGTCAAAGCTACGGTGAACACGGCCGGCGCACTGCTGCACAACGTCAACACCAACAACGTCGCGGTGGAGGACAACGGCACGGGTGAATGCGTCATCGTGCTGACCAAGAGCGACACCAGCCCGACCGAAATCAACTCGCTTTACAGCATCAAGTCCGACTCGGTTTCGCCTACCGACCTGAGCGAGCGGATGCAGTTGCACAACTACTCGCAGTCTGGCCGGGCGCTCAAGGACATGAGCGAGTCGGCCATCCTCTTGGCCTGCAATTCCGCCGCGCTGATCGTGTCCCTTGGCTACAACGATTGGAGCTTGGGCAGCGACACTGACGATGCAGTGTTCGCGGCCTTCAAGCAGCGGATCGACTGGCTGATCCAGTACGGCAAGGTCTATCGGACCTTGATCGTCGTGCAGGACTTCGTTTGGTACGGTGGCGCGACAAGCCGCACGCGCCAGCAACTGCGCCGCCTGGCTGACGCGGTGCGCGGCATCTACATCGGCTACCCCGAACAGTTCTTCAGCGACGGCCAGCCACCCACGCAATCGCCGCTTCAACTGAACGACCCGATGTGGCTGTTTGCCGATGCGGCGCACCCGAACGCGCTGGGCAACGAGCTGATCTTCTCGACGCTCGCCACCGCGTTGGGCCTGCCGTGCAGCAGCAAGTCGGTCGCCCTCAGGCACTTCGACTGGCCGTTCCCGCTCAAGATCAGCAGTCCCAACCTCCTGAACAACTCGCCCACGTTCCCCGGGTCGGTCTCGACCATCCAGCAGTGCGGCGACGGCTACCTTTTCCGGGTCAACCTGAAGCCGGCCGGGGCGTCGTTCACCAGCGGCGCCACCGAAACAGCCTTCTCCGCGCTGCCCGCGAAATTCCGGGTGACAGCCCCCACGCTGACGAATCAGGCCAACGTCGCAGCGTTCGTCTACTCAACCGGGGCGGCGCGCACGTTCGCCATTGTCGAAAGCCCGGGGACGCTGAACATCTACACCAACGCGGCCGGGCAGACCCTGTGCCGATGCGCCTTCACCCTGCCGGAGATTGTGTGATGTCCGCCCTGCAAACCCTCATCGCCCGCGCCCTGGTGCGTGTCGCCGTCGCCGTATTGCCGCAGTCCCAGGCCGACAAGCTGCGCGAGGTGACGCGGCCGATCTGGCGCCCCGAGTGATGGACCGGCGCGACGCTGCCCAGGCTTCGCTGCTGCTGGCCGCCACGACTGCCGCCGCGGTGGGCTGGGTGTGGGCCGACGACCGGCCGCGTGCTGGTGCTGCGCTGGCCTTCGCCCTGGCTCTGCTGCTGACTGCCCTGCTGCGCACCACTGCTGGCCGCCTGACCGGCCTGGTGTGCACCTACGGCCTGGGCTACCAGGCATCGGGGCTGGCCTGCGTCATCTGGTATCCGGCCCTGTCCTCGCGGGATGTCGGCGTCTGCGACGAGGGCACCGGCCTGCCGGTGGGCCTGCTGTACTGCATCGGCGCGCTGCTGGTGGCGGCCGAGCTGCTGGCCGGGAGGGCTCGACAATGACGGATCACGCTGCAATCGTGCAGGGCATGGCTGCTGGCGTCGGCGGGGCCGTGCTGGCACTGCTGGGGGTCGATGCCGGCACGCTGACTGCGGCGCTGATCGGCTGCGCGTTCGGTGCCGCCGCTGCGC
>ERZ650309.782-NODE-782-length-15291-cov-5.890719_pt1 | contig 15291 bp, 8 predicted proteins | sample MGYA00376245_ERZ650309 | MGnify/ENA primary metagenome ERZ650309 (study PRJEB26733, sample SAMN07839294) | wastewater metagenome | biome: urban; feature: wastewater treatment plant; material: waste water | place: USA: North Carolina | collected 2016-04-26 ...
AACACGCCGCCCTCTCAAGGCGGAGAGCACGGGTTCGAGTCCCGTACGCGCTATCCCAAAAATGCAACCAAGGCGATCTGCAATGATCGCCTTTTTTATTTGTGCTTTGCTGGCGGATATTTTCAACGCGAAGACGCCCAGTGGCAAAGACGCAAAGAAAAACTCTTTTTGCGCCTTTCACTGGGCGTCTTTGCGGTTTCAGAAGTTCGGCAGTTACAAGCTTGTCGCTTCCTTGACCAAAGCCTGCTGTTCCAGTTGGTGAACCGTGTAAGAACCGGTGGCCGGGCTGGCGCTGGCGACGCGGCCAACATAGCGGAGTTCCTGACCTGTTCGGCGCAACCCTTCCAACCACGGGCGCATGAAATTCCAGCCGCCCATGTTTTGCGGTTCTTCCTGCACCCAGAACAACTGCTTCGCGTGGTTGAATGATGACAGCCAACGTTGCAGCAAGCTCAGCGGGAAGGGGTAAAACTGCTCCACGCGCAAGATAGCGATCTTGCCAAGGTTGTTCTTTTCCAGTTCCGCCGCCAGGTCGTAATACACCTTGCCGCTGCACAACAACACTCGTTCGACGTTTGCCGGGTTCACAGCGTCGCCGATTACGGGATGGAAGCCTCCGTTGGTGAAGTGGTCGAGCGCCGAAACCGCCGCCGGCAATCGCAATAAACTCTTGGGTGTCATGACAATCAAAGGTTTGCGCAGTTCCTGTTTGACCTGACGGCGCAGCAAATGAAAGTACTGCGCAGGCGTTGTCGGATAGCAAACCTGCATATTGTCTTCGGCGCAAAGCTGTAAGTACCGTTCAAGACGCGCGCTGGAATGTTCAGGCCCCTGGCCTTCGTATCCGTGGGGCAGCAACATCACCAACCGCGAAGTCTGTTTCCATTTGTCTTCGCTGGGCGAAATGAATTGGTCAATCAGAACCTGAGCGCCGTTGGCGAAATCCCCGAACTGCGCTTCCCATATCGTCAACCCGTCGCGGGAAATTACGGAATAGCCGTATTCATACCCCAGCACGCCGGCTTCCGACAGCGAACTGTCGAACACTTCAAATTTGACGCCGTTGTTTTGCCCCTTGTTTTGTAATGCTTCCAGCGGAGTCCACGAATCGCCGGTTTGGGTGTCGTACATGATCGCGTGGCGTTGGCTGAATGTGCCACGTCCGCAATCCTGGCCGGACAAACGCACGGAGGTTCCTTCCAGCAGCAACGATCCGAACGCCAGCCCTTCGGCAAAGCCCCAGTCAATGGCAATTTCGCCGCTGCCCATTTTGCCGCGCCTGGACATCTGGCTGACCATTTTCGGATTGATGGTGAATCCTTGCGGAACGACGCTCATGGTTCGCGACACTTCGTCGAGCGTTTCGCGCGTTACGCCTGTTTCCAACACGGTCGAACCGTCCATATCCGGTTTCATTTCCGGCGGAGCGGTCATGACTTTCTTGTTGGCGACAATTTCTTTGGCTGAAGCCAGTGCCGCTTCATAGCTTTGCCAGACGGTTTCGATCATCTGGTCAACGTCTTCGCGCGTCAGCGTGCCTTCGCGGACTAATTGCCGTGTATACAGTTCGCGCACGCCGGGATGTTCTTTGACTCGCTGATACATCAGCGGCTGGGTGTAGCTGGGTTCATCGCCTTCGTTGTGACCGTGGCGACGAAATCCGATCAAATCAATCACCACGTCTTTGCTGAATTTCTGACGGAACTCCATGGCGATTTGCAATACTCGCCAGGCAGCTTCGACGTCGTCGGCGTTGACGTGGAAGATTGGCAATTGCGTCATCTTGGCGATGTCGGTCGAATAAATCGAAGAGCGGCTGGAAGTCGGTGACGTCGTAAACCCAATCTGATTGTTGATGATGAAATGAATCGTGCCGCCGGTTCGATAACCTTTCAGGTCAGCCAGGTTCAATGTTTCGGTGACGATGCCTTGTCCGGCAAACGCTGCGTCGCCGTGAATCAGCACTGGCCACACGCGAGCGCGAGCTTCTTCACGCGAAATACGAATCGCGTCTTGTTTGGCGCGAGCCATGCCTTCAACCACCGGATCCACAAATTCCAGATGGCTGGGGTTCGGCGACAGAGTGATCTTGAATTCCTTGCCTTTAATTTCGCGCGAACCGATTGCACCCTGATGGTATTTAACGTCGCCTTCGTCAGCGGGGAAGTTCGGATGCACAGTGCCTTCAAACGCCGTGAAAATGCGTTCGCTCATGTAATGGCCGATGATGTTGGACAGCACAGTCAATCGTCCGCGATGCGCCATACCCAGCACAATTTCTTCCGCTCCGCGCTGAGCGACTCCGGAAATCAACTGATCCATCATTGGGATGATGGATTCGCCGCCTTCGACCGAAAAACGTTTTTGCCCCAGATATTTGGTGTGCAGAAACTTCTCGAATTGTTCGGCGGCGATCAGTCGGTCCAGCAATTGTTTTTTGATCTCGACCGGAATCGGTTCCGGGTCGCGTTCGATGCGTTCCCGAATCCACTGTTTCTGTTCTTTGCTGGTGATGTGACGGCTTTCGGTTCCGACTTTGCCGCAGTAAAACCGAATCAGCATCGCCCAGATTTCGCGTAATGTCGCGTATTCCTTGCCGCCCAATCCGCCGGTGTAAAACTCGCGGTCCAAATCCCAGATCGAAAGCCCGTAGGTTTCAATTTCCAGTTCGGGATGTGCGTACAGGTTGATCATGTTCAGCGGATCAATGTCGGCGATCAGATGGCCGCGGACGCGGTACGCGTTGATCCATTCAAAGATGGCTGCCTGCTTTTTGATTTCCTGACGTTCCCGGTCAACGCCTGAAAGCATCGGGTTCAGGTCAACCGACCACCGCAATGGCTTATAGTTGATTCCCAGGTCGGCGAAGATTTCGTCGTAAAAATTATGTTTGCCCAGCAACAATTCATGAATGTAGGCCAGGAACATTCCCGATTCGGCCCCTTGAATGATGCGGTGATCGTACGTGCTGGTGATGGTGAAAACTTTGCTGATGCCGAGTTGGGAAAGCGCCGTGTCGGTCATTGCCGAATATTCCGGCGGAAATTCAATTGCGCCAGTGGCGATAATCGCGCCCTGCCCGGCCATCAACCGTGGGCTGGACGACGACGTGCCGATGGTTCCCGGATTGGTGATGGAAATAGTTGTTCCCTGGAAATCGCTGACCTGCAGTTTGCCATCGCGGGCGCGAATGACCACGTCCTGATAGGCTTGAACGAATTGCCAGAACTTCATCTTATCGGCAGCTTTGATGTTCGGAACCAACAACGTGCGCGAACCATCTTTTTTCTGCACATCAACGGCCACGCCCAGATTCACGTCCTGACGTTTGATGCGGTACGCCGTGCCGTCCGCTTCTTCGTACCCATCATTCATCTGCGGGAGTTTGGCCAGCGCTTTCAGTATTGCCCAAGCGATAAAGTGCGTGTACGAAGTTTTGCCTTTGCTGTGTTCATCCAGATAGCGGTTGATCCAGCGACGATTTTCGTCCAGCAGTTTGATTTGAATTTGCCGCAACGAAGTCGCCGTCGGCACGCTCAAACTGGTTTCCATGTTTTCGACGATTTTCATCGCCGGGCCGCGAATTTGCAGCCGCTCTCCAGCAGATTCAGCAGAGGGCGCTGATTGTGCAACAGGCTTGGCAGCAGTTTGCGCAGGCGCGGGCGAAGCTTTAGCCGCTGCAGGTTGCACTTCGGTTTTTACGGCTCCATTGCCGCCCAGGAGCGAATGAAAATATTCGCCCCATTCTTCACCGACCGAATTTGGGTTGTATTGAAACTGCCGAAGCAGGTCTTCGACGTAAGTGGAATTGGCTCCGAAATCACTGGCTATGATGTTGGCAATCTCTCTGTTATCTCGCATTGGTGCTTATGACCTTTCGTGTTTATAAGTGCGTATGATTGATCCGAATCAAGTTCGTAATCCTACAATAACTTGGCGAAATTGGCACATTCCTTACACAATTCATTTCTGTTCCGCCGCAAGCCTCTGCTAACATCGCTTTCGGAAATTACATCGCATCCGAAAAAAGAGGAATTCACCAAATGACTGATGCATATATTTACGATGCCGTACGCACGCCGCGCGGACGTGGCCGCGCCAACGGCAGCTTGCACGAAGTTCGGCCCATCGAGCTGGCGACTCAGGTGTTGAAAGCCATTCGCGACCGCAACGATCTGGACACAGCTTATCTGGATGACGTGGTGTTGGGTTGCGTAATGCCGGTCGGCGAACAAGGTTCTGACATCGCGCGTATCGCGGCACTGAACGCCGATTACGCCGAAACGGTGCCGGGCAAACAGCTCAACCGATTTTGTGCTTCGGGATTGGAAGCGGTGAACACGGCGGCGGCTCAGGTTATGTCCGGACAATCCGATCTGGCCATCGGCGGCGGAGTTGAAAGCATGTCGCGCGTGCCCATGGGAGCCGACGGCGGCGCGATGGTTATGGACCCGGAAATTGCTTCCAAGATGTATTTCATTCCACAAGGCATCAGCGCCGATCTGATGGCCACAAAGTACGGCTTTTCGCGTGAAGACGTGGACGCGTATGCAATCGAAAGCCAGCGCCGAGCCAAGCACGCCTGGGACAACAGCTATTTCCAAAAATCCATCGTGCCGGTCAAGGATCAAATCGGTCTGACCGTGCTGGCTCACGACGAATACATGCGGCCCGAAACGACGATGGAAGATTTGGCGAAGCTCAATCCCGCGTTCACGATGGCGGGCGAACAAGCTGGCTTCGACGCTGTTGCCATTCAGCGATACCCTGAAGTCGAACGCATCAACCACGTTCATCACGCAGGCAATTCCAGCGGAATTGTGGACGGAGCGGCGGCGGTTTTGGTTGGCAGCAAAGCCGTCGGCGAAAAGCTTGGTTTGAAACCGCGCGCTCGCATTCGCGCGTTTGCTTCGATTGGATCGGAACCGACAATTATGCTGACCGGCCCGGCTCCGGCCAGCGAAAAAGCGTTGAAGCGTGCCGGGATGACGACTAAAGATATTGACCTGTTCGAACTCAACGAAGCTTTTGCCGCCGTGGTCTTGCGTTATATGCAAGCGTTGGGCATTCCGCACGACAAGATCAACGTCAACGGTGGAGCCATTGCGATGGGGCATCCGCTGGGCGCAACCGGAGCGATGATTTTGGGAACGCTGATTGACGAAATGGAACGCCGAGGTGCGGCGACCGGCTTGGCAACGTTGTGTGTTGGAGCAGGAATGGGAACAGCGACGATTGTTGAACTGGTTTGAGCGAACGACTGCTTTAACGCAAAGGCGCCAGGTGGCAAAGACGCAGAAGTCTTTTTTGCCACTTGGTGCTTTTACGTTTTATGACGGCTGACGAAGTTCCAAGCTCACTTCAAAACCGGTTGGCTTCAGATTGTGAGCAGACACGCTGCCCTGGCAAGCTTCGACGCAGGTTTTGACGATTGCCAAGCCCAGGCCTGCTCCGCCAGTCGTTCTGGCCCGGTCGGTTTCAGGGCGATAAAACGGATCGAACAATTTGCTGATTTCTTCTTCGGGTACGCCTGCTCCGCAATCGGTGACGGTCAGACGTATCCGATCTTCATTTTTAGCTGCTGAGATTGTGATCGGCCCAGCCGCCGCTGCATAACGAATTGCGTTGCGAATGACGTTGGCCAGCGCCCGCGACAGCAGTTCGGGTTGAGCCATTGCTTCCAGAGATTCGTCTACCTCAACTTTGACGTTGAAGCCGGATGCTTCGCGGGCAACAACTTGTTGAACCAGAGGCAGCAAGCGAACGGAAGAAAGCCTCACCGCCGACGTTTTCAACCCGGCGCGCGCATAAGCCAGCAGCTCCGCCACCAATTTGGCCATCAACTGAACTTCTTCCTGCACGTCGGCGATGTATTTTTGATTGTCTGAATCGGTACGCTCTTCCAGAATGCTCAGGGCGAATTGCATACGCGCCAGCGGCGAATTCAATTCGTGAGAAATGTCGCCCAGAAAGCGTTTTTGCCCGCCGACAAACCCGCCCAACCGACCAGCCAGATGATTGATGGCTTTGCTCAATCGCCCAAGTTCGTCGCTGCGATGTTCGTCAACGCGCACGTCGAAGTTTTCTTCGGCGATTTTTTCGGCAGCTCCGGTGATTTGCCGGATGGTCTTTGTCAGGCTGCGCACGAACGGGAACCACAGCAGAATTGAAAGCCCAAACACGACCACCGCAATCAGCAGCCATGGTTTCGGATCAAAAAAGATTCCATTGCCGGTGATTGAATCGGACGAAGCGGTTAGCGTAGCCCGAATCGGATCAGGATTTCCTGATTCATAAACCGGAATTCGCACCACGGCCCAATATCGCGTGGGATTTGATGTTTTCAGTGTGGAAACCGGAAAAGGTCTTGGCCGTGGCGGAGGCCTGTCGTCAGGCGGGCCATCATTGGGGATTGCTTCTTCCGGCGGCGGACGTTGGCCAGCTGGCCGCATTTTGATTCGCTCCAATACTTCCACAGGGACCGAAAATTCCGCGCCCGCCAGTTTTTCGCCGTCATTGGCGTAAATCGAAAAGTCCAGCCGGTAAATCCTGGAGTATTGTTGCAAGATCGTTTCGCGCTGTTCCCGGGATTTATTGCGTATGTCATCGGTGATCGCTCGGGCGATATTTTCAATCCGGTCGCTTGCCCCGGCCAGCAGCGGCGATCCAGGTTCAAGCCGAAATTGCAGGTTGAACAGAACGAACAACACGCCGCCAATGACTGCCAGGTTCAGAAAAAACCAAAGCATGATTCTGGCAAATAGAGACAGACTGAATTTCATGCCTGATCCTCCGGCTGTCGAATCAGCATGTACCCGGCAGAGCGCACGGTTTTGATGAAGCGCGGATTTTTCGGGTCGTCGCCCAGTTTGCGGCGCAATGAAGAAATGTGAACATCAATCGAACGATCAAAGACTTCGTAATTTCTGCCGCTGATTTCGTCCAGCAATTGATCCCGGCTGAGCACGCGGTCAGCCGCTCGGGCCAGATAAAACAACAAATCGAATTCGACCGGCGTCAACGTTAAAGTTTGGTCGTTCAGTGATGCTCTGCGTGCGGAAGCATTGACGCACAAATTGTTGACGATAACCTCGTCGGTTTCGGCGGACGACTGACTGGCTGAAATTTGCGACCGGCGAATGACGGCGCGCAATCTGGCCAGCAATTCGCGCGTCGAAAAGGTTTTGGGCAAATAATCATCTGCCCCGATTTCCAGTCCGACGATGCGGTCGGATTCATCGCCCAGCGCCGTCAACATCAACACTGGCACGGTCGAATTCCGGCGAATCTGACGCAAGACTTCAAAGCCATCCATCCCCGGCAGCATTACATCCAGAATCACGGCTTGGTAAGTTCCGGCCAGAACTCTTTCCACTCCAGCCGGACCTGTGTGCGCGGTTTCGACTTCGTATCCCATCGGTTCCAGGTAATCTTTGACCAGCCGACACAGTTTCACGTCGTCATCAATCATCAGGATTTTGGCAAGCGAATAACTGATTTCCATACGCGCCGAAGTTTAACGCAAGGTTGGCAAGTCAGCGGCCGGATTTACCATCGCTTTACAAATCTCGCCTTCAATCAAACAAAGCCTTTACTCGAAGTTGTTATTTCTTTCGCCAAGCGGGATGACCCTTACCGCCCGTCGTCTTCGGTTTCACTGCATCCCCAGTTCACCGTTTTTGCGTTGCAGGTTGCGGCTGAATCAATGCTGCCTGCGTCGCAATTCATCTAAGGAGAAAAAGAGAGAATGAAAAATCTGAAAAGATACGTGTTGCTGTTGGTTGTTGGGTTGGCAGTCTCGCAATCCATTTGGTTTGGCAAAGTCGGCAGCCAGGCGCTTCCGGATGCCCCGGCAGGTTTTGACAATCAAACGAATGGCTTAACCGATCAAGCGACCTTCACCAGCGACACGGCTACGTTTGAAGAGCGCGATTCCATCCAGGATGGGCTTGGGCCCGTGTACAACGCGCAAGCCTGCGTTGAATGCCATCAAAGCCCTGTGACAGGTGGCGCCAGTCAGGTCACTGTCTTGCGTGCCGGGCACCGTGATGCGCAAGGGAATTTCATCGAAGCACCGGGCGGGTCGTTAATTAACGATCGTGCGATTCATCCTTCTTTGCAGGAATACGTGCCGAGCACCGAAACGATTCGCACCTTCCGCGCATCGCTGAGCGTGTTGGGCGACGGCTTTGTCGAAGCGATTGACGACGAAACCTTGCTGGAGATCGCGCGCAATCAACCACGGTTAAGCGGAGGCGCAATCGCCGGACAAGCGATTCGTGTTCCCTTGCTGGAAGCTCCGGGGCAAACGCGCGTCGGGCGATTCGGGTGGAAAAATCAACACGCCAGTTTGTTATCGTTTTCCGCCGACGCATATCTGAATGAAGTCGGCATTACCAGCCGCTTGTTGCCCGAAGAAAATACTTCGCTCGGACGATTGGTTACGCCGTTTGACACGGTTGCCGATCCGGAAGACGCGGACAACGACATTGACGTATTCGCCCGATTTATGCGCGCAACCAAAACCCCGGCGATTGATTTCGCCTCAGCCAACAGCCCCGATGGACGCGCGGGCGCGCAAATCTTCAATCAGATTGGTTGCGCCGTTTGCCACGTCCCGGCGATTCCAACGGCCAGGCCGGGAACTGTCATCAACGGTGGAACTTTTTCAGTGCCTCCTGCGCTGGGCGGAAAAATCGTTCGGCCTTACGGAGACTTCCTGCTGCACGATGTGGGAACCGGTGACGGCATCGTCCAAAATGGTGGCTCCGAAACCGCCAACAAATTGCGAACGGCTCCGCTGTGGGGATTGCGAACGCGCAATCGGTATATGCACGACGCGCAATCGCTGACATTGGAAGAAGCCATCCGGCGTCATCGCGGTGAAGCCGCCGCTGTCATCGGCAGATTCAACCAGATAACCGAACGCCAGCGGTCTCAACTCGTTCGCTTCCTTCGTGCTTTGTAGCCTCGGTCAACTGAACGGCTGAGTCTCTTGCCGGTGCGGACGTGAATCTTTACGAAAGCTTCACAATTCTTTCGCCAACCAAAATCAAAGCTTTACGTTCGCCCGGTATCTTGTAACTGCAACGGAGCAATCAATGGATTGCTTCCGCCCTTTAGAACACCAAACACATTTGAAGGAGAGACAGAATGAAAACTCGAAAACTGATTTTGATGAGCATTGCAGTCGCCGCCTTTTTGGCCGTCACCGGCTTTTACGTAAATTCAAACGCCGCCGCTTGTACCCAGCAAGGACCTGGCGGCCCGCCGCCACCGCCTCCGGGAGAACGTGGCCCCGGCGGTCCCAGAGGCGAAGACCCGATGTTCCGTCAGCTGAACCTGACGGACGCCCAGAAACAACAAATCAAAGCGCTACGCGATAAAGCGCGGACGGATTCCGAGAATTACCGCGAACAATTGGAAGGTATCGGCGAACAGATGCACGGAATTGTTGAAGGCAGCACGTTTGACGAAGCCGCCGCTCGCGCTTTGCTGGCGAAAGAAGCTCAGCTCGAAACCGAACTGAAACTGATTCGCATTCGCACAGATAACGCCATTCACAACCTGTTGACGGCGGAGCAGAAGGCCAAGCTGGACGAATTGCGCAGAAATCACATGCCGCCGCCCAGACCCGGCAACTAAATAAACCACACATCCGACAGGATGAAGAGGACAAATCCTGTTCATCCTGTCGAATCTAGTTACACATTGATTTCGCCAAAGGGAGTGAGAAACGTGATGATGAAAACGGGGTTGACGATCTTTTTCTTTCTTGTGTGCGGCATTGCCGCATTTGCTCAGCCGCCCGGCGGGCAAGGCGACGGCATCTGGCTTCGCAATGCCTATTACGGCGAAGCGCAAACCTTTGACCGTTGCCTGGGGCATCAACCGGGCAATGGCCAATATCACCATCACGTGCAGCCAGTCTGTTTGCGTGGGCAACTTGACGACAATCTGGAAACCGTCGGCACGTTGCGCGTCGGAACTGTATACCGCGAAAAGACGACAGGCTGGAAACATTCGCCGATTCTGGGGTGGATGTTCGATGGTTATCCGATTTATGGCCCGTATGGCTACTCGGATCCGAACAATCCGAACAGCGCCATCAAACGGTTAAAGCCCAGCTTTCGCTTGCGGACGATGACGCAAAGAACTTCCTTGCCGGATTGGGCGCTGGCGCGTCACGCAGGAACGCCGCAACAGCTCAGCGCGAATCAGCAAGGGCCGGATGTTTCGGAGACGTTTCCGCTAGGGCGGTACATCGAAGATTTTGAATTTGTCCAAGGCTTAGGCGATCTGGATGTCCACAACGGACGGTTTGCCGTTACGCCGGAATTTCCGAATGGGACGTACGCGTACTTCGTGACAATCAATGATGATGGTTCGCCCGCGTTTCCGTATGTCATCGGGTTGCAGTTTTATGGCAACGTCACTGGAGGCGGAAACGCGGCCGCCCCGGCCAATGCGCAAAGTTATTTCAGCAACGGCGCGTATGCCCAAACCATTCCGAACACACCTCAACTGAATTCATGGCTGACGAAAAACTCGCAACAAAACGCGCAAGTCATCAATGGGTTTGATCCCACCGCCGGGCCGCAAACGACATGGCCTGTGACGCGGCCAACCGGCGCGCAAGTCAGTGGTGGCCAGGCCACAGCGGTTAAAGCTGATTCGCAAAGCATTAGTTTTACGGATGCGGCGGTTTACCTGTCGGCCAACGGGTTGGGCAGTTACACAATGGGGCCGTGGTTCATTGACGGCAACAACGGCGGAGTCTTCATGAACTTCCCGACTGCGCAAAACGTCCGGGCGCAATTCCCGCGCAGCCCTTCTTCCGCCGCAACCAAGCGAAATACCAGCCTGGGAGCCATCGGATTGTGGGTGAATGGCGTCGCCGTGTTTGATGGCGCAGACGGAGCCAGTTACAGCAACTCGGCGCGCAATGACGTTGGCGGCGGAGGCGTTCGGCTCAGCTCCATGCATGTTTCGGCGGCTTCCTTTGAAGGCGGGCCGACCGCACCCGGCGCATTGATGGCTGCGTTCCCACTGTTCGGCGCGAAGCTGGCAACATCCACAGCGTTTGCTTCGTCGCCAGCTTGGCCCTCTACCTTGGGTGGAGCCACCGTTACGATTCGCGATTCAGCAGGAACCGCACACACGGCGACGCTTTCGTATGCGTCGGCGGCGCAAATCAATTACCGCGTGCCCGACACAGTGGCAACGGGATTGGCGACCGTCACGATTACCGCCGACGGAGTTTCGATTCCCGGCGCAATCAATGTGGTGTCGGCATATCCAAATTTGTTCAACGTCGGCGCGGAAAGTCTTGTTGCAGGATACGTTTTGCGATTCCGCAGCAACGGCACTCAAAGCACCGAACCTGTGTGGGGCGTCACGGCTGCCGGAACCATCACCCCCACGCCGATTGATCTCGGTGCAGATTCTGACCTTGTGTATCTGGTTCTGTTCGGTACGGGCTTGGGCAAAAACGCTCAAGTCGCCGTCAGCATCGGCGGCGTAAATCTCACGCCTGCGTATGCTGGGCCGCAAGGAACTTTCACCGGCTTGGATCAATACAACCTGCTGCTGCCGCGTTCGCTGGCTGGCAAAGGCAAAGTCGGCGTAATCATTACCGCTGATGGTCGGACTTCGAATCAGGTCAACGTTTCGATCAAATGACTTTCTTCCCACGAAGTCATGCGAAGTTTCACAAAGAAGAAATCAGATTTCGTGTTTCTTCGCAGGGCTTCGTGGAAGAAAAGAGAGATGCGCCGATGAAGAACTGGAAATATGCGCTTTGCCTGCTTTGCTTTCTAAGCGTTTACGCGCTCGCTGCTGAACCAGTCAGCACGGCTTGGATCACGAATCCAAAATCTACCAACATTGAATTGACTCGCGTTCAGCCTGAAGTTCAATCGGTCGACTTGTTGGATCGTTATGTCGAAATCCGATCATCCGGGATTTCGCTTTATTACTTCGGATTGTTGCAAACGCCTGCCGATCACGTCGAACGGCTTCGGCAATTGCGCTTTCGCATTCCGCGGCAGCCTGAACCCGCTAAAGGTTTGCGCACCAGCGTTCGCTCGGACGTGTTGGGCGTGTTCGTCAACGGCGTTCCGATTTACAACCAGTTCGAAGCCACGTCGTATCGCGGCCAAAACCTTTGGCACTATGACCCGCCGGCGCTGAATGACGACGGTTCACTGGTTGCAGCGGGCCGACCGCGCGCGACGCTGGATCACAATGGTTCACTGGGATTGCTGGAAAATCTGATAGCCGACGCCAGCCGCCATTCGCCGATCATCGGGTACGCGCTTGATGGGTTTCCGATTTACGGCCCTTGGGGATTTGTTGATGACACAGGAAAGTTGCGGCGAATGCGTTCCGGCTATCGGTTGCGCCAGATCAAACGCCGCACACATTTGCCTGACGGAACGGCATTGACGCCTGCACAGTTTGGCCCGGATGTCAGCGAAGAGTTTCCGCTGGGAGCGTTTGTTGAAGATTATGAATTCGTTGCAGGTTCCGGCGACCTTGATGAATTCAACGGTCGTTTCGCCAAAACTCCCGAATACCCGGCGGGAACGTACGCGTACTTTTTAACCACGGACGCAGCGGGACGGTTGGCGTATCCGTACTTGCTGGCGCACCGCTATCACGGAAAAGTTTCCGCCGATGAATTGGCGGAAGCGTTCCGTGACCTTGCCGATGGCAATCCCCCGCCATCGGCAACCCCGCTTTGCCACGAAACGCCCGCGCCGATCAGGCCCAACGAAAGCGCGCTGACGTTGAAGACTGAAGGTCCGACGATGCAATCCGGTCAGCCGTCGCGGTTGAGCTTCCAACTTCGCTCGCCGCGCGGCATGCCGGTACGCTTTCTGGAAACCGTTCACGAAAAACCTTTGCACCTGTTGATCGTGTCTGAAGACCTGGCCGAATTCGCGCACGTTCACCCGGAACTGACTGTCGGCGACCGTTATGACATCACACATATTTTTGCGCACGGCGGTCGTTACAGGCTGTATGCAGACTTCGCTCCGCCGGGTGAAGCGCAACGAATTGTCAGTTTCATCGTTACGGTCGAAGGCCGCAATCGCGCAACGGAAAAACTCAAAGCCGACGGCCAATTGGCAAAGAAACTAAATTCGCTGGAACTGACGCTGACACCGAACCAACAACTGCGCGCTGGTGAAGACATCGAATTTGCTTTTACCATCCGCGACGCGGCGACGGGTAATACTGTTGCTAACTTGGAACCGTACCTGGGCGCGTGGGCGCATTTCGTCATTATTGACCCGCAGCATCAAAGCTTTATTCACGCGCATCCGCTGGAAGATTCCGGCAACGCCCAGCCAATGCAATTCAATCAAGTTCACGTTCACAGCGCTGAAACGTTTGGCCCTCCACCGACGGAAATTCGCACCATCGTCAGCTTTCCGCGCGCAGGCTTGTACAAACTCTGGGCGCAATTTCAGTTGAACGGGCAACCTGTCGTTCAACCGTTCGTGCTTTCGGTCGCCGAAGCTCTTCCGAAAATTCACGCTGTCACGCCGATTCCTGCTGACGCTATTCGGATCAACGTTGGTTCCGGCGGCTTTGCGCCCGCACAAATCAAGATCGAAACCAATCGCCCCACCAAACTCGCCATCACACGCGACAGCCAGCCGAACTGCGCCAACCGAATTGTCATTCCTTCGCTTGGCATCAGCCGCGACTTGCCGCTCGGCGAAACCATCATCATCGAATTGCCTGCGATGAAAGCCGGACAGTTCTCACTGACGTGCGGCATGGGCATGTACAAAGGCTTATTTGTAGTGCAGTGATTGTATGGAGTGCGGCGTGCGAGCGCCGCTGTCATATTTCTTTTAGCGACAAAATGCATTTGTGAAACTCAAGCCTTGGCTGAAGAACGTTGTTTGGGAAAGCGGCGCTCGCACGCCGCACTCCATACTCTTTTCGCTTAACCATCCCGTGTCGTACACTGCGCGCGCAAAAGGTGATTCGCCTTGCGCAGCAATTCAAACCTTCCATTTACTCAAAGGAATCACATGAGCGAAACGATTACTTACCACGTTGACGGCGACGGCATTGCCACGCTGACCATTGATTTGAAAGACCGTCCGATGAACGTCATCACGCGCCAGTTTTTGGAAGAACTGACAGCGTATGTGGACAAAGCCGTCGGCGACCCAGCGATCAAAGGCGTGATCCTTACTTCCGGCAAATCTTCATTTCTGGCCGGAGCCGATTTGAAAGGCGTCGCCGATTTGTTTGCCGCCAAAGACGCTGAAGAGCTGTTCAACAACGGCATGAAATTCGTCGCCTTGACGCGAAAGATGGAAACCGGCGGCAAACCTTTTGTCGCTGCAATTACCGGCACGGCGCTCGGTGGAGGCTTGGAAATCTGTCTAGCCTGTCATTATCGCGTAGCCGCAGACACTCCCGGTGCGTTGATCGGATTGCCTGAAGTTCTGGTGGGATTGTTTCCCGGCGGCGGGGGAACTCAGCGATTGCCGCGACTGATCGGCGCGCGTGACGGTTTGCAGATGATGATGCAGGGAACTCAGTTAAAGCCGCAGCAGGCTCTGGAAAAAGGCATCATTCACAAACTCGTTCCTGCCGATCAACTCTTGGCCGAAGCCAAACGATGGTTGCTGGAAACGCCAGACCCTGTGCAGCCCTGGGATAAAAAAGGATTCAAAGTTCCCGGTGGCTCTGGCCAGTTCGATCCGCGCTGGGTCGAAACCTTTATGGTCGGTTCGTCGCTGATGCAAAAAGAAACCTTCCACAATTACCCCGCGCCGCAAGCAATTATGTCTTGCGTGTATGAAGGTTTGCAGGTTCCGATTGAAACAGGCTTGCGCATTGAACAGCGCTATTTCACCAAGTTGCTGCTTGATCCCGTTGCCAAAAACATGATTCGCACCGTATTCGTCAACAAAGGCGCGGCGGACAAATTGGCTCGGCGACCGAAAGGGTATGACAAGCTGAAAGTCACCAAGCTGGGCGTGCTGGGTGCGGGAATGATGGGCGCAGGCTTGGCGTATGTTGCGGCGCTCGCCGGGATCGAAGTCGTCTTGCTCGACCGCGAATTGCAGTACGCCGAAAAGGGCAAGGCCTACAGCCAGAACCTGCTGGCCGGGCGCATCAAAAAAGGCCGCACGACCGAAGAAAAAGCTGCCAAGTTGTTGTCGTTGATCAAACCGACAACCGATTACGCCGACCTTGCAGGATGCGAACTGGTCATCGAAGCCGTCTTTGAAAACCGAGCAATCAAAGCCGACGTGA
>ERZ650309.783-NODE-783-length-15283-cov-8.401629_pt1 | contig 15283 bp, 12 predicted proteins | sample MGYA00376245_ERZ650309 | MGnify/ENA primary metagenome ERZ650309 (study PRJEB26733, sample SAMN07839294) | wastewater metagenome | biome: urban; feature: wastewater treatment plant; material: waste water | place: USA: North Carolina | collected 2016-04-26 ...
TACTCACATCATCAACTTGTGCCTGACGCGCCACCAATGCTTTGGTATTGGCAATAATCGCTTGTTTGTCAGCCTCACTTAAGCCTTGTTGAATCTTGGCTAAACGAGCGGCTTCGGCTGCTTGACGTTTTTGGCTAATGGTATTATCGGGTTTTAAGGTCAAACGCACACGGTGTGGATTATCCAATAAAGCGGTTTTGACGAGATTTTTAATATAGTCAGGGTCTTGAATGGACTGGCGTAATTGTGCCAAAACTGAATCAACATCCCACAAGGCTAAAGGGTCAGCATCTTGTAATGCAGCATTTAAACCATTTAACACTAATTGCAAACCATAAGGATAAGAGTCGCCACCAATTTCGCGTTGAGATAATTCAATTTGATGTAAAACGGCTTCTACATCTTCTTGGGCTACACCTTCTACAGCAACTTTTTGTAGGACTTCTAAAATACCTGCTTCAATCTCGGCAGCTTTATCGGCGGCACAACCTTCTAAACCACAACCAAAACTCATTTCACGGCCATTATCATCTAAACCACACATGGGTGATGGCGCTTCGCCCAAGCCACAAGTTTCTAAGAATTGGCGTAATGGTGAGGCAGAGTTTTCTAATAACACACCATTTAATAAATTCATCGCCAAACGTTCGCTAATATTCGCGGTTTGACCTAATAACCAACTCATCACCACATGACTTTTGTTGGCTAAATCACCTTCGTCTAAAGGATAATGATCTTCAACGATGACAGGCGCATAATAACGTTTTTCATCTTTACCTTTAATGGTTTCGCTACGTTCAAAACTGTGTAAGGCTTCTTCTTCAAAACGGCGTTGTAATTCAGCCGCAGGAATATCACCAAAGGTCATAAATACCGCATTACTGGGGTGATAATGCTTTTTATAAAAGGCAATTAAATCGTCATAACCTAAATCGGGAATGGTTTCGGGGTCACCACCTGAGTTGTAATGATAGGTAGTGGTTGGAAACACATATTTATTTAATACATCTGACAAAATACTGGTGGGTGAACTCATCGCCCCTTTCATTTCGTTAAAGACAACACCCTTGTACACTAAAGGACTATTCGGATTTTCAGCTTCACTAAACTCCACCCGAATGCCTTCTTGAGCAAAATCTAAGGGGTCTAAACGGGCATAAAACACCGCATCTAAATACACAGACAACAAATTAAAAAAGTCTTGACGGTTTTGGCTAGCAAAAGGATACGCTGTCCAATCGCTAGAGGTAAACGCATTCATAAATGAGTTTAAGGAGCGACGAATCATTAAAAAAAACGGATCGCGCACAGGAAAACGTTTAGAACCACATAAAGCCGTGTGTTCTAAAATATGGGCTACGCCAGTTGAATCCATCGGCATGGTGCGTAAGGCCACCAAAAACACATTTTCGGGGTTATCGGAGGCTAAATGAAAATGACTTGCCCCTGTTTTTTTATGGCTATACTCGCTCATTTCTACGTTTAACGAGGCAATATGCACAGTACGTAAACAGTCAAAGGCAGGATGTGGTGCTGACACGGTAAACTCCGATATATTTATTTGGGCAAATTATTTCATAGCAATTGAAAAAACATAAGCCTCCGAAGAGGCTTATATCATACATCAAGTAAAATTTACCTAATGCTTACTTACCATGATTCTCAGCTAAGAAGAACCAAGTTTCTAACACAGAGTCTGGATTTAAAGACACAGAATCAATGCCTTCATCCATTAACCACTTAGCGAGGTCTGGGTGGTCGCTGGGGCCTTGACCACAGATACCCACGTACTTACCTGCTTTTTTACAGGCTTGAATTGCACGAGATAACAAGAACTTAACCGCAGGATCACGCTCATCAAATAAGTGTGAAACAATGCCTGAGTCACGGTCTAAGCCCAAGGTTAATTGGGTTAAATCGTTAGAACCAATCGAGAAGCCGTCAAAGTGCTCTAAGAAGTCTTCTGCTAATAAGGCATTGGTTGGTAACTCACACATCATGATGATTTTGAGACCATTTTCGCCACGCTTTAAGCCTTTTTCGGCCAACAACTCAATCACACGTTGTGCTTCGGAGGTGGTACGAACAAAAGGAATCATTACTTCAACGTTAGTTAAGCCCATTTCATCACGGACTTTTTTCAAGGCGCGCACTTCTAAATCAAAACAATCACGGAAATTGTCAGAAATATAACGTGACGCACCACGGAAACCTAACATTGGGTTTTCTTCTTCTGGCTCGTATAACTTACCACCGATTAAATTGGCATATTCGTTTGACTTAAAGTCAGACATACGCACAATCACACGTTGTGGGTAAAAGGCCGCTGCTAAAGTCGCAATACCTTCCACTAATTTTTCAACATAAAACTCAACAGGTGAGGCATAACCCGCAGCACGGCTAGTGACCGCATTACGAATATCACGCGGTAAAGTTTCATAGTTTAATAAGGCTTTTGGATGCACACCAATCATACGGTTAATGATGAATTCTAAACGTGCTAAACCAATACCTTGATTAGGAATTTGAGCGAAATCAAAAGCACGATCAGGATTACCCACATTCATCATAATTTTGAACGGTAACTTTGGCATAGATTCAATGGAGTTCTTTTGCACTTCAAAGTCTAACATGCCTTCATAGATAAAGCCTGTGTCACCTTCGGCACAAGAAACTGTGACTTCCATACCATCCGCTAACACTTCAGTCGCGTTACCACAACCGACAATTGCAGGCACACCTAATTCACGGGCAATAATCGCTGCGTGGCAAGTACGACCACCACGATTAGTCACAATCGCAGCCGCACGCTTCATCACTGGTTCCCAATCAGGATCAGTCATATCAGAAACTAAAACGTCACCTGGTTGAACTTTTTCCATTTCGCGGATAGAGTTAACCACTTTGACACGGCCAGAACCAATACGTTGACCAATAGAGCGGCCTTCGCACAACACAACAGTGCCTTTTTGCTTAAGCAAATAACGCTCCATCGTACCGACGTTTTGACGACTTTTTACCGTTTCTGGACGCGCTTGCACAATATATAACTGACCATCATCACCATCTTTTGCCCATTCGATGTCCATCGGCTGGCCATAATGTTTTTCGATAATCAACGCTTGCTCTGCTAATGCTGCTGCTTCGGCATCACTAATCGAAAACTTCAAACGTTCTGGCTTATCAACGTCAACCACTAAAGTAGATTTACCAGCCACACCTGTTTGACCATAAATCATTTTTTGGGTTTTGCTACCCAAGTTGCGGCGCAAAATACAAGGACGCTTAGCTATTAGGGTTGGTTTATGTAAATAAAACTCATCAGGGTTTACGGCACCCTGCACCACCATTTCACCTAAACCATAAGAACTGGTAATAAACACCACATCACGGAAACCAGACTCAGTATCTAAGGTAAACATAACCCCTGCTGCGCCAGTTTCGGAACGCACCATACGTTGAATACCTGCCGATAATGCCACGCCTTTGTGGTCATAACCTTGGTGAACACGATAAGCAATCGCACGATCATTAAATAAAGAGGCAAATACTTCTTTAACGGCAATTAAAACGTTATCAATACCACGGATGTTTAAGAAAGTTTCTTGTTGACCCGCAAAAGATGCATCTGGCAAATCTTCGGCTGTTGCTGAAGAACGTACCGCCACCGCAATATTTGGGTTGTTTTCGGACATTTTGGCAAAATTGTCACGAATTTGCTGTTCTAAAGCAGGTTGTAATGGTGTGGCCACAATCCATTCACGAATTTCTTTACCTACTTCAGCCAAACGCACCACATCATCAACATTTAAGTTTTCTAAAGCTTCATTAATGCGCTTATTTAAGCCACTTTGCTCTAAAAAATCACGATACGCTTGAGCTGTAGTGGCAAAACCATTGGGAACAGACACCCCCACATTGGCCAAATTACTAATCATTTCACCTAAAGAGGCGTTTTTGCCGCCTACAATTTCAACATCATTTTTACCTAATTGTTGAAACCACAATACTAATGCTTCCAAGGTCACACTCCCTACGTTGCATGAAAATAATAAATAACCGGTCTATATTACATAATAAACCATGCTACACAATTCAGTCTGCGTCGCCATTAACACAAAGCATATATAAAACTTTTTTCAGTCTATTCAAAGTCATGTGATTATCACCAAATTGCGCATACTTTAATCGCTTCTCACAATTTTATAGTCGCAAATAGCGTTAATTTCAAAGAAAAACATAAGTCTTATCATTTAGACTGGCCAGCGTTGGCTTTAGGCCATAATATAAAGACTTCTTTCGCCTAGTACAAACGATAAAGGATAACAAAACATGAAACGTAGTGTATTTTTTATTTCTGATGGCACAGGGATTACCGCCGAAACACTTGGTCACAGTCTTCTGGCTCAATTTGGTAGTGTAAAATTTGAAGAATTTACCCTGCCCTATATTGATAGTATTGAACGTGCTCATCAAGCAGTCCTTAAAATTAATCAAGTCGCCGCTGAAGACGGCTGTAAACCGATTATTATTGACACTTTAGTCAATAAAGAAATTCGTCAAATTATTACCAATGCTAATGGCTGTATGTTTGATGTCTTTGAAACCTTTGTTGGCAAACTAGAAGAAGAATTAGGCGTACAACCTACCAATCAAATCGGCAAACATACCGTCAATACCTTATCCTACAAAACACGAATTGATGCTATTCATTTTGCTTTAGATAATGACGACGGCGCACGAACCCGTCATTACGACTCTGCGGATATTATTTTAATTGGTGTTTCTCGTTCTGGTAAAACACCAACGTGTATTTATTTGGCAATGCAATTTGGCATTCGAGCCGCAAATTATCCCTTAACCGAAGATGATTTAGATGACAATTGTTTGCCAAAATCTCTTAAAGAACACAAAAATAAACTCTTTGGTTTAATGATTGATGCTGAGCGTTTAACAGCCATTCGTACTGAGCGTAAAGCAAACAGTCGTTATGCCAGTCCCCAACAATGCCAAATGGAGTTACGCGCTGTAGAAGGCATTTATGTTAAAGAGGGAATTCCTTTTTTAAATGTTTCAGAAATGTCTGTTGAAGAAATCGCCACTCGCATTATTCAACTAGCAGGCTTAAAACGACGGATTAACTAATGAAAAAATTTTTTGCTTTATTATTGGTATTCGTGTTGGGGGCTGGCTTTTATAGCACGCCCTATTATGCCGCACACCAAGTACAACAAGCTGCGCAAAGCAAAGATAGTCAACGCTTAAACAGTTATATTGACTATGCTGCATTACGTGCCAGTCTCAAACAATCGTTGAGCGAAAACTTTAGTCAAACACTGCTTAATAACAAAACAGACAGTGGCATGAATGCCTTTGCCACCATGTTTGCTAACGCTTTTGTGACGCCGTTAATTGATAGTTTAGTGACCCCTGAAAACATCGCATTAATGCTACAGGCTGAACTTCCTGAAAAACTCAAACATACCGACAAACAAGCAGCCGAAGTCAATAAACAAGAAACGGAAAAAGATCAGTTAATTATGGCAAAGTCGTATGTGGATTTTGATCATTTTGCAGTGGATATTGCACATCAACAACAGCCACAAGCCATTTTTCGCTTTACCTTTACTCGACAAGGTTTATTTGCTTGGAAATTAACAGGCTTAACACTGCCCAAACCTTAAAACATACACAAAGCCAACATTATCAGGCATAATTAGGAGTTACGCATTTCACCGAAATTAGCGCGTTTTGTGAACATAAAACCGTTTAAAACGGTTGAAATGTGAACGAATAAGCGATAACCGCGTAAGTCCCAATTATGCTGGACTTTTATTTTTAAGAATCTCTCACCAAACACTGATGGAATGAGAGTTCATTGATTAGATAAATATATAGCTTAGGTGAAATAATTATGATGCGCACACATTATTGTGGCAGTTTAAACGAGTCTCATATTGGTCAACAGGTTACTTTATGTGGTTGGGTACACCGCCGCCGTGACCATAGTCATGTGGTATTTTTTGACGTTCGTGACCGTGATGGTTTATTACAAGTGATTATTGAGCGTGCAGATACACCAGAATTATTCGATGCTGCGGGCAAAATGCGTAACGAATATGTGTTACAAATTACAGGTAAAGTCCGCGCCCGCGAAGAACACTTAATTAATCCTGATATTGCTAGTGGTAAAATTGAAGTTCTTGCCGATAAAATTGAGATTCTAAATAGCTCCGAAACGCCACCATTCCCGTTAAATGACGATTTTGCCAACGTTGGTGAAGAGATTCGCTTAAAGTACCGTTTCTTGGATATGCGTCGTCCAGAAATGTTGCAACGTATGCGTTTTCGCTCGCAAGTCACTTCTAAAATCCGTAACTATTTAGATCGTCATGGCTTTTTGGATGTTGAAACGCCAGTTTTAACGCGTGCAACCCCTGAAGGTGCGCGTGACTATTTAGTGCCGTCACGTACCCAACAAGGTTCTTTTTTTGCATTACCACAATCACCACAATTATTTAAACAATTGTTGATGGTGTCTGGTTTTGACCGTTATTACCAAATTGCTAAATGTTTCCGTGACGAAGACTTACGTGCTGACCGTCAACCCGAATTTACCCAAATCGACATCGAAACGTCTTTTATGTCTGATGAAGAAATCATGGGCATTGCCGAAGGCATGGCCGTTGAGTTATTTGACGAATTATTAGGCATTAAGTTTGATAAATTTCCACGCATGACTTATGCCGAAGCGATGCGCCGTTTTGCCTCTGACAAACCAGACTTGCGTGTGCCATTAGAATTGGTTGACGTAAAAGACTTAATGCAAGAAGTGGAATTTAAAGTGTTTGCTGGCCCAGCTAAAGACCCTAAAGGTCGTATTGCTGCGATTCGTGTGCCACAAGCGGCTGATAAATTAACCCGTGGTCAAATTGATGAATACACCAAATTTGTGGGTATTTATGGGGCTAAAGGCTTAGCTTACATCAAAGTCAATGATTTAAGTCAAGGTGTTGCAGGTTTACAATCGCCTATCGTTAAGTTTATTGAACCGATTGTTTTAGAGTTATTAAAACGTGTTGGTGCAGAAAATGGCGACATCGTGTTTTTTGGTGCAGATAAAGCCAAAGTGGTTAACGATGCAATGGGTGCGTTGCGTGTCAAAATCGGTCACGATTTAAACATGCTCACTTGCGAATGGGCACCTTTATGGGTAGTTGACTTCCCAATGTTTGAAGAAGTTGGCGAAGGTCAATGGACTTCTGTTCACCATCCATTCACCATGCCACACGGCACGGTTGAAGACCTCAAAAACAACCCTGCCGAAGCCACGTCTGTTGCTTATGACATGGTGTTAAATGGGACTGAGATTGGTGGTGGTTCTTTGCGTATTTACAATCCAGATATGCAAAAAGCAGTGTTTGAAGCATTGGGAATTGGTGAAGAAGAAGCTCAAGAAAAATTTAGCTTCTTGTTAGACGCTTTAAAATTTGGTGCGCCACCACATGGCGGTTTGGCCTTTGGTTTAGACCGTTTGGTGATGTTAATGACAGGCGCAACCTCTATTCGTGATGTAATTGCCTTCCCAAAAACCAAAACGGCTGAATGTTTGATGACACAAGCCCCTGCGCCTGTTGAAGGTAAGCAGTTACGCGAGTTAGGTATTCGTTTACGCGAAAAAGTCGGCGAGTAATATTCTGAGCAAGGACGCTTTATATAATATAAATTTATATTTTACAGGACATAATAGAATGACAAAATCACACCAATCTGTAGCAGAACAACGCAAATATTTAGTTCGTTCAGTGGTAGATGCTAAAGCGATAAGTTCAGTATGGCTAGAGGAGATAGAATTACAACAAATGATAAGTTTTGGTTTGCCAGAAATTGATGATAGATATCATATATGGAGAATTCCATTAAAAACCAAAAATGGAAAAACAAATATTGGAGAAATTGTAGTTGATGCATTTTTAGCTGAAGTACTCGTTGATAAAACAACAGATCCAAAATTATTAGAAACTCGTTTACTAAAAAAAGACAAGCCTGATTTACTGAAAAAACAAAAACAATACACTTTATCCCCACTTAGAAATACGATAGGTATTGGTGATTGTTCTGAATTACTTGAAGATGTGCCAACAGAGTCAATTGACCTCGTGTTTACATCCCCGCCCTATTTTAATGCTCGTCCAGAATATAGTGAATATGAAGAGTATGATCATTATTTACTAGCAATGCGTAATATCATCAGAAAAGCTCACAGAGTACTTGCTGAGGGCCGTTTTTTTGTCATGAATACCTCACCCGTCTTATTACGTCGTGCTAGCCGTAATGAGGCCTCAAAAAGAATAGCCGTTCCTTTTGATTTACACAGAATATTTATCGAAGAAGGCTTTGATTTTATTGATGATATTATTTGGGTCAAGCCCGAAGGTGCAGGTTGGGCAACAGGTAGAGGCAGAAGATTTGCTGCAGACAGAAACCCTTTACAATATAAAGCGGTACCTGTTACAGAATATGTATTAGTTTATCGAAAAAAAACCAACCTACTTATTGATTGGCATATTAGAAATCATCCAAATCAAGAAGTAGTTTCACAAAGTAAAATTGCAGATGGATATGAAAAGACTAATATTTGGCGTATTAACCCAATGACTCGTTCAAAACACCCAGCTGCTTTTCCAGTAGAATTAGCTGAAAAAGTGATTAGTTATTATTCTTTTCAGGGCGATGTTGTTTTAGACCCTTTTGCAGGCTCTGGAACGGTAGGAGCAGCAGCTATAAAACTAAATAGACGTTTTGTTTTGTTTGAATTAAATAAACAATATGGTGAGTTAATTTGTGAGGAAGCACAAAAATGGTTGGGGAAAGATTATAAAGATGTGCTAAAGCTAAACTGCGAAGACATTAATGCAACATCTCAGACTTTTTTGGATATATAACAATGAAGAAAAACCCAAAAATAATTTACGATTTATTCCCAGAAAACTCTAGAGTTCTTCTAACTGGTTCAGGTAAAGAATTCGTTCAACGTATTGGTGAAGATGTTATTCGAAATGCAGTGCTTGGGGTTTTAAAAGGAGAAAACTTAAGAACACAGACCGAATATTTGACTAGAAGTCGGATATCTCAAATCAACACAGCATTAATAGTTTTATATTTACATGGTCTTATGACGATTGATGAGTTTTCTGAAAACTTATCAACCTATGCTTCAGATCAATTACGCCATGCAAAAAAAACAGATAATGCAGCAATATGGCCTGCCCAATGGTTTCTTGGACTAACAGGTAAATCAGTACAAAATGTTTTAAAAAGTGATCATGACGCATTAACAGACTACATAAGTTCTTTTGAAAATACACTTCAATCCTCAATAGAAAAATCAGAATCTGAATTTGGAAAACTAAAAGCAACTATGGGATTTATTGAAAATCAAAAAACAGGACAAATGGTAGAATTGTCATGGAAAGAAGTTTTACAATTAACAACTGCCATCGGTGCACAAACACTCACAATAAGAGGCTCGGATAAATCTTTATATGGCAAACTTTTCGAAAAGCTAATACTTGGTTCAGTTTTATCTATACTAGGATTCACACGCACAGACCCCCCATCAAACAATCCTAACATCATGAAAAAAGAGCGACTTTTTTGGTTATCAGACAGTTCAGACAACAGAGAAAGTGATGCAACACTTTTATATAAAGCGTGGAAAATGGTTCGATTCGATATTGGCTTTATTGGACCTGGTAACTCAGAGATTTCAAAAGATAAGTTGAGTCGTTTTTCAGCGCAACAAAATATTCAAGGTCAAAAAACTTACTCCAAGACCTTTATTATAGTAGATCGTTTACCCACAACAGGAAAAACTGAGGCTGCTGCAAATGCCATCGGAGCTGAAATTATACAAATGAGTATGAAATACTGGCCAAAAGAGCTTGCATTTAAACTTCATAAAACGACAGGCATAGATTATCCAATAATGCACTTGCCCGATTCAGAAATAAGTAATTATTTAGAATCAGAACTAAGCAAGCTTAATATTCTTGACTTTATCGGCAATTTAAAGCTTACACCAACATCAAATAGCAAAGATTATTAATCTCCACAATACAGGAGCTTTTTATGGCTGGCCATTCTAAATGGGCGAACATTAAACATCGTAAAGCTCGCCAAGATGCCTCTAAAGGCAAAGTCTTTACCAAATATTTACGCGAAATTGTTGTAGCTGCCCAAATGGGTGGTGGCTCAGAAGCAGACAATCCCCGTTTACGTGCCATTGTTTCTAAAGCTTTATCGGCCAATATGACCCGCGATGTCATCAATCGAGCCATTCAACGTGGTGTTGGTGGTGGAGATGCCGACAAAGTTCAAGAAATTACCTATGAAGGTTATGGTGTCGGTGGTGTTGCGGTGTTAGTAGAAACCATGACGGATAACTTAAAGCGGACTGTCAGTGATGTGCGTCATGCCTTTACCAAATGTGGTGGCAATTTAGGCACATCAGGCTCTGTCGATTATTTATTTAGTAAACGTGGCGAATTAACTTTTGCTGATGGTGACGAAGATAAAATCATGGACATTGCCCTCGAAGCAGGTGCTGACGATGTGATTAGTGAAGCCGATGGCACAGTGATGGTTATTACCACTCCACATAACTTTGGTCACATTCAAGATGCTTTAGAAGCGGCTGGTTTAAAAGCTGACCATGCCGAAGTGACCATGCACCCTTCTACTCAAGCTGATATTACCGACCTTGAACAAGCGCAAAAAATTATGAAAATGATTGATATGCTTGAAGATTTAGACGATGTGCAAAACGTTTATAGTAACGTTCATTTTAGCGATGATGTGATGGACGCGTTGCATAAGTAAGATAATTTGCTTATAAAAGCTGTTGAGGTTTTGTTTATGTTGACAAACAAAACTTCAACAGTCTCTAAAAATAATTTAAAAAATCTCCATTTTCTGTCACAAACTGCACAGCTCCTTCGTTTTAGTTATAGTTTTATCGAGGATACCACTATGACTAATACCACTCAGCCAACTGTCATCATTTTAGGGGCTAGTTATGCAGGCTTAATGGCTTGTGCTCGCCTTTTACATAGCCGTCAAAAAATACAAATCATGGTAATTGATGCCAAAGCGCATTTTGAACAAAAAATTCGCTTACATGAAACCTTAGTTGGTGATGAGACACGCCGCTTTGCTCTTGCTCCGTTGCTAAAAAAACGTGGCGTTACATTTATCCAAGCAAAAGTTAATGGTCAATTACAATCGGTCATGACCATTTGTGCCAATCAAGAAGGTATTAAAGAAGTGTTTATTATGCTTAATCCTGAAAAACTTAACATTCAGCAAAAAATTGCATCTTAAACTGTTGCGCAATTTGTTGACCAATTTGATGAATATCTAAAGGCTTATTGCTAAGGTCTTTCATTTGTGTCATTTCTAGCCCCGCATAACCACACGGATTAATGCGGTTAAATGGCTCTAAATCCATATCAACATTTAAAGAAAACCCATGATAGCTACAGCCTTTACGAATTCTTAACCCTAAAGAGGCAATTTTTTTGTTGCCAACATACACACCATGAGCATCACGATTTGCCCATGCGTCTATTTGGTATTCTTGCAAAACGGCTACTAAAATATCTTCAATTTTTTCTACTAACTCTCGAACACCAATCCCTAATCGTTTCACATCAAACAAGCAATATCCTACCAATTGCCCTTGACCATGATAAGTGACTTGGCCACCACGATCGGTTTTCACCACAGGTATATCACCTGCCATTAAGATATGATGCTCTTTACCCGCTTGCCCCAAGGTAAATACCGCAGGATGTTGCAACAACCATAACTCATCAGCCGTTTGATCGGTGCGTTGATCAGTAAAAGTACGCATTTGCTGCCAAACCTGTTCAAACGGCAAGCAGCCTAAATCCTTAATCAATAACAATTTTAATAAACCAATTTAATTTCGGGAGCTGCATTAAAATCTTCATACAAACCATTGATTTGATCTTTGGTTTCTAAATAAACTTCCACAGTCACCGATAAATATTTGCCACCACTAGAAGCGCGCATGCTAATTTTAGCTGCATCAAAACTTGGACAATGTTTAATCGCAATATCTGCCACCACTTGCGCTAAAGGATATTGCATCTCTCCTAATACTTTAAAAGTATGATGACGTGGCAACTCCCATGCCTCAAGATTTTGCACAGTTATGCTCATAATTCACTCTCTTCAACAACAATAAAACATACACCATATTAACGAACATGGTGCATGTCTTTTTCAACCTTATAAATACGGCCAAATCTTCTAAAATCAAGTTGCCATTGCTTTTTCGGCGGCCATGACCGTTTGAGTCATTAATGTTGCAATGGTCATTGGGCCAACACCACCAGGAACAGGCGTATAAGCAGACACTCTTTCTGTCAAAGGTGCTAACTCGATGTCACCCACACCACCATCAACCGTATGATAACCAGCATCAACCACAACAGCGCCGTCTTTGATCCATTCTGCTTTAATAAAACGTGGTTTACCTACCGCACCAACAACAATATCGGCTTGTTTCACTAATTCAGCTAAATTTTGGGTTTTAGAATGGCAAATCGTCACGGTGGCATTAGCTGCCAACAACATCATCGCCATTGGTTTACCCAAAATGGCACTACGTCCGACCACAACCGCATGTTTACCCGCCAACTCTACTTGATAATGCTTTAATAAAGTCATAATGCCTTGTGGTGTTGCAGAACCATAAGCTTCTTCACCCATGCTCATACGGCCAAAGCCTAAACATGTAACACCATCAACATCTTTCTTTAAATCAATTGCATCAAAACAAGCACGTTCATCAATTTGATGAGGGACAGGATGCTGCAACAAAATACCATGCACATTAGGATTGGCATTTAACTCTTGAATTTGTGCTAATAATTGTTCTGTTGTGGTGCTAGCAGGCAAGCTAACTGATAAAGAATCCATACCCACACGACGACAAGCATTGCCCTTCATACGCACATAGGTTGCGGAAGATGGATCATCACCCACCAGAATGGTTGCTAAAATGGGAGTTTGTTGAGTTTTTTCTTTAATTACAGCCACTCGTGCAGATAATTCAACTTCTATTAAAGAAGCGAGCTTTTTACCATCAAGAACTAAAGCAGACATAAAAAACCTGTTATTAAAACTTTTAAGATTAAGGAACGGTTGAACCAACGTCTAAACGCAAGCTGTGGCTATTTTAGCATTACCCACACCAAAGTTAGTTGTTTTTTCACGAAGATTATTCGCACTATTCGCTTCTATATAACAGGAGTTAATAAGGCAACCTAATCAAAAAGATCAACTTTTAGACAAAACGTATATTTTATAATCACTTGATTATCAAAAAGAAAAAAAGTGTTGACGTTTTTTTTCTTTCTATATAACATAGGCGTCCTCAGCAGGCAGCTAGCAAATTAAAGGCTGGGTGGCAGAGTGGTCATGCAGCGGACTGCAACTCCGTGTACGCCGGTTCGATTCCGACCTCAGCCTCCAGTTAGGTTAGTGACGCTGAAAAGATTTTTGCCTAGGTGGTGAAATTGGTAGACACAAGGGACTTAAAATCCCTCGGCTGGTGACAGCCGTGCCGGTTCGATTCCGGCCCTAGGCACCATTATAACAGCATGCGCTGTATATACAAGAACCCTTGCTCTGCAAGGGTTTTTTATTGCTCAAATAATAGTAAAACGTTATATTGCAACTCTTACGCGCCCGTAGCTCAGCTGGATAGAGTACTGCCCTCCGAAGGCAGGGGTCGTGGGTTCGAATCCCGCCGGGCGCGCCATTTAAATCAATAAGTTACGATAAACTCAAACAACAAAAAAGACTAATTTTTGCTTTCGCCCCCACAACCGCCCCCACAGAAAACACAATATCAATTATTTGTATCTAATCTACTTTTTTATCGCTCAATCAAAATTTCATTATATTTTTAATATTGCGCCAAATTCATGCGTAATCTCTAGTCACGTCTTATTCTGACGTACCGCCTGTTAAGATGATTTCACAACAGATAAATTGTCTTTACAAATAAGGCTTTTATCTTTCATCTTCTAATTCATCATCAGGTGGCAATTATGAGTAAATATATTGAGTTAATTGAAACTTTTTTAACTAATGATGACTGGTCGTATAATACTTGCACGACTAAAGGTGGCAATGTCTATTTACGCTCTCCTTATACCGCCAAGCACTCCAATTTTGATATTGTATTTGATGCGTCCGATAGCCAAGACTTAGTGATGATTTTCATCTACCCTACTATTCATGTCCCTAATGATAAACAATCTCAAATTGCTGAATTAGTCTGCCGCATTAATCAACGTGTTGCTGTAGGCTGTTTTGAGTTTGATTACTCTGACAATGCTATACGCTTTAAATCATCTATTGATATTGAAGGTGGTGAATTTACCTCAACCATGTTTTTTAATATGTTGAAAGGTGCCTTGTCGATTATGGATAAAAGTTTTCCTGCATTCATGGCTGTGTTATATGGCGATATAACACCTGAAACAGCCTGTCAACGATATTTCCTTAAAAAGGATAACAAGTCTGAGTCTGATGTCGATAATACAGAAGCCGTAGAAAGTCTTTCAGAAGTCAATATGATTCATTAACACACAGAAAAGACAACGTCATTTTTTGAAATAGGACTACATCATGCTGACTCAAGAACTTATTAAAAACAATATCATCTTAACGGCTTTTGATGCTGAAGCCATGACAGCAACATTAATGGTAAAAAAAGTAGATAAATATAAGCTTGATGCTAGTCCTAAAAAACCTCATTTGTGTGTTTGTTTATTATCAGTTGATAACTTCACCAATGTTAGTGAAGTTATCAACTGGCTCAAGTCTTGTAAAAATATGTCTGTTCAAAAAGGCATCAAAATGATTCTTGGCGTAGCTATTCACCCACACGTTTATGAAGATGCCGCAGAACGATTATCATTGCTAAAACAATTAAAAAAATTTGCTGATGGTGTTGTGTTAATTGATAACAGCCAAGAATTGAGTCGGGCTTGTGCGTTGGCTAGATTTGCTCAATTTGTACTAAATATGAACATGAGAGGCGGATTTATCTTTTTTGAAGATGTTGATGTTTTAGATATTGCACAAGGTATTAGTTTTTTTACCTTTAATAATGATTTTAAATTTAGGTACTTTCTTAAGTCTTATCATATTGACTTGTTGCTAGAAAATCATCTGACACCTT
>ERZ650309.784-NODE-784-length-15283-cov-4.327555_pt1 | contig 15283 bp, 13 predicted proteins | sample MGYA00376245_ERZ650309 | MGnify/ENA primary metagenome ERZ650309 (study PRJEB26733, sample SAMN07839294) | wastewater metagenome | biome: urban; feature: wastewater treatment plant; material: waste water | place: USA: North Carolina | collected 2016-04-26 ...
AGTGAAGATGAAAGCGATAAAAGAACTGATTCTTCAGAAGTACTTTCTACCATTTTCGAAAGGAGTTTTATCAGCTTTGGTGTATCGAGTTTAGAAGAAATTCTTTTTTCGCCGATGATTCCCATAAGGAGTGGTGCAATTTCAGCAAGGAGTCCAGTCACTTGGGCTTGAGATACTCCTACCTCTTTCGCAAGTCCTGCCGTTATGTTCTCTGTCTCGTTTCCGAAGATATAACTGATTATTTTTTTTCATTCTGCCAGATTTTTTGGAGAAATTATTTCTTCGATAGGGGTCTTTGCTTTTGTGTGTTGATTGAGAGCGTTTATGAGTGCTTCTGAGCTCTCATCGGAAACTTCTAGATTTTTATGGATTTGATGTAAGAGAAGAGGGATTCCTTTGGAGATAAGTTTTTCGGTAATTATTTTTTCTTTAAGAATTTCAGAAGCTAATGGATCTAAACCAGCGGTTGGTTCGTCTAAAATTAAAAAATTGGCTTCTTCTAACATGGTTTTACTCATCATGCAACGTACTTTCTCTCCTCCAGATAATACGGTACATTTTTTCAAAGATTCCTCGCCGCTAAACAACATTCTGCCTAAAAATCCTCGGATAAATGTTTCGTCTTTTTCTGAAGAATATTGACGCAACCAATCTACTAAATTCAATTCTGCATTTTGGAAATAAGCAGCATTATCATTGGGAACATACGATTTAGTGATTGTTACACCCCAATCAATTTTGCCTGTTACTGATTTTTGTTCGCCGGCTAAAATTTTAAAGAAATTAGAAACTATTAATCCTTCTTTAGATATAAAAGCAATCTTATCACCTTTATTTACTGTAAAGGTTACATCTTTAAATAATGGCGTACCATCTTGCATTTTATAAGAAACATTGCTAACATCTAATATCATATCGCCCGCCTCTCTGCTTTGTTTAAAAAAGAGTCCAGGATATTTTCTACTAGATGGCTTTATTTGTTCGATGTCTAATTTTTCTAATGCTTTTTTACGTGATGTAGCTTGTTTTGATTTGGAAGCATTTGCGCTGAAACGTGCAATAAAATCTAATAATTCTGCTTTTTTAGTTTCATTCTTTTTGTTTTTATCAGCACGTTGTTTCAGTAATAATTGAGAGGTTTCATACCAGAAAGTATAATTACCGGTAAATAGATTTATTTTACTAAAATCAATATCAACAATATGCGTACATACCATATCTAAGAAGTGACGGTCGTGCGAAACTACGATTACGGTATTTTTAAAATCTGCTAAAAAATCTTCTAACCAAGAGATGGTGTGTACATCCAAATCATTGGTAGGCTCATCGAGAATCAGAATATCTGGATTGCCAAATAATGCTTGTACTAATAATACTTTTATTTTATCTGAAGAGGGCAATTCTTTCATTAATTTATAATGTTGCTCTTCTTTCACCCCTAAGTTACTCAACATTTCAGCGGCATCACTTTCTGCATTCCAGCCATCCATTTCTGCAAAAAGTGTTTCCAGCTCACCGACTCTGTCGCCGTCAGCTTCACTGAAATCAGGTTTGGCATACAGAGCATCTTTCTCTGTAATGACATCCCACAGCTTTTTATTTCCTTTGAGCACAGTTTGTAAAACCTGCATCTCATCAAACTCAAAGTGATTTTGTTTAAGAACACTCATGCGTTCACCGGGAGTGATTGCAATTTGTCCGGTAGACGGATCAATTTCACCGGAAAGAATTTTCAGAAAAGTTGATTTGCCTGCTCCATTAGCGCCGATAATGCCATAGCAGTTGCCGGGTGTAAATTTGATATTGACATCTTCAAACAACACACGTTTTCCATAACGGAGAGATAAATTGGAAGCTGAAATCATGATGGGAATATTAATTGGGAGCGCAAAGGTAGTGATTTTCAGGGTCAGAGACAATAAAACGCTTGAGTGGCTGCTCTAAGGTGTTCATTACCAATACTTCCTAAGTAATCGAAAATCAATAAAAATTATGATTTGGTCAATGGTGCCTGCTCAGTGACCTGTATGCCCAAAGTAAGCTAATCAATGAAAACAAAGCTCCGGCAAGGAATGGGGCACCCGGAAATACAACCCCGAATTTTCCTTCTGCGAACCATGCAAAAAGGCTGGTCATTAGTGGCGGACCAATAATTGATGTTACACTAATCAAACTTGCAAGGCCGCCTTGCAATTCTCCTTGTTCAGTATCGGGCACCTGATTAGACATGATACCTTGAAGAGCAGGTCCGGTTATCCCTCCCAGGCAATAAGGAACAAGAAAGACAAACATCATCCATCCTTTGGAAGCAAATGCGAAAAGTGCAAGTCCGATGATATACAAAACCATTCCGGTATAAACCGATTTGTTGGGTCCGAGTCTTGGATTGATAATACGAATGAGCAGTCCCTGTACGAGACCCACCAATAAACCAGCGGTACCCAACGAATATCCAACCATTGATTCACTCCATTTAAATCTGTCGATCGTAAAAAAAGCCCAGGTGCTTTGGACGGCATGAGAGGCGATGTATACAAACACCAGGGAACCCGCGAGGCCTGCAATCAATGGATATTTTTTTAGTTGACGAAGCGTTCCAATGGGGTTGGCTCTTTTCCATTCAAATTTTCTTCTTTTCTCAACGGGCAACGATTCAGGAAGGATAAAATAACCGTAAATCCAGTTGAGAAAGGTCAATCCTGCTGCCGCATAAAAGGGTACACGTGGGCCGAACTCTCCAAGGAGTCCGCCAACTACTGGGCCAATAATAAACCCTACACCAAAGGCGGCACCCACCATTCCAAAGTTCTGTGCTTTTTTTTCAGGTGTGCTGATGTCGGCGATATAAGCCATGGCAGTTGTAAAGCTTGCACCGGTAATTCCTGCAATGATGCGCCCCGCAAACAGCCATCCGACTGATGGGGCAAGAGCCATGAGGATATAATCGAGTCCGAATCCGAATAATGCAAAGAGTAAAACAGGTCTTCGTCCATACCGGTCACTCAGGCTTCCTAAAAAAGGAGAACACAGAAATTGCATAATGGAAAAAGCAAAGAGCATCCACCCACCTAATTCAGCTGCCTGGCTGATGGTGCCACCGGTAAGCTGAGTAATGAGTCCGGGCATTACCGGAATGATAATGCCCAGACCTGTTACATCAATGAGTAGAGTTAGAAAAATAAATCCGATTGCCGGAGTCTTGTTTGCCATATACTTTTGTAAAGCATGGCAAAGCTATATTAAAAAAGCAATTGGTGAAAAGAAGCAGATGTTTTTTGTTGCAACTACTCTTTTATGACCTTAATCACCTTCGAGACATTGGCTCCTGTTATCTGGATGAAATAGAAGCCATTCTTTAAAGCATCTGTTTCAAACGTTACCATGCCATTTTCTGTCAAAATGTTTTTCTGTTCCAGAATTCTGCCTGCCAAATCAATGACTGTCACCAATAAATTTTCATTTTGAGAAGAGTTAATGGCAACATTAAGTTGATTGGAGAAAGGGTTGGGGAATGCTGAATATTCATTTGATGTGAAATCGTCTTGTTCTCTCAATCCTATTCCTACCACTGCAGTACGGCATCTTTGTGGTGAAGCGCCGCAGCCATTGCTGGCAGTCACACAAATATTTTTATTTCCATTTGAAGTAAACAGCATCGTACAGCTAGTGGTATTCTGGCCCGAAGTGATTAGTGCACCACCACCGGTGACGGTCCAGTTATAAGAAGTTGCTGTTGGAACAGCTGCGATGGTGTAAGTTTTCCCTACCGGAGCAACCATTCCACTGAATGTACCACTGATGGTTCCCGGTTGAGCGGGAGTGCCTGATACGGTTTTAGATCTCACTGCACTCAGGCAAGTGCCATTAGCAGCTCTAACTGTGATGTTTCCGGAGGTAAATGTGTTTCCAAAATGAATAGCCTGTGAATTGGTTGTTGAAGGTGTTTGAATGGTGGCGCCAACAGGAGCACTCCACACATAGCTGGTTGCATTGATGACTGTTGCCACACTGTAGAGTTGATTAAAAGTCAGACAAAGTCCATCAGAGGGGCCGGAAATTGTACCGGGGGTATTGGGTGTGGAAGCAACAAAGTATTGCGAAGAGGTTGCGCTGGAGCATCCGTTCGATGTTCCCGAAAGGCCTATGGTACCAGTTTTGAATGCAGCGGGATAGGTAACGGTTACTGTTTGTGTGTTATTGGGGCCTGTAAAAGTAACTCCTGAAGGGAAAGTCCAGATGTAAACGGGGTTTCCGGTCAAAGCAGAGGCTGTGTAAGTAACTGCGGCTCCGTTCGTGATACATGAAATCGGAGTGGTGATGACCGGTGGAGCAGGTAATGGATTAACGGTAATGGTTACCTGATTAGATGAAACTGTTCTGCTGCATATAGCCGCATCCGTTACAACACAAGTTATAACTTGTCCATTTGTTAATCCTGAAATTGTTTGAGTTGCATTATTCGTTCCGAAAGTAACACCGTTCTTTTTCCAGGTGAAAACCGGACTTCCTACATTGCCATTCACAGTTGCCGTTGCGGTAATGGAAGATCCTGAACAGATGGTGGTTGCTGAAGTGCTGATGGATACGGTGAGTGTGGGTTGAGAAAATGGAATCATTGAAGATACACCGCATATTGCCGGAATCACGGCATTATTCATAGCGAAAGTACCTGCATGGCTATCTTCTATGTCCAGAACTCTTCTGGAGATTCCCGTTGATAATTTAGGATACATGACCGCAGCCTCAAGTGTATGGTCGATGCCCAGCAGATGACCCAGTTCATGAACTGCCACCGATTCAAAGTCGACCTGGCCGGCAACGGGATTGCCGGGGCCAAAGTTCCATGCATGTCCTCCCGCCGTTGCACTAAAACGAATATCGCAATCATTAATTCCTACCCGGGTAGTTGTTCCGCTGGTGCAGAAAGTAAAGAAGAGATCACCTCTCCCTCCAACTCCGGGGCCCAGTAAGTCATTGTTATCAAAAGTGATAATATTGATTCCATCGTTGAGGTGTTGAGACACTGCAGAGTTGGTCCCGATTTGCCAGTTCACCGAACTATTGCAAATCCAGTTGTTGAAGGCTCTTGTAAAGGAAGCAACAGCCGGAGCATTAACTGCAAAATCGTTGTTCATGTTAAAGGTATAGCCGCCTGTAGAATTTGCATCCGTGAGTGAAAGAGTGAAAGTGGGCGAGTTAAGAGTTGTAGGAACAGAATTAAACACTGAATACTCAACAATCAATGGTGTGGTGCTGACAGCAGACTCTAATGTATTGTTTATAACTTTAATGGTGCCTGATCCGGCAGGTCCTGCGAGTTGCAAAGCTGCATTCACGGCCTGACTGGGAACCATGACCTGAATTTGATTGTCGGACCAGGAGATAAAGTCAGAATTCAACGGCCTTACCGCCGTTACACCTTCATCGTTTGCTCTCTTAAATTCAACAGTTCCATTGCCACGTGTCGCGCCAAAACCTGTTCCATTAATAGTTAAAACTTCTTTTGTGCCGGCACTTATTGTTCCGGGGCTGAAAGAAGAGATGGTAGGAATCACGCTTACTTTTTCTGCTACGCTATTTGATGGAATGCTTTTTGAAAGCGGGGCAATGATATGTTGACGGAGTCCGCCGGTTTCACTCAGTTTACGGTATAAAGAATTTTTATATTTTTTAAAATTGTCAAATGTTCCAAATGCAGTTTCAGTTTCAAGATCGTAAGCATAAAAACCCTGTTGGTCGGCATAAGTTTTATAATACGATTTCCCAAATGAAGTAGCAGCCGGAATAAGAAAAAACATACCCACCTGATCAGGCATGAGATGTAATGTGTTTGTGGCGTAGTGATATTGGTCATTCACTTGTCCGCCTTCTGTAATCACGGTGATTGTTGTACCTGGGACAGCTCCTTTGAAAATGGAAGCTATTTTTACAATGTTTTTCGTATAAATTCTGGTGCGATCATTATTCCATTCGCTTGAACTTGAAATCACCTTGCCTTCAACAATCAGTGAACTTTTATTGATGATTTGTGATAGACTTACTTCATATAAAAGACAGTCGGATGCATGAATTTTAAAACCATTGAATGTCATCAGACACAACAATAGCATAAATCGGATTCTTAACATAGGTTCAGTAGTTTAGATATAAGGCCAAAGGTATTTGGCACTATGCTTAACTGCAATGCCTAACATTAGTGATTTACAATGATCTAAGGAGCTACCGGCTAAAAGCTTTTGAGGATTCAAATAGTTTTCTTAATTTTCGTTTATCAACTGAAAGATTATGAAACAGGCGTTACAATTTATTACCTTAGGTGTAAGGGATTTTAAGGCATCTAAGACATGGTATATTGACAATTTCGGCTGGGAGCCATTTAAAGATGAAGAGGGAATTGTGTTTTTCGAAATGAATGGATTTATTCTCAGTTTGTACCCTTGCCATGAGCTGGCTGAAGATATTGGAGTGAAGAATGATGGAACAGGCTTCCGGAATTTCACGCTTGCAATACTAAAAAAATCGGAAGAAGAGGTAGATGCAGTTTTTGAAGAGCTAAAGCATAAAGGGGTTACGATTGTGAAAGCTCCGCAAAAAGTTTTCTGGGGAGGTTATTCGGGATATGTTGCAGACCCTGATCATAATTACTGGGAAATAGCATTTAACCCATTTATGCCTTCCGATGATTTGTAAAGAGCATACATACCGGATCAGCTTATGGCTGGTGTGTGCTTCTGTTGTTGTAGCTTTGTTTTCATTTTCGGATGTATCCAAGGCGCAGACTTTGGGCGATTCGACCTTGATGCATCAACAGCCTCCTGATGAAAGAAATGTTGGACTTGATGATGATTTCAGTCCGGGTTTATTCTTTCTGGCACTAACCGGATTGATGCTGGCAGTGGTATTTACTATATTCATTTGTGCACTGACTTTAGCTGCGGTCCTATTTTTATTTGCACTGATTGCGGGAGGGGTGATATCTGCATCAATATTATACGGATTGCATCGTAAATCACTTGAAGAGGGATTCAGAGCCTTTTGTATCTTGTTTTTTACTATTTCAGGATTTATAGGTTTAACGATTGTGTTTTATCTTTTTAACACGATCACACACTGGTGGGTGTTATCGGTAACACTGGTAATGGGGGGTGTTTCAGGAATATTAGCAGGGTATTTGACAGGTAAGCTGATGTTTTTTGCAATGACAAAATTGATCAGCAGATTTAAAATCTGGTACGAAAAGCGGAATCCGGATTATTTCTCAAATTCGTAAATGCCTGCATTCACAGCGAAAAGCACCAATCCGGTTCTCGATTTAACTTCAAGTTTATTGAAGACACTTTCTCTGTATCCATCAACAGTACGTTGACTTACTTTCATGATATCGGCAACTTCTTTATAGGTTAATTCGGAGCAGCACAATCTGATAAATTCGAGTTCACGTACTGAGAGATCAGCGATCAATTGTTTATAATAATTTTTAGGAGATTTACCGCCTTTGCCGGATTCGGGCAATAGTAAACTGTCGATTACAGCCTTATCATAGGAGTAGCCTTTTTCAAGCACCTCGAGTAGTACTTTCTTAAATACATCAGGCGAAGAATCTTTGAACAGATAAGCATTGGCACCAAGTCGGATGAGTTCTCTGATGATCTGTCGGTCGTCGTTAACGCTAAGCGCAACAATTTTGATGTCCGGATATTTTGATCTCAGAAATGAGACTGTCTCATGACCATCCATGACTGGCATATTTACGTCTACCAGAACAATATCTGGTAGTTGTTTTTCAGATACTATCCGGTCGGTGAGTTCTTTGCCATTGGCTGCCTCAATGACAACTGAAAAATCGGGGATGCTTTCAAGAAGCAGGCGGATACCTTTTCTTACCAGTTGATGGTCGTCGGCCAGGGCTATTGTTGATTTCATACTGAAGGGGCTGATTGGACATTAAATGTAAGATGCATTTTGAAGCCACCTGATTCATTATTTGTAAAATCAATGGATCCATTTATCAGGGCAGCATATTTTTTCATAGCAGATAAACCGAGTGAAAGATGGTCGGAAGCAGGTTCCGCCAATCCGATTCCATCATCGCTAAAGGTAATGGAGATATCGTTATCATTTTGTTCGAATTTCAACGATACATTTTTCGCCTTTGCATGTCTCAGGGTATTGGTGAGACATTCGCGGATGATTCGGAAAGAAATTAGTGCGGCAGAAGAGTTTTCGATGTGGAAATTATCATCAGTTTTAAGGTGAGTAATAATTCCGGTTCTGGATGATGCCCTTTCGCAAAGTTGTTTTGTTGCAACCACCAATCCCTGTTTTGAAATAAAATCGGGACTAATACCACGGCTGATACTGCGTACGGTTTCGAGAGCTTCCCGTAAGGTGCTTTGCACTTCATCGATCATTCCGCTTTTCTCATTTTGGGGACGGACAGCAATATTTCCAATCTGAAGAATACTGAAAGTGAGCAGCTGACCCACTTCATCATGTAAATCTCTTGATACATCAGCCAGAGTGGCTTCTGCTACCTCCATTTTTATGGCTGACACGTTTTCGCGATATTTAGATTCGAGTAGCAGTAGCTCAGATTGATGTTTCAGCCGTCTGTTTCTTGCGGTAAGCATAAGATTGATTACCAGCAGTAGCAGCAGCAATATTATGAAAGTGGCAGCAATAACCAGAGTTGCGATTTCTATTTCTTTTGCGTCCATACGACTCCGGCAATTAGCAAGAAGTACCAAATAATAAATAATGCTGTTATAATACTGAATAATCCATAGAGTAAGGTGTTGCCGGGTGGTATTAAAATGTAGATGGTCCACACCGGAATGCCTCCGATATAAAGAATCATATTAGCAAGTGCAAACCAGCACCATGGGTTTTTGAATGGAGGAACTTCGGGATGAGAAAAGAGTTCATGTAAAAGTAAATAAGAAGTGACACCACAGGTGAAGCAAATGGCTAGGTAAGAATGGTTGTTGAATTCATAGAAGCCTTGCCAGGAAGTGATATTGATAATGCAGAAAATCAGTGTCAGAAGTAGCAGTGCCCATACAACAGTTTGGTGCAATCGGTTGGAAATATTGTTCCAGCTTAATTGAAGAATGAGGCCACCCTGAATCATCATCATAATATTGTAATATGGAACGTTATTAATTTTGAGGCTGGAAAGAATAAATCCGATAAGGTCAATCGCAAAGAAGAGAAACAGAGCCAGAATAATTCTTTGCAATGCAACCGACAGGTTTGTGCGGATAATCATAATTGCACCGGCAATGGTAGCAATCAATCCGGCTGCGAGTGATCCGTAATTTATGAAGAGGTCGAGCATGTTTATATTTGAGCAACTATCAGAAGCCGCTCAAATATAAACAATTACCCATTGAAATCAATACAGGTCGCCACAAACAGGCGGGCAGATGTGAGCGATTTCGAGTGCTTTACGGTAGTAGCGGTTTATGCCAACTTCATTATTCCTTAGAAGATTTCCTAAATTGTCAATTAAGGAAATAGTTACGGTATATCCCATCATGCTTCTATCTGAGTATAGCCGACCAAATTCCGGATCTGCAGATGAAGCTCTTTGATAGAATCTTTGACTAAGCATTTGGTCCGTGTAGCCAATTTCGAAAAGTAGTTTATAATTATCAAGCTTGGAACGGTCATTTGCTAACAAAGAATCATATCCCGCGATGTTTGCATTCAGAAAAGCTCTTATTTCGGAATATGCAAAAGTCCGTGTTTTCTTGTAATCAATCATTGAAGTGTCTTGCATTCGGTTATGAAGATAAACATATCTGAAATAATCTGATACATGCATTCTGGCGCTTGCGGAGTTTTCAACAGATGGAAATTTAACTCCACTTAAGGTATAGTTGCTGGATTTTAACAACACAATATCTGCATCTATTTTGAACTTCTCCGTAGTGTCCCAATAACCTTTAGTGAGAACCAGAAACACTTTGTCAGGTGAAATGAAACCCGGATAAAATCTTATAGCATTGATATTTTGAGTAGTCCCTAATCTGTAGTAGTCAACAAAATCCAGCAATCGGACTTTTGTGCTAATGAAATTCAAACTTGATGTTGGGGGATTTAAAGTATATACTGAATCTCTGTGTTTAAACATTAATTCGCATTCGTCGTCTGTAACTGGTTGCGCAAATGTGAGTTCTTTAATATCAAAGTTGAATTCCTCTATAATAGTATCATTTTGATTGATGATTTCTGGACATTTCTTGCAACATCCGGAAACAATTAGCGATACAGCAGATAAAACCACTAAAAGTGTTGTTATGTTTTTTTGGACTTGTGTTTTCATAATATTAATTTTTTAGGTTTATTTCCGCCAAAGTAATTAAGAAAACTTACTGAAAAAAACGGTCTTTTACCCACGGGAAAAATACGGTGAGTTAAGGGGGTGTTAATTGACTGAATGGATTTGAAATGATTGTGACTATCAAAAAACGGGGGTATCTACCCAGAAATGATCTGTGGCTAGAATGCTTCGAAAAACCTCTCTAAATAATTGAAATACAGAATATTATATATTGAAGTTATATCTTATTTTTGGTAATTTGGAATAATTACTCAAAGTACCTACTTTAACAACATAATAAAGTGCTTATAAAAGTACCCACTTACCACAAAATACAACATCATGAAAATCATCAAGAAAATTTTATTGGCACTGGTGAGCATCATTGCCATATTATTACTCGTTGCATTGTTTACTGCAAAGGAGTACGCTGTTGTGAGAAGTATCACTATCAACAAAACTCCTGCTGAAGTTTACGATTATGTCAAATATTTGAAGAACCAGGATTATTACAGTGTTTGGGTGCAACGTGATCCGAATGTTAAAAAGGAGTATCGAGGTACTGATGCTACTGTTGGGTTTGTTTCAGCCTGGGAAAGTAAAATGGAAGAGGTAGGAAAGGGAGAACAGGAAATTACAAAGATGGAACCTAATTCCAGGATCGACTATGAGCTTCGGTTTATTGAACCTTTTGAAGCCAAAGACAATGCATATATGACCTTTGAGCCGGCTGAAGCAAATGCAACAAAGGTTTCATGGGGTTTCAACGGAAAAATGCCTTACCCTATGAATCTGATGCTCTTGTTTATGGATATGGACGGAATGCTTGGAAAAGATTTGCAACAGGGACTCGACAACCTTAAAGGTGTTCTGGAAAAGTAGCAACTACTACAAATACTAAAATATGCCGGATACCGTTCAACTGTATCCGGTTTTTTTATACCTTGAATCAGTGGTTTCTTTTCCAGGGAAAAAAGAGATGATAATGATTGGTTGTATTAAGAATGCAAAGCTTTAAATGGAAATGTTGAGATTGAGACTTCTGTTTTATTTATTTCTGATATTTACTCCATGGAAGTTAATTTTTGCTCAGGTGTCGCCGGCCACCAATGTGATTTCTGTTGATGTAAGTACACTTCCTCAGAATGGAACATTCAATTATGATTCTACCTTTTCGCTTGGCACGGCAATAGGTATGCAGCAAACGGGTTTGTATTTTAACTGGACCACATTAGAAACAGCGCCACTGACTTACGACTTTTCATTACCGGATATTGCCAACATTTATTATCCTGCGTTTAGCATGCCGATAGATCTTACCATAACGCCAATTCACACGAATGTGCTTGAAGTACCTGCGGATCTTTCAGCACTTCCACTTGATGATCCTGCATTAGTGGCCCGTTTCAATACCTTGCTGGATTCTTTGAGTATACATTTAAGTCAGATTCAGTTAAGTTCGCTTGTTATCGGATCGGAGATGGATGTGTATTTATCAAACGACACAGTTTTGTGGAATCAGTTCATCAATTTTCACAGCCAGGTAACAGCTCACGCCAAACTTTTGTGGCCCACTGTTCCTGTTGCGTGCGAGGCTACATTCAACGGGTTGACCGGTTATGCCTCAGGGTTTCTTCAGCAATTGAATCAGCATACAGATTATATTGGAGTGTCGTATTATCCGATTGATGCAACATTTCAAGCCGAACCTCTTACTTCGATCGGTACTGATTTTAATGCAATTACCACTTTATACTCATCGAAGCCCATACAGTTTTATCAATATGGATTTCCATCTTCCCCCTCATGTGGAAGCAGTGAATTATTGCAACAGCAGTTTATTTCTGAGACTTTCGCTCAATGGGATTTGCATGCTTCAAAAATCAGAATGATTGATTTTACATGGATGCATGACCTCGATACGGCTGCTGTGAATTATTTCCTTAGTTATTACGGCATCAATGATCCTGGATTCGCCGGCTTCCTTGGATCCATCGGATTACGAAGGTGGAATGGTTCAGGATCGAATAAGCCTGCTTTTGATGAATTGGTGTGTCAGGCTAAATCAAGAGGATTTAATAACCTTCCGGCAAATTGCTTTCAGAGCATTGCTTCAATTGAACCCGCAGTTCAACTGAATATATTTCCGAATCCTTTTGAGGAGGCCATTTTTCTGGAGATGAACCAAAATATTGAAGATGTTAATATTGAAATTTATTCAGCTTTTGGGCAATCAGTTTTCAAATTGAAAAATTCAAATGGCCGGAGATCAATTTACTTACACTTGAGTGATTTGCCTCCGGGAGTTTACCATATCTTGGTAACCGGAGATGGAATGATGAGTGGAAAGTCGGTGGTGAAAATCAATCAAAACTAAAAATTTAGTTGCAATGTAATTTCTGTTCCACAGCAAAACAAAATTCAATAGAAAATGTTACATCAGTATGAAATCAGGTTTCATATTTATGCTAGCTGTGCTGCTTTGCAGTTGCAATGAAGCATCCACCAAAACCCCAATCATGTCAGATTCAACCACCACCAAAAATCCTTATTACTCAAGAACCGATACTACCAAACTTCGACTTCAAGACAGTGAATGGAAGCGTGTATTAAGTGACGAAGTGTATTACATTTCCAGAAATAAAGGAACCGAGAGAGCTTTTACAGGCAAATTCTGGGATTTTGAAGGAATTGGAACTTATTACTGCGCCGCATGTGGTAATGCCCTTTTTAAATCTGACAGTAAATTCGCCAGTTCATGTGGCTGGCCCAGTTTTTTTGAAACTATTCGCCCTACCAGTGTGATTTATAAGGATGATTTCACACATGGCATGATACGCACAGAAGTGCTTTGCGGGCGATGTGAAGGGCATTTGGGTCATATTTTTGATGATGGCCCTCCTCCCACCGGAAAACGGTTTTGTATGAATTCAGTCGTGCTCGATTTTGAGCCCTCTGTCCAAGGAAACAAGTAACTTAGAAATTGAGGTTTAGAATTTTTCCTGAAAACTGGTGAAGAACTGTTTTTATGGAATAAAAAATCAAGCCATCAGAAGGGGATGCAGGTAACTCGTATCTCTGTCCTGATAATAATTGAGTTTCCGGGCAAACCAATTTTCCTTCTGCATTAAAGAGGCGCAATACAGGATTTTCAGAGGCAGATTGCACATCAACAACTATTTTCCCATTTTCAATAGTGATCTGGCAAGGGTTTGGTGTCGGCTGGTTTTCTGCAATTCCCACAGGTTGACACATCAATTCAAGTCCGTATAGCAATTGAACTTCTGCAGCAGAAATTTCACGATCATACAATCGCATGTCATCTATAATTCCCTGAAAATAAAATGGCGCCCCTGCAACATCAATACCCCCTCCGATCCATAAATTCCGTTGGCGGTCGATGAGTGAGGAAGATGTTGCCTGGTTGACTTCCAGCACACCGTTTTTATAAACATTCATTCCATTAACCGGATGAACGGTATATACATAGTGCTGCCATGAGTTTGAGAAAACTGTATTTGCCTGATAGAGGCGGCCCCCTAAAGTGCAGTCGCCGTAATCCCAAAACGTATAGGGCACGCCGTTATGGCTATAGTAAGCCATGCAGTTCAACCTGTCATAAAAATTGTCAGGTTGAAGCATCAGTATTGTTTGTGTTTTCACCAAATCGGGTTTGATCCAAACGCTTAGCGAAAACTCATTCATCTGGGTAAATGCAGAATACAATCCTAAATCGATGTAGTCGTCAATTCCGTCAAACAGATAAGCAGATGAAGCCAAATTAAACCTGTCAGCCGTTAATACCGGTCCATACACTATGCCATCGTGGGCATTTGAAGTCTGGTCATTTGCATTTCCCGAAAAGGGATAGCATGCCATTAGCCCGGCATTCAGATTGGGTTGTGCCGGTGTCAGGTAAGGCGTCACAATAATGAGAACCAGAGCAATCAAAAGTTTGCAATTCATGGTATATAAATTTTAAAAATGATTGAAAATCGTTTATGAAAAGATAAATCTAAAGTAAGCTTTTATTTATTGACCACCAAATGATGTGCATTTTAATTCAAAGTATTTATCAAAGAGGCTGAATGTTAATTAGTTATGAAAATTCGCCCACTTTCTAGCCAATATCAGGATGTGTTATAAATGTAGGTTAATCGCTACATTTGTGGTTGTAAAACCGCATTCTATGAAAAAATCTGTTTTCTGCTTAGCAATAGCAGCTGCCCTGTTCACTTCGTGTGGCACTAAAAAAGGAGATACCTCTACAACCAACGGGCCTGATTTTCTGGCTGCGAACATTGATTCAACCATCAAGCCAGGCGATGATTTCTTTTTGTTTGCCAACAACGGTTGGTTTAAGAAGAATCCTATTCCAGCCAGTGAGCAGAGTAATGGTTTGTGGCAACTAATTCGAGATACCATCAATGCTCAGGTGCGTCAGATTTGTGAAACCTCTGCAGCCAACACTACTGCTGAAAAAGGTAGTCCAAAGCAAAAGATTGGCGACATGTATTTTTCGGGCATGGACAGTTTGAATAATAACAAACTTGGTTTATCTGCATTACAACCAGAAATGGATTTGATTAATGCGATTAATGATAAATCGACGCTTGTAAAAGCAGTTGCAAAAATTCATATGGTATCGGGAGCCCCACTATTTAATTTTTATGTGGGTCAGGATGATAAGATCAGTAGCAAATATGCCGTGTTCATTTCACAAGGTGGATTAACATTGCCTGACCGCACCTATTATGTTGATATGGATGAACGGGCGGTTATGATACGTGAGAAATTCCCGGTGCATTTGAAGAATATGTTTGTCATGATGGGCAACGATGAAGCTACTGCCTCAACGATTGCCAAAAAAATGATGGATCTGGAAACAACGATGGCAAAAGCTTCAAGAAAAAGAGAGGATCTCAGGGATCCGCTTTCTAACTACAATAAAATGACTGT
>ERZ650309.785-NODE-785-length-15280-cov-4.580427_pt1 | contig 15280 bp, 8 predicted proteins | sample MGYA00376245_ERZ650309 | MGnify/ENA primary metagenome ERZ650309 (study PRJEB26733, sample SAMN07839294) | wastewater metagenome | biome: urban; feature: wastewater treatment plant; material: waste water | place: USA: North Carolina | collected 2016-04-26 ...
CGTGTGCTCTTCCGATCTCAAACCCTCACATCCGAAAAATTTATCATCGAGTTGGCTGGCGGCCAAAAACTCCACTTCACGTTGACGCCTGAACGCGATGCCGAAGGCATGGTGTTCGGCGCGGCAATCTCTGCCAGTTACCAAGGCCGCAAATCCTTTGGCATCAACTGGCTTGGTTCTTTGTGGCCTCATTCAGGTGTACCTGTCCGGCGTTTCGCGTTGCTGGCCGCATTATTTTTGTTTTGCGGTTTAGGCAGCATTGCGCTGTGGCGTTTCTGGCAACCTGAAGCCTCAGATTCGGTCGCAGTCAATCGCAAAGGTACGGAGACTTCACAGGTCTCAGCAATCAACAACAGCACATCCGATCCCGGCGCAAAGATGACGGCGCCCAACAACTCCACTTCGCCGCAACGGCCATCCAATCCTCCCAGCACCTTGCGCGATCATGATATTACCGATGCGGAAGCCGCTCCGGTTGTGGAATCACCGAAGCAAATTCGCCGGATATTTCTATCCCTGAACCGCGACGTAAATGAATTTCGCTCAGAACTGACCAAACGCCTGAAAGAAGCCCAGCTATGGGAACTGAGCGACAAAGACGAAGCCGATACTGCGCTTGACATCAATTTATCTTCTGATGGCCACACGGCATCGATCAGGTTGATCAATGCCAAAGGTCGTGTGATCTGGCCGCGGTCCGCCAAAAGTCAGAAGTATAGTGGGGATATTGCACGAATTTCCGAGAGCATCGTTGCGGATTTGAAAAACGCCGCTCGTAACTAGACTGGTTTTCGATACGGGAATTCACCTCAAAAAGCGCAAAAAACACAAAAAGGTTTTGAGACAAATCAACGCCCGAAGTTGTTTTTGTGACTTTTGAGCTTTTTGCGGTTTCTTTGAGCGTGCCCTGTCCAACTTGTGATCAGGTTACCTTGGCTCGCCTTGCAGCGTGAACGCCGCCCAGTAATATGGCGATTGCCACTTTTTCGTTTTCCACAACGAAAGCTGCGCTGAGCGCAGTGCTGCAGTGGCGTTTGATTTGCCGCTCATCAACTCACGGTAAACGCGCGCCATTAATTCCGCCGTCGCCGCATCATCCACAGACCATAGACTGGAAATGACTCGCGGGACTCCGGCGTGCATAAAGCCGCGCGTGAGTCCGATCACGCCTTCGCCTCGGATTTCCTTGCCCAAACCTGTTCGGCAGGCGCTCAAAACCACCAATTCCGCCGAAAGATTGAGTTTGTAAATGTCGTCCAGGCGAAGCACGCCCAACTGAGACTCTCCCTTGTCATTGACCAGAGAAAGCACCAGCCCGGAAAGTTCCGGCGACTGGCCGTTGAGCAAGCCGTGCGTGGCAAAGTGAACGTAACGATAAGAGCTAAGCAGTCCTTCAGTTGCCAAAGACCGATTCGCTTGAAAATCCAGCGCGAGCAACCGCTTGTTTTCCGGAGCCAGAGCGGCAATTTTGAAGGCTTCGCGCCGTGAATAATGTAAACGGGATAAACCTCCGGCATCGCGTTCCGTCGTTGACCGCATGACGCTATCGAACGCCGTTGCCATTGGCTGATTTACGGCAGAATTTGCCGCACCGATTGGGGAATCGTTTAGAGAGTCGTTTTGACTGAGGCGTAATCGTTCGTCCAACCGGCTAAATACCGGATCGGCAACGATGGCGAGATCTTTGGTTGGTAATTGACGCGACTGAACGTCGCGCCGCAATTCCGCCAGCACAGTCGCCGACGGCAGGTTGATCACTTCATGATTAACCAACAACGGCTGTCGGTGATCGGTGATTGGTGATCGGTTTGTCGCTTTTGACGGACCGGCAACCGGTTCCGGCAAAGCGGAAAACGGGATGTAATTCAGAATTCCGTCGCCCACCACCAGAAGACGTTTTTGACCTAGCAACTTACTCACCGGTTGCAGCAACGTGCCACTCAGTGCTGCGGCAACCTGGTTTAATTCACGTTCGGATTGAACAATTCGTTTCTGCTTTTGTTGCGGGGTTTCGAATTTAACAACCTGGCTGCGAGCGGTCAGCAGTTCGTAAAACTTCAGTGCCTGGCCTTCGATTTCACTGCGCGATGGCAAGATCGCCATCTGAAACCTGTCTTGGCCGATTGCCCAAACATAGCTGCGCTTTTCTCCCAGCGAGTATTCGAGCAACACGGAATCCTGATCCAGCAACTGGCGTTGTACTTCTGTCAACTTGAGCGGCGCGGGCCGCATCAGCGAGGCGAACCGTGGATTTGCCCGCCTGATTTCGTTTTGCGTCTGTTCGTAAGCCGCGCTCAACCGGACAATATGCTGCTCCACGGCATCAATTTCGGTGACAAGCGCTTTCTTTCTTTGCAGCGCCACGCGCTCCGATTTCCTGACATTCAGTTCCTGCCCAAGCTCGCGTTCGCGATTCAACAACTCCTGGCTGATGCCAGCACGCAAATCAATCCGGCTTTCCGCAATCAGATCGGCCAAAGCTCGCGTTCGGGCGCTTTCGCTGACCAGAAATGCCTCAGCCAGAAATTCCTGCCCAGCTTGGGTATTTCCCGGCAACTGGACAGCCGTTTGCAAAGTTTGCTGCTGCACCAGCAAATCAATATAAAACTCGTAATACTGCTGATTGGTTGCCGCAAACGAAGCTCGCAATTCCGGGTTGAGCAATTGCTGGCGTTGCGTTTCAAAAAACTTCAGCGCCAGTTCAATTTCCGCGCGCGACGTGTTGAAATTCCCCATATCGCGTTCAACGCGGGCCAAATCGCCGCGAATGTGAGCTTCGCGAACAACATCACCCGCCGACTGAGCCAGTTCCAACGCCTTTTGATAGTAATCCAACGCTTCGTTTTTGCGCCCGACGGATTCATTGAGCGCGCCCAGGTTCTTCAACGTCACAGTTTCGCCAACGGTGTTTTTCATCGAACGCCACTGCCCCAGCACTTGCTGGTAATACTTCGCGGCATTCGTTTTGTCGCCTGTCAGGTCGTACAGCCGTGCCAGATTGGTCAACACACTGGCTTCCAATTCCTGATCGCCCTGCGCCTGTGAATCGGCAAGCGCAAGCTGGTAACACTCCATTGCCTTGGCGTTTTGCCCCAGAGTTTTGTAAGTAATTCCGAGATTGACCAGGATTCCAGTTTTGGTCGCGGCGTCGTGGTACGCCGAACTAAGCCTAAGTGCTGAGTTATAACAGTCAATCGCTTTGCGTTTATCGCCAAGCGTCGAATACAGCGTGCCCAGCGACGACAACACTAAACCTTCGCGCTCTTGATCGAACTCCGCGCGGCTGATTTCCAGAGCCAGCAGGTCGCTATCCAACGCCGCCTGATTTTCGCCCAAATCCTGTTGCCGCAACGCCATCAGATAGAGCGTGCGAGCCTCTTCCAGCCTGTCATCACGCTGAACCGGCGGCGTGCGCCAGAACGGCAAAGACGCGCGATACTGCTCAATAACCTGCCGCAACCCTTCCCGACCTTGATCGGACTGGCAGCTCAACCGAGTCGCATTGTCCACCATTCGTTCAGCTTTCACGCGATCGTTATCCCGCGAGGTAGCCGGACGCTGTTCTTCAATCCGTAAAACGTAATGGCCAACCTGCGCGGCTTTACCGCCACGCAATCGCGCGCGAATTTCTACCTGATATGTTGTTGGCTTCCCGTCAGCCAGCGGAGCGATGACCGAGACGTTTTCTTTGCCAACGTAATCAGCTTCGGCCAGCTTCACGCCTTCACTGGTGAGTAAAGCGGTCACAATGGCAACATCTTTTTGCACAACGCTCAACCGCAGATATTGCCCTGAAGGAAGTGTGAAATGATAACGGTGAGTGGCATCTCTGACGAGTTCGCCTTCGATCACTTCGCCAAGAAGAATGGGTTTTGTGATTTGTGATTGGCTCGTATTGCTGGTTGCTGATGCTCCAGCCACAATTGCCCACTGCAAGCAGAGGATAAAAAAGGACAGTGAAGTCAGGGTAAAACCAATTTTCAGTCGCCTGTGGAACCTGACAGGCTTATTTCGCAAATATCTATTGTCGGGGCAGGTATGCACAGCAGACAGCCGCCGACCTTTCGCAGAAATGATTTGGGGGATCATTCGTACCTCCGCAGAAAGCTCAGTGATTAGCTGATTGAGGGGTTATTTGTCCCAGCCACTTGTCGCCACACTAATTCAACGATTTGCCAAAACTCCGGCAAACCATGAATCCAGACAAACAATGACGTAGTCCAACGGATAACCTCATTTGTTTTATTCGTATATTTATTGTTCTTGTATTTATTGTTCTTGAATGCCCGCTCAGCTTTTTTGTGGGGTACGCTTTGCCTCGCAGAAAACAAAGTGTAAATCCGAGCTAACAACGAAACCTCGTTGAGCGTCAGTATAACTTTAGTTAAGAAGAGGGTTCGCAAAAGGTAAGGCGACGATGCAGGGATGTATTTTATTAGGCAAAAGTCGCAAGTGTGAGGCGAAACGTTCTTCTCTAATCTGATGCCAAGCGCAATCTAACCTAACGGCAAAAGTGTGACAAGAGCTTGGCTCAATAATTTTCATTGCACTCTGCCTTGGCTGATATGGCCAACAGGCAATTCGGCAATTCACCGCCAGTCGAATTGGAAAAATCCCTGCCAAAGAAGATAATGCCTTCCCTGGTCGAGCTTATCTCTTCAACAAATCAAAAGGAGCTACTGAATGCCTTTGCGGACGCGAGAAAATCCGGAAAGTGGAATTATCGAGGTACTGGTCAACAACGAATGGGTGGATTTTGATAGTTATCGGAAAAAACAGATTGACGATGCTTATCAGAACTCCGTCCAATTCTTGCGGGAGCGTCTGGGCGAAGATGCCGCCGGACAAATTGCTCAAAATACGGCGGACAATTCATCCACCGAACCGTCATGACAACGATGCCAACTCCGAAAATGGAGAACACAATGACCCCCAAAACCCGATTACTTGCCGCTCTTTTTTTGATGCTCAGCGTTTTGCCTGTGACGTTTGGACAGGACATTCCAGCAACAGACAGTCGCCGCGAAGTTCGCCACCTGGATCTGACATATTCCCTTTCTGAATATAAAACCAAAGAAGCCTGGCTGGTTCGCGCGGAAGAGTTACGCCAGCAAATTCTGGTCAGCGCAGGTCTATGGCCCACTCCGGTCAAACAACCGATCAAAGCGGTCATTTTCGATAAACTCGATCGCGGAGACCACACCGTCGAAAAAGTTTATTTTGAAAGTTACCCGGGTTTTTACGTCACCGGAAATCTTTATCGTCCCAAGAACGTCACAGGAAAACTTCCGGCGGTGTTATGCCCTCACGGACATTGGGCTTACGGGCGATTGGAAAACCAGCAATTGAACTCCGGCCCGGCTCGCGCAATCAGCTTTGCACGACAAGGTTACGTGGCGTTCAGCTATGACATGGTGGGGTACAACGACAGTTCGACCATCACGCACAAGTTCGCTGACCATAACGCAACCGGCGTAGAAGCTTTGTGGGGAGTGAATCTGCTGGGGCTTCAGCTTTGGAACAGCATTCGATCCGTAGATTTTCTGCTGACGTTGCCGGAAGTGGATGCATCGCGCATTGCCTGCACAGGCGAATCCGGCGGAGGCACACAGACGTTTCTGCTGACCGCCGTGGACGAACGAATCCGCTTGTCGGCCCCGGTAAACATGGTTTCGTTCCTGATGCAGGGCGGCAGTTTGTGTGAAAACGCCCCGAATCTTCGCATTGACACCAATAACGTCGAATTGGCATCGCTGATGGCTCCGCGACCGATGTTGATGGTTTCAGCAACGGGCGACTGGACGAAAAATACACTGACTTCAGAATTCCCTGCTGTTCGCAGTATCTATAAGCTGTTCGGAGCCGATGACAAGTTAACGGCGGTTCAAATGGACGCGCCGCACAATTACAACCAGCAAAGCCGCGAAGCCGTGTATGGCTGGTTCGCGCATTGGTTCTTGAATCGTCCGGAAACGACTCCGCTCAAAGAACGTAGCGTCGGCATTCCTTCCGTCCCGGAATTGCTGGTCTTCTACAGCCGTCCACGGCCTGAAAACGAATTGAGCGAAGCCCGGCTGACTCAAAGCCTGATCGAACAAAGAAAGCGTCAACTTGACGAGGCTCAGCCAAAAACCGCTGCCGATCTGGAACAATTCAAAAAACAGTACGGCGCAGCGTTCAAGTTTTCGTTGATGGCGAGCGCTCCAAAGGCGGAAGAGGTCATTGCGTCCATTCCCGAAGTCCAAAAGAATGGCAATTTAACCGCGACCAAGCTAACACTTTCCCGGCGCGGTAAAGGCGACCGAATCGAATTGTCGCTGCTGCAAAACAACAAGCCGCAATGGGAACAAGTTGTGCTGGTGCTGGCTTCGCCTGACGCACAGGAAGGCAAACGTCGAGACGAATTGATGAATTCTCTGGCAGGAGCCGGTTACGTCGCCGCAAGCGTCAACTTGCTGCCCCAAGCCCAGAATTCCGAGCAGGCGAAAAAGTATCGCTACGTAACCACTTACAACCGAACGGATGTGGCGAATCAGGTCCAGGACGTGCTGACGGCTCTGGCGTATCTGAGCGGAAAGACCTCCAGGCTGCACGTTGTCGCACTTGGCAAAACGGGCACATTGGCGCTGCTGGCCAGAGGACTGGCTCCGAAAGTTGACCGGATGGTTGCTGATGTAGCGGGGTTTGATTCGACCAGTGACCAGGAGTTTTTAGCCCAATTGCCAATTCCGGGGATTCGCCGCGCCGGAGATTTTGCGACGGCAATCACCCTGGCTCCGCTGACGCCGCTATTGATCCACAACACGAACGGCAAGTTCCGCACCGAGCGGATTTCCGAAATCTATCAGCGGCTTGGCCGGGCTGAACATTTCAAAACTTCATCCACACCGATTGGCAACACTGAGTTGCTGAACTGGCTGTCATCAAAATAACTAAGGAGAACAATGCCTGAACAAGGACGCAGCGAAATCTCAAATTCTCAAACTCTGGTAATTGATTTCAATGAATTGAATTACGAAGTGCTTGAACAACAAAGCGGTATCGCCACCGTCGTCAAATTCAAACTGGACAATCCGGGCGTTAGCGCTGGCGATGTCTTGCTGGTTTTGACTGGAGAAGACATCCAGTTTCACGGATTCATTGGCGGGATCGAAAATGGCTGGGGAATCGCCACTGACCGCAATGGTTCCAGCCTGCCAGCAGGAATTCAATAACTCAGCAAAGGAATAAGCTTAATTGGCGCTTCTGGTCGCGCCGTTTCTTAAGCGCGACCAGAGCCTAGAAACTTCTTTACCGAGCTTCTTTGTGACTGATTTGGAGGTGACTGCGCTGCTTCGTTTTGGATCAGCAGCGCAGCGAAATCCCAAACTTGGCCCTTTGTCTTCTGGCTTAACCCAGACGCGCGTCGTCGTCATCGCGTATTCTTTTGGATAATCGAACGCTCCACCGCGAACGACCTGGTAAGTTCCCTGATAACCTGATTCACGCGGAGTTTGCCGGTCGCTGCCGGGATAATGGCTGAAATCAGTCGCTGTCCATTCAAAGACATTTCCTGTCAGGTTCAAGATTCCCGTTGGCGTCGCTCGATCCGCATAGGTATCTACGTTGCGCGGATACGCCAGCCGGGATTCTTTGGTATTCGCCGCGCCATCTATCCACTGATCGCCCCACGGATACAAATTCATCTTGCCAGTCGAAGTTCCGGCGTCCTTTCCGCGAGCGGCATATTCCCATTCCTTTTCCGTTGGCAACCGGTAAACAAACCCGTCGTTTCGCTTGGTGGTCAACCATGCGCAATATCCAACGGCGTCTTTGTAACTGACGTGAGTCACGGGGATTTGCCCGGCGTTGGCAGGCGGTTCCGAAGCTTGCCAGTTGCTCGGGGCCGCGTGGCCGCTTTTGACGAATTCAGCATAGTCCGAGTTTGAAACTTCGGTTTTCGCTAGAAAGAAATTCTTCACCTGCTCCGGATGCGCAGGGTAATCGTAGCTGAAAATTTTGATTGGCCCCGTCGGCGAATTGAGAGCAAATTCCTTTTCAGCGTCAGTCAGGTTTCGCCCCATCATAAAGTTGCCGCCTTCGATCAGCGCCATGCCTTCTGGAATTGTCGCTGTTGAACTGTTCCCAGCGCCGCCAATGTTCGTGGCTCCTTGCTGAGCGTCATCGCGATTTTTCAAAAGAATTGTTGCGACAACGCCAGCCAAAATCAGAACCAATAACACACTGAGCCAAATCATTTTGGAGCTGCCACCGCGCGCCGCAGTAGCCACAACCGTTCCGCGTCCGACGCCAGCGGCATTTGTCAGGCGGCTTGAATCGGTTTTGACGCCGACGTTCGTTACAGTCGGCGTATGCTCAAATCGCTCTGTCGGAGCGGCAGAGACTCCCTGTTCGAAAACTCGCGTCGTTCGCTTTTGTCCCAATTCCAGGCCCAGCGCACCATCAAAAGCCAGAATGGCTTCCTTAAATTCATCCGCCGACTGAAAACGCTGCTCCGGTCGTTTCGCCAACGCGCGCATCACAAGCTGGTCCAACTGTTTTGGAATGGCAGGATAAAACGCCGAAGGCGGCGGCGGCGTTTCAGCTACGTGCTTGCGGCGAAGCGAAATGTCCGGACTGGTTTCAGGATCAGGAGCAAACGGCAATCGCCCGGCCAGCATTTCGAACAGCGTGATGCCCAATGAGTAAATATCCGATCGCCCATCCAGATCAGATAACCCAAACTGCTGTGGCCCCAAAATGGCTTCGGGCGACATATACGCGCTGGTTCCCGGCGTCAATTTTTGCGTGACGGTTTTGCTTTGTTGCACTTTGACGATGCCGAAATCGCTGACCTTGATGTTTTCGGTATCCATCATCAACAAGTTCGCCGGTTTGATGTCGCGATGGACGATGCCCACACGCTCGTCACCTTCCCAGCGATATTTGAAATTGTGCGCGTACTGCATGGCGTCCAACGCCTGAACGAAAATCTTCAGCGCGCGCTTGTGTGGAATCGGGCCGGTTTCATAGGCAATCATATCGGCCACATTCGAGATGCGCCGATTTTTGTGCTGGTAACCAGGCATGTATTCCAGAATCAAAAAGTGCTGATCACCTTCGACCGCGAATTGTATGACGCTGACGATGTGCGGGTGTTTGAACTGAACTTGCAGGTTGGCTTCGCGGATGAACAGTTCGCGTAACAAGGCCGCTTGGCGCTCACTGGAAGAATAGCCGGTTAGAGTTTTGATGGCGACCTGCTGTTTGTATTCAGTGAGGAAAGCGCTTTCCGCCAGATAAACCTTGCCCATTCCTCCTTCACCAACTTCCGAAACGATTTTATAACCGCAGACGATTTTGCCGATCAGATTATTCATAGTGGTTGGTTGTTGGTGGTCTGTGGTCGGTGAAACTCATCTTGCTGGCAATCAGTCTTTGGTCATGTCTGGCGATCTGCCACCTGACAACCGATCACCGGCCACCGACAACCGATCAGCCTTTTTTCTTTTTCCCCTTTTCGTCTTTTCCTTTACTGCCGCCGGATTTTTTCTGGATGTCACTGAGCGCATTCTTGAATAGCTGGTTGTCCGGTTCCAACTCAGAAGCTCGTTTGAATGCTGCCGTCGCTTCATCCACACGGCCTTGGCGATAATAGGCTACGCCCATGTTTGAGTACGCCTGAGCGTTGCGCTCGTCGAATTGAACTGCGAGTTGGTAGTTGGAAATGGCCGCGTCCAGTTTTTGCAGCATCAAATACGCCGTTCCCAGGTTGTTATGAATGACGGAACTGCGCGGTTCCAACTTGGCCGCAATCTGCAATTCATCCAGCGCTTCGGTTGGACGATTCACGTTCAAAAACAAATTGCCCAGACTGTTACGCGGAACCGCCCACGTCGGATCGTAACTCTGTGCGGCAACGTAAGCGTTGATCGCTTCGTTGTACCGCTTCTGCATATACAAAATACCCGCCCAGTTCAGGTGAACGAACGGGTCTTTCGGCGCAAGCTCAAGAGCTTTTTTGCCTTCGGTGTTGGCGCGATTAAAATCCTGCAACTCTGCATAAACGCGTCCCGCCACCGTATGCGCCAAAGAAGATTCCGGTGCGAGTTGGATCGAGCGTTCGACCGCCTGTCTGGCTTCGTCCAGCCGTTTTTGGACGCGAAGCGCGTTGGCCAGTCCGGCATACGCGTCCGGCCACGTGGGTTCTTTCTTGATGGCGACGTTGTAATTTTCAATCGCGCGATCCCGGTTTTCGCGTTTGCCTGTGCGGAACAATGCGTTGGCATAGTTGTTATAGATGCCTGCATCATTGGCTCCGGCTTTCAACGCTCCTTCGTATTCGGCAACAGCGTCTTCGTATTTGTTCAATTCGTAAAGCGAATCGGCTCGGCCACGTTTGGCTTCGACTGAAGCCGGGTTCTGATCCGCAGCTTTTTTGTATTCCGCGTCCGCGTTTGCGTAATCCCTGGCGTCAAAAAGCGCTTCGGCCAATCCAAGCCGGGCATCAATGGAATCCGTCTTCAAAGCCAGCGCCGCTCGAAAGGCGTCCGCGGTTGCTCGCGCATCACCTTTGCCAATCATGGCTTCCGCTTTCGCCAGGCTTTCGTCAAACGGACTAACTAACGGTTTAGCCGGAGTCGCAGTCGTGGAATTTGAAGGAGGCGTTACGGGCTGGTTTTTCGGCGGAGTCACCACCGCGACAATCGTGCCGGAACTGATGTTGCTTGAGGTAGCACCTGAATTCCCGCTGCCAGTTCCTTGAGAAGAACTCTGCGGCGGTTTCTGATTGGCTTTGCCGCTCCCGCCACCAATGCCGCTAACATCAGCCAGCATATCTCTGCTCGCAGGATTTGGGCGAGTCGCCAATTTGCGCACAGGACGCTTTGCCTGCACCAGCGGAATGGGTTCAGTGCTAACCCCTAAATGTCCGATGGTCTGCGCTTCGGTTCTCAAGAGGAACAACGAAAGAGAAATTACGATGACGCTTGCCTGATAAAAGGCGTTTCTGGCCGATTTGAGATTTAGACCACTTTTCATTTCCATCTGGCTCCAAACTGTTGATGCGATACCTGACCGCCTGTCAGGCAAAATCCGGGGGCACAGACACCGCGCATCTTACAACAAGTGTGCTCTGGATGAACAACTTTGCTCCACAGAAAGCACGCAGAAATAACCTGACCGCGTAAGTGATGAGCCGGAAGCCATGCCTGCCATCTTCGTTCGCCTCAAGTAGCGTGAAATCAGCAATTTTCGCCCCGTGGCTTTCTACTCTTATCAAGCCAATCGCTAAAGTGGATTTCTTGACACTTTTGTTGAGGGCAACGTATGATGCATCGCGTTTTCAATAAGTAGTAAATCACAGTTATTAGTCACCAAAACTTAAAGATCGAACAGATTTTTAGGCATCAAAATAGTTCAGCTAAAAGGAAAGAAACCAGCAGTATGTTAGGCGGATACATCGGAGAAGCTTGTCAGCGGATCCTAGACCGTATTGTTCACCTTCTTGCCCGGCTGGACCCGAATCCGAATGCGTTGTCAGTCATCGGACTTGGCATCAACGTATTGGCGGCTTTTCTCTATGGTTATGGGCAGTTTTTTTTCGCAGGCTTGGTGATGATCTTTGCCAACATCTTCGACATGTTGGATGGGCGTGTGGCCAGATTAACGGGTCGCGTTTCCAAGTTCGGAGCCTTTCTGGATTCCAGTCTGGACAGGCTGTCGGACATGATTGTTTTTCTGGGTATCATTATTTTCTATTCCCGCGATACCGAATACCACAGCACGCTTTACGCAGCATTGACTGGCGCAGCCTTGATCGGTTCGGTCATGGTCAGTTACACCAGCGCACGAGCCGAATCGTTGATTCCGAAATGCGACGTCGGTTTTTTACGAAGACCTGAACGCGTTGTTTTATTGATTCTCGGTTCATTGACGGTTTGGCCGAAATCATCAAGTCCTTTTCTAAACAAGATGCCGGCGACAATTTGGTTGATGGCGATCTTGTCTTATTGGACGTTTGCGCAAAGGCTATTTCATACCTGGCGGCAAATTCGTGAAATGGAGAGCCAAGCTTCGCCTTCTGTTTCCTGAGGGAACAGCCAGATTCGATTTAGTCAGACGCGGTTTTTAAGTACACAGTGAAACTATCAGACAGATTAAACCGGCAAATCCGAAAGCGTGTTTTGCTCATGTTATCTGGAACGGTTCCCTTTTCTGGTAGATTCGCTTTCACCACCCTTTATGAGAAAAACACTTAAGAAAGATTCGATGATTTGTCCTTGTTGCGGCGAAGTTCGTGAAATTGCCGCAATTGAATGCACTGCTTGCGGCGCTCGTCAAATTGGCGAGCCGATGGCCAAGCCTGACGTTCTGCTGCCCAAGCTCGGCATTTCTTTCGCGGCTTTGGGCTGCGTGATTCTGACCGTGCTGACCTTTTTGTTTGTCTGGATTTTAAGCAATGACATGAAAGTCGGCAGGGTCATGCTGGTCTGGGCAATCGGCGATGCCACAAAACTCACTCGTGAGTTGCTGCAAAACGACCCTAAACTTCCTTATCACAGAATTTTCAGCTACGACGCGTACAGGTTTGCTGCGATGCTGGCGTATGGATTGATTCCGCTGTCGGCGTTTGGCATCTGGCTCAGCCGTCGCGCGGCGAAAAAAGCCAGCGAGGCTCCGGCGCAATATGGCGGCCTTTCGCTGGCGCGCTATTCCACCGTCATGTCGGCGGTTCTGTTGGCAGTTTTTGCCACCGTGTTCACATCATCCATTCCTGAAATGATCGAAAGAGGCCGAGCTAAAAAGGCTGCGGCAACACGGGCCAAGATGTATGCGCTGCATTATGAAGCGTTGCAAAAATATCATCATGAATATGGCAGTTACCCGCAAGAACTGACCGACCTCACACGGGTCAATGCAGAAGCCGTTCCTCATAATGATTACTGGGATAACGATTTCAGCTATCAACCCGTCGGAGTCATCGCTTCACGAGGCAGCGCAATCAGTTTCAGCGAATACAAACTGCTGTCTGCCGGCCCGGATGAAAAGTTCGGGACCGCCGATGACATCACGATGGTTGATGGCATCGTCATTGACACGCCGGCAAACGGTGAAGGTACGATGCCCACGTCGGTTTCCGAATCCGTGCCGGTGAAATCGGTACGGCGGTAAGTCAACATTGAACCTAATGACAATGAGTTCTTGAACGCTTATGTCACTAACAACGGCCTCAAGTTGTGCGGCAATCGCCGCCAATCCGCTTGAGGCCGTTTCCCCTTAATCCCCATTGCCCCAAACACTGAAGCAGAAGCATGCGCCATAATTGGCTTGTTCGTCTTTACTACCGATTGCGTGGTCGTGATCCCTTGGCGGAATACTATGCCTGGCTGGTTCAATTCGGTCGTGTCACAGAAGGCCGAGTGTTGGATTCCCATCTTGATGATTCCGGCCTGACAACGATTTTCTACCGATACAACATCGCCAATGTGGATTACGAAACTTCCCAAAGGCTGTCCGCTGACCAACTCCATCGCAATCAACTTTACGTTCCGGGCGCGAGCATTACCGTTCGCTACGATCCTAAAAATCCTGGAAGCTCAATTGTTCCTTGAAAAGTAAACAGTAGACAGAGATGTATTGCCAAACCTCGTGTTGGCTCAGAACTGACCTTTCATCAAAGACTCTGTTACCAAACAGCATTTGTCGTATTGGCTCAGCAAACTGACGCTGCTGACGCTAATTCGGCGCCACTTCACAAATCCGCGAACTTGCTACTGTCTACTGCCTACTGCTTACTCCTTTCTATGTTTCACAAAATCCTGATCGCCAATCGTGGGGAAATTGCCGTGCGGCTGATTCGAGCCTGCCGCGACCTGGGCATTTCGCCTGTCGCTGTTTACTCTGAAGCCGACCGCGAAGCCCTACACGTACGACTGGCCGACGAAGCCTATTTCATCGGCGAAGCTCCAGCCGCGCAAAGTTATCTGGTCGGCGAAAAGATCATTGATGCCGCGAAAAAGTCCGGCGCAGAAGCGATTCATCCGGGCTACGGCTTTCTGTCGGAACGAGAATGGTTTGCGCGCGCGGTCGGTGAAGCAGGCTTGACCTTCATCGGCCCTGCGCCGGAATCCATCGAAATGATGGGGGACAAAACCAACGCTCGCGTCGCCGCCGTCAAAGCCAAAGCGCCAATCGTTCCCGGCACCACCGAACCATTGAAAGACGACGCGACCGCTCGAAAAGTGGCGGCGGAAATCGGCTACCCTGTCATGATGAAAGCGGCGGCGGGCGGCGGCGGCAAAGGCATGCGAATCGTCCGTAACGACGAAGAAATGGCTGCCGCGCTGCAAATGGCCAGCGCCGAAGCTCAGGCCGCGTTTGGCGATCCGTCCGTTTACCTGGAAAAGCTGATCGAACGCCCGCGCCACATCGAAATCCAGATCGCGGCAGACAAATTCGGCAACGTCATTCACCTAGGCGAACGCGAATGTTCCATCCAGCGGCGCCACCAAAAAGTCATCGAAGAATGTCCGGCCAGTTTCAACGACGCTGACCTGCGCACTCGCATGGGAGCCGCCGCTGTCGAAATCGCGCGGGCGGCAAATTACTTCAGCGTTGGCACGATTGAGTTTCTGGTAGACGCCGACCGCAACTTTTACTTTCTGGAAATGAATACCCGGCTGCAGGTGGAACATCCTGTAACGGAAATGGTTACGGGCGTTGACCTGGTGCGCGAACAGATTCGCATTGCCGCCGGAGAGCCGCTGAGTTTCAAACAGGAAGACATTCGCTGGACAGGTTCGGCCATCGAATGCCGCGTGTATGCTGAAGACCCGGACAAAAACTTTCTGCCGTCGCCCGGAAAAATCACGCGCTTGAGAACACCGTCCGGCCCGGGCGTTCGCGACGACAGCGGAGTGTACGAAGGCTGGGAAGTGCCTCTGTTTTACGACCCGATGATTTCCAAGCTGGCGACCTGGGGAGCAACACGCGACGAAGCAATCGCCCGAATGCAACGCGCACTCGGCGAATATCACGTCGGCGGCATTCGCACGACGATTCCCTTCTTCCAGTCAGTGCTCGACGATGAAGAGTTCCGCCGTGGCGACATTGATACCGGGTTCATCGCGCGGTTTCTGGAACGCCAACCCGCGTCAGTCGTTACCGACGGGCAGACCGAAATACAAATTGCTGCCGCCATCGCCGCTGCAGCCGCTGCCTCGACCGCCATCGCACTCCTCGGCCCCACTGCCGCCACTGGTGCGTACGTCTGCGGGACGTTCGTTGGGGCCCTCCTTGC
>ERZ650309.786-NODE-786-length-15275-cov-6.268725_pt1 | contig 15275 bp, 15 predicted proteins | sample MGYA00376245_ERZ650309 | MGnify/ENA primary metagenome ERZ650309 (study PRJEB26733, sample SAMN07839294) | wastewater metagenome | biome: urban; feature: wastewater treatment plant; material: waste water | place: USA: North Carolina | collected 2016-04-26 ...
TCTTCCGATCTCGGGAACACCAGCCCGTAGAACCCCATGAACACCCGGTAGCCCCACTCGAAGGCTCCCGACGATCCCCCCAGCAGCCGCGAGGCCCCCTGCACCGCCGCCAACGCGACGAGCACACTGCGGCTGGGCACCTTCGTGTTCAACGCCTGCTTCTACAAACCGGCGCTGCTGGCCCGCGACATCGCTGCCATGCAGGACCTGACCGGCGGACGGTTCGAGGCCGGCCTCGGTGCGGGGTACGTCGAGGCGGAATTCGACGCCGCCGAACTGCCCTTCCCCAGCGCCGGGAAACGGGTTGAATACCTGGCCCACGTCACCACGTATCTGCGGACTAATCGTCCTGACGTTCCGGTGATGATCGCCGGCGCCGGTGACAAACTCCTGACCGTCGCAGCGCAGCAGGCTCAGATCATCGGTCTCACCGGCGGACGGCCCACGCCGGACAATCCCGACCCGTTGGCTGAACGAATCTCGTTCGTACGCAACGCCGCCGGCCCACGATTCGACGAGCTGGAGCTGAACATCGCGATCACCGCGGTCCCCACCGACGATTCGGGAATACCGAACCTGTCGATCACCCGCCGGTTCCTGCCCGACCTCAGCGACGAAGAACTTCTCAAGACACCCGGCGTGTTCACCGGCACCGCCGCCGACATCGCTGTCAGGGTGCGCCGGCTACGCGACCAGTACGGCATCAGTTACATCATCGTGCAGCAACAGCACTGCGAGGCCTTCGCGAAAGTTATCGCCGAACTGCGCTGATGCAGCGCTACCATCACTTCGTGCGACGTAGTGTGCTCCTCGCGACGGCAGCGGCCGTCACCGTGAGCCTCTGCGGCCCGGCTGCTGCACAACCCGCCTCGACGCCGTGCGCCAACGTCACGCTCGACTATCAGCTACCACTGAAGAACCAACGTATCCACTGCACCCTGACCGTCAATGACCAGGTACAGCTTGATGTTTCGAGTGATCCGCCATGGACCATGCGGCTGCGCGTCGACGGTGCCCAGGTCCAGGAATTCTCCGAACCGACCCTGGTGGGCGGCGAAACCGGTGAGCCGCCGATGTTCGCCGACATCGACCACAGCGGCACTGCCACCCTTCTGGTGATCACCGATCGTGGCGGGACGGGCGGTGAGCCCATGGCGGTCTGGAAAATGGCCAGTGCACCAACACGTTTCGTGCGTGCCGGCGAATTATTCGGCTTCCGGCAGTTCTACCGCACCACCGAAGGGCTGTTCGGCAACTACTCGCACGCCAGCGCCTCATCGGGCAGTGTGGCGTTGTACCGCTGGGACGGTGACAAATTGGCACACGTCCTTGACCTCGAAGTGCAGGTGGCCGATCGCCCGGACTCCAGCGACGGACCGTGGATCCGCAACGGCAACACCGACTGCCGGGCCGACGGCGACGCCGCCGACATGCGTGCCGCGGGTATCGATCCGGCCAACGCGAGCCGGCAACTGTGCAGTCAGCTCTGGGTCGGCACGATCTATCAACAGCACTGACGCAGAAAGAACGATGGCCTGAAGCCGTCCACTCGGGACCGGCTTCAGGCCATCGCCTGGTGAATTCAGTTGGCCGGGTCGACCTCGCCTGCGGTCTGCAGCACGGCGGCACGCGGTGCGTTACCCAGCTTCTGGGCAACAAAATCGGCTGCCTGGTCGGCCATTCCGTTGAACTTGTAGGAGCTGTGTGCCGAGCGGGTCAGTCCACCGGGGTAGCACACCGGGTCTCCGGTCGCGCACAGCTGCAGGGTCTTGCCTGCGTAGGGCGCTCCGATGGTGATCGCAGGCGCATCGCGATCAGCCAGGCTCAGGAACCAGCTGTTGGGAGTACCGAACATGACCACTGCCGCGACGTGGGAGGCCACCGACGCCGGCATGGGGCCGGTGATGCCTGCCGGCAGCGCAAATCCGGCGGGGACCGCGCTGGCGGTGCTGTAGCCCGCAACCGCGGCGCCCTGCGAGTAACCGCCGAGGACGATCTTGGTGGCCGGGCAGGTGTCGGCGATCTGCTGGATCCGGTTGGTGGCATCCGCGACGCCGGCGGCGGCCTGGCTGAAGTCCAGCGATGCCGGGTAGTTGACGCCGTACACATCGATGGCTTTGCCGGGCAGGCGGGCGCCCAGCGCATCGACGAAGGCCTGTCCGGTGTCACCGACGCCGGGTCCCTCGAAGGTGCCGCGGGCGAAGACGACCTCAACGTTCGCACACGAGTCGTCGGCGGCGCCGGCGGTGGCAGTTGGCATGACGATGGTCGCCATGGTCAGCGCCGTGAAGATGGCCACCAGGGCCGCCTTCACCACGTTGCCAGTCCCGGCCATCCGAGCTGTTGTGGTGCTCATGTTGATCCCCGTCCCTGGTGGTCTTCTGCCCTTCGGCTCGATGCCGAACTGGCAACTGCCTGGTATAAGCCGGCAGCGGGGGCTGCGATTCCACTCCTGTCGAGTGATGTAGCCCACCAACGGGATCCGGCAGCGACGGGAATTTCCTGGTCAAGCGCCGTCAACCGATATCAGCGAGCGTTTCGTTCAAGACGCCCGCCGCACCGCCCGCGACACTGACCCCATGAGTGATCGCACGTTCACCCCGGCACTGGGCCGGTTGGCACCGGCCCGATTCTTCGATGTCGTGGTGGCGCTGACCCGGGAACGGCTGTGGCGATCCTTGGCCGTGGCCCATCTGGCGCCGCGACCGGACGACGTCATAGTCGACGTCGGTTGCGGGACCGGGACGTTGGCGACCTTCATCAGCCGGGTCGAGCCGCAGGCCGAGGTCATCGGGGTCGACCCGGACCCGCAGATGCTGGCTGTGGCCCGACGCAAGTCCCCGGATTCCGGCGTTCATTGGCGCGAAGGTATGGGCGACGCCCTGGCCGAGATCCTCGACCCAGAGTCGGCCACTGGCGTCGTGTCGAGCCTGGTGCTGCATCAGTGCCCGGTCCCGGTGAAGAAAGCGATCCTCGCGTCCATGTTCGCGGTGCTGCGACCGGGCGGCCGGTTGGTGATCGCCGATTACGGCCGGCAACGAAGCCTGTTGATGCGTAATGCGTTTCGGATCGTCCAGCTGGCCGACGGTAGATCCGATACCCAACCGAACGCTGACGGGATAGTCCCCGAACTGATCGCCGCAGCAGGTTTTCAGGACGTCCGCGAAGCCGAGGTGGTCGCCACAGTGACCGGCTCGATCTCCATCTACGTGGCCCGGAAGTAGCCGTCGCGCACCGCCGGCAGCACCGTGGCAGGGGTCAGACCGACCATCTCGCGCATCTGACGGGTCAGGTGCGCCTGGTCGGAAAAGCCTGCAACAACCGCCGCTTCGGCCACCGAGGCACCCGCTTGCACCGCCTCGGCCGCCCGTCGCAGCCGAGACCAGATGCGCCACCGGGCCAGCGGGATGCCAAGCTGCTGGCGGGCCATCGCGCGCAGCCGCTGCGGTGAAAGGCCCACGGCAGCAGCAACATCGGACAGTGTCACGGCGCGGGAGTCGATCAGGGTGAGGGCATCGACCAACCGCGGGTCGAGTCGGCTGGACCGACCGCCGCCGCAGCGGCCGATATCTCGTTCGGTGAGCCCACCCAGATCTGCCGCGACGGTCACTGCGCGGTCACCGCGACCACGCAGTCGATCGGCGAACGCACAATGCGGATCGACGAAGTACGTCAGCAGTTCGGGATGGGCCAGGATGCGGTGCGGCACCATGGGCGGCACCAGCAGCGCCGTACCGTGGTGCGTGGTTCCGGACGAATCCACCATGGCCACCTGACCGGTGAGTGCGATGGCGATCTGAAACGCGGCGTGCCGATGTCCGGGGCCGTCAGCGCCGACAGGACCGCGGTACACGGCATAGCCGTCGCGTACAGCAAACCCGCCCGGACGTGTATCCACCTCCACGACCCTGCCAGCATTGCGCCCTGGGACGCCAGTGTCTGACGTGCCAGGTCCTACCGTGGTAGGACCCCGCGATCACCCTGCGGCACGATGTGGCACACCGGTACCGTTTCCTATCGTCGGTACATGAGCACAGAACCAACGGCCCGGCCATGACCGGCGCAGTCACAGGTTGGGGAATTCCCCTCCCGCACAACGATATCGGCAGCCGAATCCGGGCGGCGCTATCAGCGACCATCGCCAATGCCCGCGAGCGCCGCCGCAACCGTCCCAGGCGCGAACCGCAGCCGTACTACCCCGCGGCCCGTCCGGCGATGTTCGAGGAAGCCGCGATGGCGCGCGAAATGTACCGCCTGTAGCCGAAGCCACAGGCGGTACGAGTGGTCGGACCGCTCAGTTGCGGACCCGATGCGGCCGCAGGGCATCTGCCGGGATCTGCCCGAACTTGCCCGAGTTGAAGTCTTCGAGCGCCTGAATCACTTCAGACTTCGAGTTCATCACGAACGGCCCGTAGTGGAACACCGGTTCACGAATCGGTTGCCCGCCCAGCAGGAGCACTTCCAAGGCCGGCCTGTTCGAGTCCTGAGCCTGATCCGCCGCGACGGTGATCCGGTCCCCCGGCCCCATCACCGCGAGCTGCCCCTGGTGGATGGGATGCCCCAGCGCGCCGACCGTGCCCTGACCCGACAACACGTAGACCAATGCGTTGAAGCGCCGGTCCCACGGCAGGTTCAACTGGGCACCGGGCTCAATTGTGGCGTGCGCGAAGGTGATTGGCGTGTGCGTCCCACCGGGCCCACGCTGCACCCCGACTTCGCTGTTCAGCTCACCGGCAATGACGCGGACCAGCGCGCCGCCGTCGTCGGACGACAGCAGTTTGACCTCGCCACCTTCGATGGCCTGATACCGCGGTGCGGCGAACTTGTCTTTCTTGGGCAGGTTGACCCACAGCTGGATGCCATGGAAGACGCCGCCACTCTCGACCAGTTCGGCCGGCGGGGTCTCGATGTGCAGGATGCCCGAACCGGCGGTCATCCATTGGGTGGCGCCGTCGGTGATCAGACCTCCGCCGCCGTGTGAATCCTGGTGGGCGAAACGGCCGTCGATCATGTAGGTCACCGTCTCGAACCCGCGGTGCGGGTGCCAGTCGGTGCCCTTGGGCTGGCCCGGTTCGTATTCGATCTCGCCCATCTGGTCCATGTGGACGAAGGGATCGAGTTCGGCTGCACTGACGCCCGCGAAGGCGCGGACGACCGGGAAGCCTTCACCTTCATACCCACGAGGGCCGGTTGTGATGGAGCGCACCGGACGTTCGGTGTCGCTCGGAACGGCTGCCGCGATCCGCGGCAATGTCAATGTGTCAGCAGTGATAGCAGGCATGCCAGCTATAACCGGACTACGGTCCGGATCATTCCCGGCGCGTATCGGCGCGGTCAGTCACACGAAGGTCGACGAACCGGACTCCTCTGCCACCATGTCCAGCGCAATACGCCGGGCCCGCACGGCGGCCCGGTCGGCCTTGATGTTGACGTTGCGTCGCGGGACCACTTCTTCGTCGACGCGCTGCTGGACGTTCTCCAGCATCTCGGCGTCGCGCACGATCCAGTCGTGGAACATGGCAGCCAGAAACTCGGTCACGCCGGCATCGTTCATGGCGAAGTCCCGGGACATCTGCAGGAACACATGGGTGCTGCCGGGCGCCTCGGGCGTGAACGCCTGCACGCGAACCAGCTGCCGCGCCTGCCCGTCGTCGGGTTCGATGGCGTACCGCTGCACATGCAGTGCAGGTGAGACGAACATGGCTTCATCTCGCCGCACCGCGGTGGTGTCGGCGGACAGCCCACTGACCTCTGCCTCCCACGCGGCCAGTCGGCTCGGCGAGGTCCGGCGGAAGTAGCTGACCGATCGTTCCGAGATCTCGACCTCGTCGAGCGGGGGCAGCACGTCGATGTCCGGTGGCACGACCTCGGGGTGCAGGGTGAACACGTTGGTCAGGTCCAGGTAATGCTCGTGCAGCAGAAGGTAATTGGCGCCGACATCCATCGCCTCGTGGGTGCTGGCCCACCCCTGGCCGTCGCCGATCCACGGGACCCGCGGCGGCGTACGCAACGACGCCGCGCCCGGATCGCCCAACCAGATCCAGATGAAGCCATCCTGTTCAGTGACCGGAAAGGTCCGCACGTAGACGCCTTGGGGCGGGCTGTCCTGCGACGGTACATCGACCAGCAGACCCGTGGGGTCATAGGCGAGCCCGTGGTACTTACAGCGCACCAGGTCACCGTCGCGAATGCCGTCCGACAACGGGTGCGGTCGGTGCGCACACCGATCCTCCAGGGCAACGAGCGTGCCGTCCGCAGTCCGGTACAGCACCACCCGAATGCCGAGCAACCGTTTCGCGTACAGGTTCGTGGTGACCTGCTCACCGAACGCGGCGACGTACCAGCAGTTGTAGGGGTAGTTGGGCCGAAGTGCCCGAATGTCCTGCAGATAGTTGACGCTCACAGGTCCAGCACCAGCCTTTCGGACTTCGAACGAGAGATGCAGATCATGATGGTCTGGTTCGCCGCACGATCGGATTCGGTGAGAACCGAGTCACGGTGATCGGGGGTCCCCTCGATCACGTCGCACTCGCAGGTGCCGCAGATGCCCTCCATGCAGGAGCCGAGGACGTCGAGGCCGGCTTCCTCGGCCACGTCGTAGATCGTCTTGCCCAGTGGCACGGTCAACGTCACGCCGGAACGCTGGCACTCGACCTCGAAGGTCTCCAGATCGTCATCGGACGCCTCGATCGTCTTGGCCGAGAACCGCTCGAGGTGCAGGCTGCCGTCAGGCCACGGTTTACAGCCCTCCTCGACCGCATCGAGCAATCCCTCGGGCCCGCAGCAGTACACGACGGTGTCCGAATCAGGTTGGGACAGAATGGTTTGCAGGGTCTCCCGGAAGGTCGACACCTCGTCGCGGGGGCAGACCGTGACGCGCTCACCGTGCTGTTGCAGGTCACCCAGGTACGCCATGCCCGCGCGGGTGCGGCCGCCGTACAACAACTTCCAATCGGCACCGGTGGCCTCGGCTGCGGCGATCATCGGCAGCATCGGGGTGATGCCGATACCGCCGGCGATGAATTGGTACCGCGGCGAACTGACCAGGCCAAAGTGGTTGCGCGGACCACGAACTCGGATCGACGCGCCCTGGTTGAGCTTCTGGTGGACGAACTCGGAACCGCCGCGACTGTTGGGGTCGAGCAACACGCCGACCTTCCACTGCGAACGATTGGTGGTGTCGCCGCAGAGCGAGTACTGCCGGACCAACTCGGGCGTCATCACCAGATCGATGTGGGCGCCCGGCGTCCACTCGGGCAGGTCGGCGCCGGACGGATCGGCGAGGGTGAGCGTGACGACCCCGTCGGCGGATTCTTCGCGGGCCACTACCTCCAGGTCGAGTTCAACCTCGCGGAATGCAGGCTTACTCACAGTTTTCCGCCAACCGTGGATTGACGGTGTTGTTGGTGATCATCAGACGCTCCTAGCCGGTTGGTCGGGACGGTCGGACTACTGGGCGAAGACAGTTCGCCGGGCGGCGGGCACCGAGATGGGCCGCCGGGCGGCGGAAATCCAACGGTAGACGCCCCCACTGACGGCCAGCAAGAGCGAAAACATACCGATGGCGAGAATCAGGGACAGCTCGAAGACGAACATTCCGGGCCGCCTTTCGTCGCGACGTGAGATTTGCTGGGTAGAACGCTACGAATCAGCGAGGCTCCACACGACGTCCTCAATCGACGAAAAAACGGGATTGCGACGTCTCCGGGAGACAAGGCTCTACGGTTGTCAGACATGGGCAAGATCGGGGTGAACCACGGCGAGACCGTCGGGCAGTCGATGGCGGCAATAATGCAGCGGCTCGATGCCCGGCTTCCCGAGATCACCCGCATGGTTCAGCAACTGCTGATGGAGGACATCGCCGAACTGCGGGGCGAGGAGCAGCTCCAACAACTGCTGGCCGATACCGTCGAATCCAATATCGACACCTTCTTCTCCGCGGTACGCCATGGCATCCCGGTCGAATTCGTCCAGGTCCCGACGGCCGCCATCGAGTACGCCCGCCGGCTGGCCCAGCGGGACGTTTCGGCCAATGCCCTCATTCGGGCGTATCGACTCGGACATCAAGCTGCGCTGAAGGCCGTGTTGGAGGAGATCCGGGCCTCGGACCTGGACCCGAAAGTCAGTCTCGATCTGTTCGACGTGATGTCGACGGTGTCGTTCGGCTATATCGATCGCGCCTCGCAGGAAGTGTTCTCGGTCTATCAGCGTGCCCGGGAACGTTGGCTGGAAACGCGAAACAGCATGCGCACAGCGAAGGTTCGCGAACTGCTCGAGGGCGGGGACGTCGATCTCGACACCATGACGACCACCATCCGTTACCCGTTGCGGCGGACGCACATCGCCATCGTGCTGTGGTGCACCGAGACCGACGACAAACTCACCGACATGGAACGACAGGTCCGCAGGTACGCCGAAGCAGTCGGGTCCACCGACAGTCCGCTGTTCATCTCGGTGGACCGCGTGACGGCGTGGGCGTGGATCACGCTCCCGAGCAATGACACCGAGGCAGCGGTAAGCCAGATCCGCGCGGCAGGAGCGGTTGACGGCGTGTATGTCACCGCAGGCAACCCGCAGTCCGGCGCTGACGGGTTCCGCATTTCGCACCGCCAGGCACTCGATGCCCGCGCGGTGGCGGTGGCGTCGACTCCACGTCCGTTCACGGCGTTCAGCGACAGCGGCGTATCGCTGGCCGCACTCGTCGGCTCAGACACCGATGCGGCCGCCGCATGGGTGCGAGAAGTGTTGGGGCCGTTAGCTGATCCCACCGAGAACGACGAGCGACTCCGCGAGACGTTGCATTCATTTCTCCGGGCCGGATCGAGCTACAAAGCCGCCGCGGAGGAACTGCACCTACACACCAATTCGGTCAAGTACCGCGTACAGCGGGCCGTCGAGCGGCGCGGCCGTCCCATCGACTACGACCGGTTGGACGTCGAAGTAGCGCTGTTGTTGTGCAGCCAGTTCGGCAACCGGGTGATTCAACCCGCAGACGACGATCAGTAGCGACGACTCACAACGCGAGACGAGCAGGACAACTCAAGGATTCACCGTGTCCACACGGGCACGGTGAGGCGTGCAACGGCGAGGCCCCGACAGTTCGGCCATCGCCGCGGCGAATGCCGAGGCCGATTAACATGACCCACATCACAGCAATCAAAACAAGTGATCCACTTCATTTGCCACAAACCCGATCATTCCACCTAAATGCACTGCATATTGCGGGTTGAGCATCCAACTTCCTCGCTGGTGGCATTGCTACGGATATTTCAAGATCACTTGCCGCAACTTTTGCATAAAAGTATCGCCAACGTCAATACGGCGTGGCGAGTGACGTCCACCAAGTCTCTCCCACATGCGTATCGACAACCGGCCAACAGATTTCCGTCGCGGTGAATCGAGTTGGATCGGAAAGCGTTGCACCGAAATGGTTTTCACTGATCAACACGACTTTGCTTGATAGATCATTCAACTGCCGTAGGCTGGACCCATGCCGATCAGGTTCCCCAACGAGCAACGGCATCCCGGCGACCATCCGCATGTCCGAATTATTCGGCGACAGTGACACTTTGATGCTCTACAACCCGATGTTTCCGCGCGCGTGCGGTGACGCTCGTCCCGTACCGTCACACGGGATCTTCGCCGAGTTGCCGCCGGAACAAGCGCCATGTCCGTCGTGCACAGCGGTGATCGACATGTGGGACGGGATGGTCGCCCAACTCGACGGCCTGGGAGGCAACGTGGCGATCGCCGCCAAGTCCCCGATCGAACATGTCACACCGTTGGCCAACGAACGCCGGTGGCGCCACATCGAGGTGCTGTCGGCGGCCAACTGCACATTCCGCAGTGACTATGGTGCCGACGACGCCGGAGGTCGGCCGGCGCCCCTGCAATGGGCGTGCTGGCCCGTACCCCGCTGGCCCGCATGCCGTTTCCGATGACGGTCGCATCGAAGATGTCCACGCTGGTCAACGACAAGGGTGCCCTCAAGGTGATGACGAGTGATCGCACGTCGGCCGGCAACTGGGTGCCGGTGAAGTTTCTCGACAGCTACCTGCGCTACGTCCCGGCGGTCGAGCCGGCGAACTTCGACGCCTGCCCCGTCCTGTTGACCCAACCAGCCGAGGACCGTTGGTCGCCACTGGAACTAAGCGACCTGGTGCCTTCGCAGATCACCCGGGTACCCGTGAGCACGGTGATGCTCGCCGATGCCGGGCATTACCCCATCGAGGAACCCGGCCTGCAGCAGATGCAGGACGCCATCGCCGAGTTCGTCACGAACGTGTCGCAATAGCCGAATCACGCGTCGTCGCGCTGAAACATCCCTAGGATCGCATGCATGACCAGCAATGAGACCGAGCAATCCAGCGGCTGTGGCAACCCCAACTGCACCTGCGAGAACTGCAGCTGTGGCAGCGACTGTACGTGCGGCTCTGACACCTAGTTACTGAGCGGCTCTCACGCCGCCGCGACGACCGGATGCCCTACAGGATGTAGAGCATCTCCTGGTAGGTCGGCAGCGGCCAGAGATCATCAGCAACAACGCTTTCCAGCGCATCGGCGGCCGAGCGGACGGCTTCCATGGCAGGCAGCAGCGCATCCTTGGCGTGCTGCGCTTCATCGAATGCCGAATCCGCCGAATGATCGGCCAAGGCAGCCTTCAGCGTTGCCAACGCATCACTGAGTTCACCGATCGGCGCTGAAACCGACTGGAGCAGAGCCAAACTCGGCGTCATACCGGCGGCCGTCAGTGCTGCCACATTCTGCGCGAGCTCGGTTTGGTAGCGGATGGCAGCCGGCAGAATCGTGGTCGAACCGACCTCCAACGCCAGTTTGGCTTCCACTCCGATGGTCAGTGCGTACTGCTCCAGACGGACCTCGTACCGGCTGTGCAACTCACGCTCGTTGAAGACCCCGTACTTTTCGAAGACCTCCACGGCCTCGGGCTTGATCAGCTCAGGAATGGCGTCCAACGTCGTCTTCAGGTTCGGCAGCCCACGCGCCGCCGCTTCCTCCTGCCAGTTGTCCGAGTATCCGTCCCCGTTGAAGACCACCGCGCCATGCTCGGTGATGATGTCCGTCAACAGCGACTGGACCGCCGAGTCGAAGTCGTCTCCGTCGGCAACCGCCTCTTCCAGAATGGTGGCCATGTAGTCGAAGGAGTCCGCCATGATGGTGTTCAGCACGATCATCGGCACCGCAACGGTCTGGCCCGAGCCGGGAGCACGGAACTCGAATCGGTTGCCGGTGAACGCAAATGGGCTGGTGCGGTTACGGTCCCCGGGATCGGTCGGCAGGACCGGCAGGGTATCGACCCCGATGATCATGCTGCCCTTGCCCTTCGAGGACGTCGCCGCGCCTTTGGCGATCTGGTCGAAGACGTCGGCCAGCTGATCACCGAGGAAGATCGAGATGATCGCGGGCGGCGCCTCGTTGGCACCGAGGCGGTGGTCGTTGGTGGCCGAGGCAACTGAAACACGCAGCAGCCCACCGAACTTGTGCACCGCACGGATGACCGCAGCACAGAACACCAGGAACTGGGCGTTCTCGTGCGGGGTGTCACCGGGCACCAGCAGCGAGCCCAATTCGGCGTTACCCACCGAGAAGTTGACATGCTTGCCCGAGCCGTTGACGCCGGCGAACGGCTTCTCGTGGAACAGGCATTCCATGCCGTGTTTCTTGGCGATGGTCTTGAAGACGGTCATCAGCAACTGCTGGTGATCGGAGGCGATGTTGGCCCGCTCGAACATCGGCGCCACCTCGAATTGCGCTGGGGCAACCTCATTGTGGCGAGTCTTGGCCGGGATGCCGAGCTTGAACAGTTCACGCTCGGTATCCATCATGAACCCCAGCACGCGTTCGGGGATCGCGCCGAAGTAGTGGTCGTCGAACTCCTGCCCCTTGGGTGGTCGGGCACCGAACAGCGTGCGACCCGAGTTGATCAGATCGGGACGGGCCAGGAAGAAGTGCCGGTCGACCAGGAAGTACTCCTGCTCAGGGCCGCAGAACGAGACGACCTTCTCGAAGTTCTTGTGGCCGAACAGTTTCAGGATGCGCTCGGCATGCGCGCCCATGGCCTGCTGACTGCGCAGCAACGGCGTCTTGTAGTCGAGGGCCTCACCGGTCATCGAGACGAAAACCGTGGGGATGCACAGGGTGTTTCCGTTCGGGTTCTCCAGGATGTATGCCGGGCTGGTGACGTCCCAGCCGGTGTAGCCGCGAGCCTCGAAGGTCGAGCGCAGGCCGCCCGACGGGAAACTCGATGCGTCGGGTTCACCCTGAACCAGCGTCTTACCGGCGAACTCGGCCAGCGCTTGCCCGTCGGACACGGGCTCGAGGAAGCTGTCGTGCTTCTCGGCGGTCAACCCGGTCATCGGATAGAACACGTGCGCATAGTGGGTCGCGCCCTTTTCCAGCGCCCAGTCCTTCATCGCCGCGGCAACGGCATCGGCGACTGCCGGATCCAGCTTGGCACCCTTTTCGATGGTCGCCACGACCGACTTGTAGATCGCCTTGGGTAGCCGTGACTGCATCTCCGCCTTGGTGAAGACGTTGGCACCGAAAATCTGACCGGGCGCCTCAGCAGGATCGAAGCTGAAGGCCGGGGGCACGTAGGCCTCGACCTGTGCGATCGCCTGCGAACGGGTGGTGTTGCCGGTCAATGGATTTCCCCTCACTGCATACGGAACTGCCTGTGAACCTTCGGCAATACCCTAGAAATCCTTTGTGGCCGGAGTGTTACGCAGGCGTCAACCCGGAGTCAACCCCTCCGGGCGACATCCCGGCTCAGAATCTGGGGCCACGTTTCCACGTCATCGGGGGTATGGGCCACCGTCAATGTCGACTGCGGCATCAACGCGGCAAGTGTCTCCGCGGTCGACAGCGGATGCGCCGGGTCATCGACCCAAGCCAGAATCGTCGTCGGCACGTCGATGCCGGCGATTGCCTCACGGGCCGGAAGATCACTGAGCGCCGCGCCGCGGAACAGTGACGGCAGGAGCGCGTCGGCGACGTCGGGGACAGTTTCGGGTGCACCGACCGTCGCCGGCGGTCGTGCCATGCCACGGGTGGACTCGATGAACGCCCCGACGCCATCGGTCTCGATAAGTGTCGCTGCGGCAAGGTAATTCGCCGCCTGCGCGGTGCGCGTCTCCCACGCGGTGGCCGGCACCATCAACGTCAGACCGGCGAAGCGGTCCGGTTCGCGAGCCGCGGCATGCAACAACGTTCCGGTCCCCATCGACGGCCCGACGCCGTGTACGCGTTCACCGGGAAACCAGGTGTCGAGCAGTTGCAGAAGATCCTCGGCGAGGCTCTCCCACCGGTAGTCCTCCGGGACCTTGCGGCCCGTCGACTTGCCGTGCCCGCGTGCGTCATACCGGAGCAATCGGGTGCCGCTGAGCCCTCGGCCGAGGTCCAGATTCAGTACCCGGTCACGCGCGCGACTCGACGTCAATCCGTGTAGTTGCACCACCGGGTGACCACCTTCGTCGCTGAGTTCAACTGCGAGCTCTGCTCCGGGAACCACGAAAGTGGGCATCACGCAACTCTTTTCACGACCGGTCGCTTCGACGCGGAGCCAACCGCACGAACCGAGCATTCGGGCTATCTGGGGCGCTAGGGTACCGCCATGCGGCTGACCAACGTGGCGCACCTGCGATTACCCTTCGGACGGCTCTGGGGCTACGACGTCTCGGTGTCTGATCTCGGACGGGCGCTGCCGGTGTCCTTCGACCAAGACATCCACGTCGGTGCCGGCACGCGGCCCGGCTCGTGGATGGCACTGTCCATCCGGCTACCCGCCCTGGTCAGCCGCGAATCGCTGGCCGAGGCATGGCTGGCGGTGATCGCCCGCCACGGCACCCTGCGTACCGCCTTCACACCGGGGCCCGACGACCGGCCGACGCTGCACGAGATCGAGGTCGGTCCGGGCGGGTGGGTCGAGCACCACATCGCCGAGGGGCAAGCGGTCAACGACGCGCTGCAGGCCGTCCTCAATGCGACATGCTCGTCCTACGAGCGGCCCTCACATCGGTTGTGCGTGTTGGAGACCGCCGCAGGCCTGACGGTCGTCATCGCCGCCGACCATGCCCACGTGGACATGTGGTCGATGTTGGTGATCGCCCGGGATCTGCTGTCCGTACTCACCAGTTCGGCGTCCGGACATCCGTCGGCCCTGAGTCCGGTGCCCGCGTTCGTCGAACACACCCAGGCACTGCTGGACCGTCCCGCCGCACCGGAGCATGTGCACGAGCGATGGGCCGACATCATCAGCGTCAGCGGTGGGGTGATGCCACGGTTCCCGCTGCCGCTGGGCGACCCGGGCATGCATCCCGAACGCGTCGAGGTCCGTGATGTCTTCGATGTCGACGACGGCGCCGCATTCGCCGCGCAAGCCCGCAGTGACGGCGTCTCGACGCTCGCCCTCGCGGTGGTGGCCATGACCGCCGTCACCCGCGAACTGGCAGACGCTCCACTGCGCGCGGTCTTCCCGGTGCACAGCCGATACGAAGACAAGTGGCACGACTCGGTGGGCTGGTTCATCACCAACTCGGTTCTGGAGTCGGCCGTCGCCGAACCTCGTGCTGCCGCCGAAGCGGTGAAGGAAGCAGTGCAGCTCGGCTCGTGGCCGCTTGCCGAGGTGCTGGCTCCGTGGGGTGGGATGCCCATGGCACCAGGCATGTTCGCCATTTCTTGGTTGGACCTGCGAAGGCTTCCGGTGCGCATCGATGCGGCCGGACTCGATGCCCAGTATGTGAGCGCGAGCATCCAGACCGACGGGGTGATGCTCTGGTTCATCCAGAACGACTCCGGGCTCCATCTGCGATGTCGATACCCCGACACCACGGAGGCTCGAACGAACGTCGGAGCGTGGCTGGACCTGTTGGTGGGACGCCTCCAAGCGCTGGCCCAGTCGTCGGTTCGCGGGCTGATCCATGCCGCCGGCCGCACGTTCCGGGTGCAGCGCGCGACGCGTGATCATGTCGGCGTGATCGCCGCACTGCTGTCCGACGACGAATTCGGTCAGGACCGAGAAAGCCCCGACCTCGAACGCTACGAGGCGGCGTACGACATCGTGGTGCGTAATCAATCCAACTATCTCGGCGTCGTCCTCGACGACTCCGATGCGGTCGTCGCGACGGTCCAGCTGACCGTCATACCCGGCCTGTCCCGCAGCGGCGCCACCCGACTGCAGATCGAGGGGCTGCGGGTCGCGAAAACCGAACGCGCACAAGGCCTCGGCACCGCGCTGGTCGAATGGGCGCACAACTACG
>ERZ650309.787-NODE-787-length-15256-cov-5.951187_pt1 | contig 15256 bp, 25 predicted proteins | sample MGYA00376245_ERZ650309 | MGnify/ENA primary metagenome ERZ650309 (study PRJEB26733, sample SAMN07839294) | wastewater metagenome | biome: urban; feature: wastewater treatment plant; material: waste water | place: USA: North Carolina | collected 2016-04-26 ...
GAACAAATACGGAATATGTAGTTACTAGGCTATATGAACCATTATATGTAGAGTACAAGTCAATCTCAATTGTTTCGTCAGCAACCCCGTTTAAGAATTGAGCAACTAATCTAACCTTTAATTTTATAGCATCAGGCAAACACCATGCTCCGTCATAGTTTGTATTAGATGTAAAAAACTGTTGCCAATAAACTTGATTTTGCCTAAGTATCAGTATTGAATCCCAATATGTGCCTCCAGTACCTCCAGCAAAACCAACTAACTGAAATTTCCCAATTAACCTATCAAAATCATAATCTCTTTCATATTTACGGCTACCAAGCGGAACAACTGGATATGCACTTTGAAACATCAAAGCATCTCTTGTTTGATTGTTTAATGTATAACCAGCTTCATTAATGCACTTTTCAATTAAGTAGTGTTGATATAGTACTGGATATAAACACCCTATATATGCTCGGTCGTTTGTTTCATCAATGGCACTATTTGGCGAATCGCTATTATAGTCAACTACTGCATACTTCAACGGATAATCCTTGTATTTACTCACTGCGATATGGTCAACATTCCAATGGTGATTCAAATGGTTTAAATCCAAATCAGCAAGTTTTTTATTCTTTAGGTCGGCAAATAGTGTAGAGTTCCCACCGTACATACGAATGTTATAATTGTCGTCAACGGTTTCAAGTTGGCAAAAAACCATATTCATATCTACCCCATCAACGTATATCCGGCACGATAAGTTAGTGTATGGTTTATTTGATGTGGAGGTTGGTATTTCTCCACTTTCAAATATTGCTTTGTTCTTTGCTGTCTTTGGAAGTTTGAATTGGATAGACCTCGCTCCAACTCTTTTGCTAATGTCACCAATAGGCGCAACAGCATATTCACCCACAATACTTTCAGTTTGTAGAACATCTGCTTCTTTCCCATCAATAACTAGCTTTATCATTGGCTTTGTATATTGGATTCTTTGGCTACTCTAAATTTTATTGTTCGTTCGATAACTTGTTCTCGATTGTCGGCCGTTATAATCGCTTCCCTATCTAAAAATATTGGTGTGAATCTTTTGTCAAATTCATAGTAGATAGGCAAAGTTTCGTCATATAACCACGCTTGTATTGACTTTTTTAGCGATTCGATTTTAGCCAAATGACTTGACGGCATGACACCGGTATTAACCAAAACAGTAGTATAGATACCGGCTATCTCAGCGTTTTTAATAGTCATGTCGTACGTCTTAAACGTTTCCGATTCACCCTCAGTTACTTCGTACACTTGACGTTTTCCACTAAAGATATAGTTTTCAAACCCTCCGTTTTGATTAACCCAAACTAGGTTTATAGACGGGCAACATTTATTTGTAAACACATTGCCCTCACACGTTGCAGTCTTTTCAATTATAATTATGTACTCGTTCCCATCCGTTCCGCTAAATGAAATAGGGTAAGTTCCCGTTGGTACATTTGACGGCACAAACAAATAGCTACTGTAATTACCAAACCCATCGTTATATGCAGTAAACCATGATGGGGTTGCATCGTATGTATCTGGTGCAGTCCAAAGCCCATTTACGGTAAGCACAGCGAAGTTAATAATGCTTTCGTCAAAGTAATTGAATACAGCACTACTATCATCACAAACTACAATATGTTTGTTGATTATCCTCACACGCCTATAAATTTAGCGATTACAGTTAAAGTTCCTTGAGTTACGTCACCACCCGACACCGATCCTACTATTTTGCGTTGCGCTGTCGTTTCGGTTAATGTATCGGTGTGGTTTATAATAAATGTTCTAGTTTCGTCAATAGTGGTTAAATCCATTGAAAAGATATTATTAGTCGCATCCACTTCAACACCGAAAGCGATAACCTCTGAACCAGTTTCAAAACCAACTGCTTTAATAACTGTTTGATAGCAAACAAACCCACTCGGAACGTATAATTCGGGGAGTACTATTGCACCAACCGCACCGCTACCAGCTTCACCGTCAAATGCAACGGTAAACCGATAAAAGAACTCGTCAACACGGTTTCCAGTTCTTGCTGTCAATATGCTAAGCCACGCCCCTAAGTAAACTTGCAATTCGTTTAAGTCCGAATTATAAACTAAGTCTTTGGTTTGTGGTGAACTAATCGCATCTATTTGAGCCTGAGTAAGCGTTCTAACTTCGTCTTTATACGAATCAATAATGTTATTTAGAACCGTTCTTAATGTACCCGCATCGTATTCACTTTCATTTGGAAAGTTAGTATTGTTTGCCTCCTTTAAAACCCCTTTTGATTGTATCGACATAATTAATTTGTTTTTCTAATTGTTTGAACTTCGTTTTCTACTACATAGCTATTAAAAGACGTGCCACAAGCAAATTCAGTTTCCTTTGCGCTTAAACTTTTGCCCGTTCCTATGTATAGTTTGTTTAGTGTTTCAGTGTCAACTCCACAGTTTAACGCAAAATATATCTTATCAAATGCAGTCGGTGTTGTTATCCGGTAAGGCATGAATAGTGAATAATCAATACCTTCACCAGCAACACCTTCAACGGGTGTTATTAATTCATTCATTGCACTTTGGATGTAACCGCTAATATTAAAAGTGATTAACCCAACGCTGTTTCCTTCCGGTGCAAACTCAGAAACGAATTTATACGGAAATGGGTTTGGCGGTGTTACTTCGCTGTCTTGATAACCAGCGTAAATATTCCAAACAGGTGGTGTTGCAAATTTAACATCAAATAAAGTTGAACCCGTTGAAACGGTAAACAATGTTTCGGTTTGAAATAATACACTTGTTTTCACAAGTCCAGAATATCCATAACTCAAAACCTTTTTAACTACATGGTATCCTTTATAGTCACCACTCGTTAAATAAACCAAGTCGCCAACTATTAACGGCACATCTTTGTCCATAAATAAACCGCTCCATATTGATAGATAACCTTCACTCGCATGGTTGTATAATACACACTTTTCCGTTGGCATATCGTATGTAAACTCAATAGGACAATGCGCTGAACTCCAGTTAAATGGTATCGCTTTTGGAACGTATGTTTTACTAATCATGCTACCATTTTAAATATTTCACTACTAATTTCACTCGCTACCAACTTTGAAAAGTCATCTTCAATGCTGTTTTGTAGGGTTTCATTAAATATTCCACTCACTAAATCGCTACCACCAGCTTGGAATATTGTTGTTCCCTCTTGTCCGATTCGCCTTGCAATCAAAAAAGCTAGGCTGTCTTTGGAAATGTCGGTAGGGTTAATGCCTTTGTCGTCAATCCATTGCCTAATAACTGAAATCGGAGGGCGTTTCCCGTTCTTTCTACCGTTTTGTAGGTAGTAGATGTAGTCGTTACCTTGTACCTTTAATCGGTAGCCATCAATTTTATAAGTAATTGATTCGGCTAATTTCCCACTAGCATTAACGGGTGCGCTAAATGAACCCCTTGCACCTTGACGTTGAATCATTTTGTTTTCAATGTCATTTACAAGTTGCTCAGTCAATGCTTTGCCCCATTTATTTAATATGTCGTCAACTCTAATCACAAGGATTTGATTTGTTTTTTAGTGCAAAAGTAACCACCATACCGCTTGTTATACCGTTATGTTCTTTGAAAAATGGAGTAGCTAAATACTTTGAATACTCAGCACTTGTTTCATCTAACTCAGCACGAAAAGCACGTTGCAATATGTCGGCATCGTTTATAATTGTTTCACGGTCTGTATCGCTTGTGTTTGGGCTGTCTTGTAAATAAAATACTAGCCTTATATTATCGGTAATGTCTAAAGAGAACCTTTGGTCTGGTGGTGCAACTGAAAAAGGATAAAGGTGTATTTGCGGGAAAGGTTTGTCCCCTAGCGATAACGTTGCATCCGATACCCTACCAAAAAAGAAAGTGCCATTTGGATTAACGGCATTAGCTGTATCTCGAATTAGTTTTACTATGTCAACGTACATAAGACAAAAATAGTAATTGGCTATCCTACTATATTATTTTAGCCCTATCTATTTTTTATTTATTAGCCTATGTGCATTCTCCAAGTCCTTTTGATACATCGACTGTTCAAAGTCCATTAGTAGAACCTCATAAACTTCCTCAGCTTGTAACTGAAGTATCTCAGTCATTGTCTTATTGTACTTTTCACCTAGTGCCTTAATTGTCATTTTTGCCCCGAATTGTTTGAATCGGTCAACATTTGCCAACTGTTCGGCTGGTGTTGGTTTGTAGTCGCCTAGTCTTTTATATCGTTCAAAGAACTCAGACAACTGAGCAAAAAAAAAGCGCCTATTGGATGTACAATGTCGGTCGGCATATCGGAGTAATCAACACCCGTATAGAGTTTCATTATAGGAATGATTACGTCTAACGGAGTTTCAGTTGATTGTAATAACGCCTTTGCCCCCTCTATTTTACCGTAGCTTTCACGACCTATATCAATCGGACTTGCACCGTCTAAATATGCGTTCGGTTGCTCCACAGTGAACGACATAGCCATAAGTATTGCACCTAAACTTTCAGCGTTTAGCCTTTCAAGTTGCTCAATACTTACACCAGCCAACACGCTCACTTGCTCAATAGGTTTATTCACTTTGGTGAAAGCTATGTAGCTTTTATAAGGCACATCACCCCATGAAGTAGGTATATTAATTTCGGTATCGTTTATTTTCCCTATTATCATATCATTGAGTTTTTTCTGATTGAAGTAGCGTATTTAGGTCGTGCAAGGTAATCAAAAGCATAACGCACCGCATCAATTAAGTGGTTAAAAGCATCAACTGGAATAGATGCCTTTTTATCGTTCCAAACGTAGTTAGATAGTTCTTTGCGTAGGTTTGTTGACCTGCTACTGATTACTATTTGATAGTCGCACATCTTTGATATACCGGCACTAACAGAACCTTGACCTTTAACGCAACCTTGAATATTTAACCCTTTTCGTTTTAGGTCGTCAATTAAACGAGGCTCAGCACTATCCGCTACAATTAAGTCGGTCGGCTTAGCTATCAACTGCTTATTTGTTGACAGTATCGCATCTAGTCCCATTGACTGAGTAGAGTAAAGTAGTTCATCGCAATAGATAATCTTTTTCTTTTCATCTACCGCCACCTTAACAAGTGTTGTCGGGTCAATGGTGAACCCGTAATCCTGACCGTAGCAATACGGCAATGTAGTATCTATTTCGCCCATAGTCCAATTCGTAAAGATAGCACCTTCCCTATCCGCTCGTTCACCGCTACCGTAAATTTGCCACCAATACTTATTGTTTACCCGACTTTCAATGTCTTCAATCTGCTCACGGGTTAAAAATGGATTGTCTTTGTAGGTAGTTATTAACGGTGGGTACTTTTCGATATACGGGTCAAGCCAATGTTCAAGTCCTAATGCTGGGTTATAGTCGCAAATTATCCGATAACGTGTTCTCGGGAATAATTGGTCTATTGTTTCTTGTGGGAATTGGTGCGCTTCATTTATCCAAAGTATATCACGTGACCTACCGTGAATTTTGTCGGGTGTATCTGCTCCATAGTAGCTTATTGTATTTCCATTGAGCGTATAAGTGTGATCGGTTTTATTGTGGTTTTTAGCTTGGTATAGGTTGCAACTAACTAGCACATCATAAAAGTCTTTCCATGCCGTTGCCTTTAATGCCGTAAATGTATCTCTGACAATATCAATTTCCATTCCCGTATAAAGTAGGCAGAAATCAATTAAGAAATAGATAGTAGCATAAGTCTTTCCGCTTCGTGTGCCACCTTGCAATAAGGTAACACGCTCGGTTAATATCTTTTGATGTAGGTATTCAAAGTTAGGATTGGCTTTCATTTGTTTTCATAAACGGAGGTAGTATTGGCGCAATCACTTCTACGTTTGCGTTTACTTCCGATGGAATTAATTTGGCAGCAATAGCGTAAAACTCTTTTGGATATTCATTTGCGAATGCCTCCAATGAAGTTTCTTTATTCTCTTCACGCTTCATAAAAGTACTTAAAACAATCTCTTTCACAGTTTTAAGTTGCTTTGTTGATTCGTTTATCGAACCCTTTTGCCTACCACCAGTTTTTTTACCTTTCATCTATTTTCGTCTAATTTAGATTAAATCTAAATAAAATCAATGACTTATCCTATAAGTTTGACACGGTTTTAAATCAACCGAATCGAATGTATATTTATACTTATTGTCGTAATAAGCTATTTGATACTTCCCTTGTTCTTTCGGAAACGATGTAGTTGTACCGGCTGTAAAAATAGCCTCAGTCTTTCCATCGTTGCCATAAATCAATATACCTCCGTATGTACTCGAATAAACTTCAATATTTCCTTTTGTAGAACCACAAGCGTTTTCTTTTGAGCAACCACCCAAAAGAAGTAAAGCCGAAAATAAGATTGATAGTATTTTCATTGTACATTGTTTAAATTCAAAACTGCCAAAAAAAAACCGATTAACCAAGTTTAGTGTGAAAAATTACAACTTCATTCTATCTTCCAAGCATTTTACTCTTTCAAGTAGTTCAGCTTTCCATAAACTGGCAATTTGTCTTCTGAACTAATGAAATCGTATTTATCCATCCCGTTTTATTTTAATTGTTATAAATCCTCTCAATCACCAACCGACAAGCATAGTCGGCTATTTTTAAATCTTATTCATTACAACTACATCAAATCCATATTCTTTTAACTCATTAAGCCTATATTCCTGCAATGGTGAAACTTTGCCTTTTTCACTTTTAACCTCTATAAATAATGGCTTTTCATTCGATTTTAAACATATTAAGTCTGGAATACCGTTTTTATTTGTCTTAATCAATTTTAGCACAAACCATCCATCATTTTCGTATTTGTCTATTATCTTCTTTTGTATCTGTTGCTCAGTCATTGTAAGTCTTTTTAAATACTGAAAGTGTAAAGTCTTTTTTATTAGATACTGATTTGTAAATTTTACTTTCTATTCCACCTTTAGAGAATATCCAATAAACATCGTTTGTAGTTCGCTCCATAGTAGTTAACCTATCTCTACTTTGCCAATAAGAAACTGCACTAAAATCAATATTAAAGTAAACCAAATATTTAGCATTAGCTAGTGAAATTCCTTCACGACCGGAAACAATTTGAAGTGCAATATTTTTGTTTGAGTTGTCAAATACTGACAAGTCATCTGTAAGCAAGTCACCAAATACTTCTTTGAGTAGGTTAAATTCTTCTTTGAATTTATAGAATATGGCTATTTTTTGACCTTCAAATTTATCTTTGATAAAGAATCCTTTACTATGGTCAATAATCATGCTTTTGCCACTTTCAAACTTAACTGTTCCGCTATAAATTTGATGTAATTTACTCATTTCTTTTACTGCTGTATCTGCTAAAATTGCTTCAAATACACCTTTTACCACCTTGTCTTTTTTAAGCGATTTAGCTATGTTGTATGTAGATTCTAACATATTGCAGTAAAGTATATTTTCATTTACCGATGTTTCAAAACCTGCATCTTTTTGAGTGTATCGAATGAAATATTTATCAATAATAGGTTTTAGTATATCAATTTTTGCTTGTGAGTAATCGTTTATTATTCCAAATCCTAAGTGTTTTTGCTTCACATTTACAAAGTCTTTTGCCCATTTATAAAAGTTAGTATAATACCCAAATGGAGTGTTATTACTTATCCAAAATTGGTGAAATATTTGGGAATATGATTCAGGATGTGGAGTTCCAGAAAGAAATATCATTGGCAAATTAGCATACTTTTTTTTGATTAATTGCGTTACCTTATTAGGCTTAGGGAACGCACCATTTCTGTGATGTTCGTCACTAATCAGCAAATCGTATTCACCATTAATAAGGTGCAAAGATTCGTTATTGATAACGGTTAAAGTAAATGTATATCCAAAGTTTTTATAGTCTTTTTCTATTGAAGATATGGCTTTCTTTTTGGTAATGAATAGCACATTTTTAGAACCGTATAGTTTAGCAATTTCTAAAGCTGTCAAAGTTTTACCAGTTCTTACCTCCATTGCAAGGTAAACAATTTTATGCTTCTTTAGAATCTCAGCACCTTGTACTGATAATTCTTCTTGGTAATCTCTTAGTTTCATGCTTTTGAAATTATTACATAACGTCCATTTAAATCCCTTCCATCATTTACATTAAAATTTTTTGACTTAATGTAAATATTAACCCATTGCCAAAACTTCTTATTTGATAGCCATTTTTTAAAATCTGGATACTCTTCAATAAAGGCATTAAATAAAACGCCCTTATAAATTCTTTCGTCAAGTTTGATATTGTCATCTTCATTAACCCATTCGTAAAATTCAAAAGAAGTTTCTTTAATAAATTTTCGCGTTTCAAGGTTATGAAACTCAAAGTTTACAAGTCCATTCTTTAAATAGAATTGTAAGCAGGAAATCATGTAGTTATAAAACTTAATCCATTCCTTTGCATCCCATTCATCAAATAACATTCTCCCAAATTCATTAAGCGGTGTGTGCTTTGCGCTAAAATGGCTACTAAATTCCAATTCCCATTTTCTACGTTCAAAAGAACCACCGATACCTCCGATTGTGTAATTGGTAGTGATTATAATTTTCGGTGATTTTGACACTGGAACTTTTATAGCATCTTTATTTTTCTTTTCTAATGTAATCCCCTCAGTAATAACCGAAAAAAGGTTTTCAAACTTGAAGTTTTTATTTACATCATCAAATACCAGGATTTGAGTATCTGCTGAAACGGTTTGATATGGAAATGTTTTTTCAAAGCTAAATGACTTACCGTTTATATCTGATACCCTCTTTACTTTGCTTAGTGCATTCCAAAAAATCCCCTTACCACTCCCTCCGTTTGGATTCTCGCTAATTGTTTCATCGTTTAGTATAATCGCTTTATTGTTTGCCGATGTCTTAAACGAGTGCATTAAGTACCCTATTGTAGATACTACTGACCGGTAACGCTCAATATCATTTGAAGATATAAGAGAAACAAACTTTTGAAAGTCACAGTCTAAATCGCTTTCATTTTTAAATTCATAGTCAATTATATGTTTCTTCCATACAAAACCACCCAAATCAATGTAATCAATAATCTCTTTACTTTTTGGCGTTACTTTAACAGCACAGTTGCGGAAGTAAATATATCCGGTATCAATAGTGTCTTCTTTAAATTCAACTCTGATATTATCAAGTAAGTTTAAATAGTCTTCTTTGAAGTACTTACTATTTGATGCTAGGAACTCATATACTTTAAACTCTGATATTTTAAGCAACTCATTAAGCACAAAATCTTTTAACTTATCTTCACTTGTATTGTCTATCAAATTATTTTCAACACGAATAAAAACAAACCCATCCGCTCCATCTGGGTAATATTTGTAAAAACCATTTGATTCAAGCCATCTTTTGTAAGAGTAGCTATCAATTACCACATATCCTTTCTTTGAAATTTTCCAAAAGTCATTTACTGAAACAGTTTCTTTTATTTCATCGAAAGACCATTTTTCAAGTTGTGGAATGGTTTGTTTTAGGTCTTCAAGTGTTTTCCCTGATTTAATCTCTTTTTTTACATATTCTAGGCTATCGTTATCCTCAAAGTATTTCATGCCAAAATTGGCACTTCCTTTGGAATAAGCGGAGGTTATTGTCCTATCTATTTCATTCTGATTAAAGTCATCCGCTTGAAATTGATAGCAGAATCGTGAAGCCTCTAATTTTGAAATTCCATAATCGCTAAATGCAGAAGCCAATATAAATAGATTTGCATTTCTTTGCCCTTTCTCAAATGAATGTTCTTTTAAAAACCACTTATAAAGCCTATTAATAATCTCATTCTCATTGGTAAGTTTTAGAGAAGGTGCTTTATCAATATAACTGTAAGACTGAAACTCTTTTTTAGTGGTCCAAGTTAATGCCTTTTTATTGATAAATAAATTAGGGTCGTATGATTCAAAGCATATCCGGCTAATGTTCTTTGACGTTATATCAAAATGGCTGTTATTGTAATACTCAGCAAGTGAATCAAAATAAAGTTTATGGTTTTCAATTTCAGTAGGAATTTTTACCAATAACTTAAAACCGTTACCGGAAGGAGAAATAAAAGAAGCAAAAGTATATTTATCTTTATTGATTGCCTTTAAATCTTCATTAAGTTGCTCTATTGTATCGTAATTATCAAAATCAAGGCATATTAACCCACTATGTTCTGAAATGGCAGTATCGGCTCTACGTGTAAACTTTCCACTAAAACAAATAGCTGTTAGCTGTGACTTTAGTTCGTTCCTTAATTTCTTATCCTTTTCAAGTCTAATTTTTTCTACTAATATTTTAGACGTACCAGTCTTAATACGGTTTAAAATAAAGTCAATATCTCTATAAAATGGAGTATTAGTTTGAGAAAGGTCTTTAAAAATTGTAGCTACCATAGTTTAACTTTTTATGTGACTTTTTTAAAAATAGCAGGAGAAGAAGTCTAACTTCGTTACCATCGAGTGCCCCCGATTCCTGCCCTGCAAATTAAAAAAAACTATTTCAAATAACCAAATTTTAGAAAAAATATTCCGCATTGTGTAAAATATTCCACTTTCATGACACATTTATGACAAATCCAATACTCTGAAACCATTGATTTTATTGAAATATTCCACATCTCCACTTTGAACACGCCAAAAACTGAAAATAGAAAAAAAATGTTTTGCGTTTTTATAGAATATAGGGTAATGGCAAAAACAAAGTGGATATGTGGCATAAAAAAACCCCAACATAAAGCTGAGGTTTAACCAGATAGTTTAAAATATCGTTTATTTAATCCCCACCTCCGAATTATACGCCACAATCGACACATAACACGCCACAAGACATAGCAGAAACATAGCGAATAAAAGTAGCACGTCTTTCTTGGTGAAAATGTCGGTTATTCTGAATATGGTATAGCTTATTGGCCAAAGTACAATTACAACCCAATCAGCTAAACTAGCCTTGTTATTTACAGCATCCCATCCGTTGTAGATTATGCCTATTATCCATACGAAAAAAAAAATTGTTACCATGTTGTTTTGTTTTAGTGATTAAAAATATTTGAACTATTTGTTTTTTTTCAGCACCTCTGAAATCTTTTTTTTATTAGCCGGTGAGGCTGAATATTCAAGCCATGTACAAGTACTACCGTATTTAGTCTTTGCGGTACACTTTTCACGCTTCAACTCAATACCTAGTGGTGTTTCTACTAAACGCCTAATTTCTCTGCTAGGATTTGATACGCCAAAGTTTACATAAGCACTTCTAATGCTGATATTAAACCCCGCTTTCAAGTGTTTCAACATAGCTTCTTGACGGCTACCTTTTCTGATTGGTTTCATCTTACTTTTGTTTTAATGGTTTACAATTCTTATGCTGATTAATAAATCTACTCTGCACTAGCTTACCACCTTTAGCTGTCATTTGTAGCCGTTCTTCGGTGTATTTACAGTTAGTGCAAGTGAAAGTGTATTCGCAGTTATTTACAACGGTAGTGTCGATGTGTGGGTATGTTTTGTCACGCATCGTTCGTTTCAATTTTACTATCAATAATATTTTGTACCATTTCAGAGTGAATCGGCTTATCAGTTGCAAATTCAGCTTCACGAAGGTTTTTTAAGAACCTAACACCACACGCAATGGCTTGTATAGATTCGTTAATTACTTCAGCTCTATTTGCGCCTTTATCAGCTGAATCTAAAAGTGCTTTAGTTACTTCACCAATTTCTTCTTGCCATATCGCTAATGCCTTAAATTCATTAGTTGGATAGTTTGGGTGGATTGTTTCTGCTCTTTCCAATTCTTGCAAAACTTCGATAATTATTCTTTCAGTTTTCATTATTGTTGTTTTAATGCTTCTTCAAATTGTGTTTCGATAAATTCCAAAGACTTAGTGTCTAGGTGCGATATAAGTTGAAATATTCTACTAAGCGCAAATAGCCTATCTTCTTCTAATTGGTTATCCATTGCTTTTTTAGCTGAATCCCCCAATATTAAACTAGATTGCCTAATACATTTTTCTACTGCTTTAATCCCCATACCTAACTCATAGTTAAGTTGTTGGTTTTTGCATTGCTGTTTCATAAACGCCATTTCTATTTTAGAAATAGATATAATAGCATTGATTCGTGCAAACGCTCCTCCAAGTGTGTTTTTTAGTTCCTGTGTCATTTCCCAAAGTTTAAATGTTTAAAATTGTTGTACACGTCCATGAATCGTTGGTCTTCTACTTCAATATAACTTTTTACCTTTTTAACACCCCAAATACAAGTTGAATGGTCTTTGTCTAGCAAATTAGCTATCTTTTTATAACCAAGCATTTCGTTTGTTCTTGCTAAATACATAAATATTTGACGAACTAAAAGTATAGTTTCGGAACGGTTTTGAATTTTCAAATCTTCAAATGTGATTCCATAGGTAGCCTTAGCTATTTCCATAAAAAGTATTCTCCAGTTGCTAGACGTTGCGTAGATTTCACTTTCGTTTTCAAGAATGGCTATCAATTCGCCAATTTCCTTGTGCTTTTGTTTTATTTGATCTAGGATTGTCATTTCACTTGTAAGTTTTGTTTAGTAATAATTTGCGCTCCATCAACAACTAAACCGCTTTTAATATCGCTTTTTATGGCTGTTTTGTCAACAGTTGGCTTGTAGCTGAAATATTTAGCGTTTAGCTTATTTTCATCGGTTATTTCCACTGATTCCGATTGTCTAAACGAAAGTTTAAGTGTCGGTGCTTTTACCTCCGTTAAACCGTAGTTTTGCATGGCAAATGAAACCGCATATTTTAACTTTTCATTGGTAGCATCTAAACTCTTTTTGATAGCCGTCAAACGCTTAATTTCAGCTTCGATAATATCAATTTCAGATTGGTTTTGAAGTATAACAAAACCGTAGTTTGTAGCTTTTGTAGCTAGTTCTTCTTGTGTGATGGCTAAACGTGTTTCAAGTTCGGGCGATAATTCACCGCCCGAATTGATTAATGTTTCATTTATTTCGTTTAGCTCTTGCTCGATGTGATATAACGCTCTCATGCTTTTACTTTTTTGATAAGTGCAGTTAATTCGTCTTCAATCGGTTCGAGTAGGTCGTATTTGATTTTAACCATGTCTATGCTTTCAACTTGACCTTTATTGATGGCATTGATAACGGCTGTAAATTGTGCTGTTCCTCGTTCTAGTAATGGCTTTTTAGCGGGTTGTTGTTTAGGTGCAACCGAAGCGCTATTGCCATCGTCATCATCAGCACCTACATTTACAAGCGATTGCATACCGTAACGCCTAGCGTAAGTAATACCACTACCTTGTGCTTGTGCATCGTTTGGTTTGGAGAAAAGAATTTCAGTTAAACCGCTTATCCATTGCCCTGATTCGTGCAAAAGGATTGTTTCAACGTAGTTTCTACCGTCTATTGATACGGTAGGTTGCAATAGCACAATGCCATGCTTAGATAGTGATGGCATACAGGCCTCACGAATCGAGTTAATGTCAGCGTATTTGCTTTTAAAGAAAGGGTTGGCACTATCTTTAAGTGCCGTTCCCATTTCGGATTGAGCTTTGACTAATGCCAAAGCAATTTTTTCGATGTTTTCAGATTGTTTCATTGTGTGTTTTGTTTTAAGATTGGTGAATTTAGAAAGGCAAATTTTCGCTATCATCAAAATTATCGTTTTGACGATGTGGCGCTTGTTGCTGTGGTTTAGCTACGCTACTCCAAAAAACTTTCCCGTTCCCTAAGAAGTTCTTTTTTTCTTTTGCTTGCGTTTGTTCTTTACTTTGTTTATCGTAAATTGAGACGTCTTGACCGTAATCGTTTTTTGTATCGTTTACCGATATTGTTACGTCATAGTATTGTGAGCCGTCTTTGCCTTTTACAATTTTTGTCTTGTCTATTTTTGACAAGTTGATTGATGCTGAAATTAGTTGTCCCATGTTGTTTTATTTATTGGTTTTAAAATTTACTTTTCCCTTTCTCCACATACGTTTCTCGGTAGTCTAGTTCTTGCTCGAAGTCGTCTAACTTTTCAGCTTCGATTTCTTCCTCAAACTCTTTGTTTAATTCCGCAATAACACGGTTTTTAAAGTAGGTTGTAACTGGTAGTTCTCTTGCATCTTTCAACACTTCAACTAAGTTGGTTATCGTTAATCCGTTGCTATCAATATTTACGTTACAACAAAAAACACGTTTGCCAATATCTACTGTGTGGTCTTGTACTTGCATTAATATTCATTTAATGTGTTTAGTGTAATGTGTGCACCCTCAAAATCTAAATTCACATAAAAATTACTTCTATCATTATGGAACCCACAATTAACAGCATTTTTAATTTCTTTATCAGTTTGAACTAAGGAATCCATAGTAACACCCCTAACTTGGATATAAGTTTCGATATTTTCACCGCAAATTGATTGTAAAGCCATTCTGAAATGGTCTACCGCGAGTTCGATGTCGCGTTCTGTTTGTGATTTGTCCATGTGTTTTGTTTTAATTGTTAATGATAGTGCGAAGTTAATAACTTAAATTCAATTACCAAATTATTGGTAAAATAAATTAACCTTTGAATGAAGTTTTAACTAAATACGCATAAAGTTTATCGTAATGCCATGACCGCATAAAGTCTTTACCGGATAACTGTTTTGATAAGTGACCTTGTGGGATGCTACATTGCGCCTCTAATACTGATAGTTTGAAATGTGTCATTAATCGGATATGCTCCAGTACTAATGTAGCCTTTTGTTCTGCTGTAATTGTTTTCTTTGCCATTGTTTATTGTTTAAAAATTATTGATTAGTTATTCTTGTAAAGTCCGTAAATCGGTGGGCGCTGTGTTGGTATTAGTTCGACAAATTCATTTACCTTTGATTTTACGACAAATTTATCTCCAATCCACCAACCTATACTTCCACCGTTTAATGTAGATTTTAATACTCTACTTGTTTTTGTGTTCACTACCTTTTTACACCGTGTCATTTGGTAATGATGCGCTGTTTTAAATCTCCAAATCAAATTATATTTAATTGATATTGTGTGCATTTTGCTTTGGTTTTGTTTCGGTTAGCCGGTAGTTATGTGCCATTTTAGCGACCAGACACAAACTCTTTTATCCAGTAATCTGAAACCATAATGACACCTCCATATTTATTTTTATACCAATCCATATAATCAGACAATGCGGTAATTTCATCAACCGTTTGTTTTGCTTCCTGGAATGTAGATACGTGGATAGTATCATTAAAATCTCTGGTTCCTGCTT
>ERZ650309.788-NODE-788-length-15252-cov-3.764296_pt1 | contig 15252 bp, 13 predicted proteins | sample MGYA00376245_ERZ650309 | MGnify/ENA primary metagenome ERZ650309 (study PRJEB26733, sample SAMN07839294) | wastewater metagenome | biome: urban; feature: wastewater treatment plant; material: waste water | place: USA: North Carolina | collected 2016-04-26 ...
CGAGTGCGTCAAAGTGAAGAGGGCGCAGTGTATGTTGATGCTCATGAATGTGCTGTTGTTGAGCAAACATGGACGATGTTAACTGACTTGCTGCCCAAGCTGCCGAATTTAAAAGCGGTGTGTTATGAGTGTGAGGGCGTGAGTGACGAGCAAGAAATTTTGCGTGTGTTGGCTAAATTAAAGCAGTTAGTGATGCGTCATAGCAGCAATCTTCAATTAGTGGCGACCCTCACCCCAACCCTCTCCCACATGGAGATGGAGGAGAAGCCATTATGAGTTTTTTTGAGCAAGAACGTGCTTTATTCGATTTGTTGTTTGATACACCGTTACGCGAAAAGTTTATTAAAAATCCTACAACTGCTTTAAGTGATTATCATCTGAGTGCAGAGGAGTTAGCCGATTTTGCGGTTATCAATCCGCATGGTTTAGCCTTAGATGCCCGTGTGCGTGTTGATTTGATTTTGGCTCAATGGTGTCGGAGTTTTCCGTTAACTTTTAGTTTGTTGTCTTCAGTCGGTGGCGGTTTGGCATTGGTCAAGCATTTGGTAGATAGTCAAACCATGCGCCAAGCCCCTAATGATAGATTAATATTTTTTGGCACATGCTTACGCCAAGCCTTAATTGCTAAGCCTTTGCTCTCTTTAGAAGAGCTGTCATTAATCATTGCTGTTTTAGATGCTGAGTTAGGCATGGTTAGCACGAGTCGATTGCTCAAGCACAGTCTTTTAAATGAGCAATATCAAACACAAACGATGCAAACAACAGATGATTGGCTACATAAAAAAATCACTTTAGCCCCCTATGTTAGCGCGGCGATGATTCCTCTTTCTTATGGCATATTAAAAAAGGCTTTGTGTCCATTTTTGGGTGCAGAGTTGTGGCGATATTTAAATAAAACACCTTTGCTTGCTGTTGAGCGGCAGCGATTATGGCAACAAGCCGATACCCGTTTATTAGTGGTTAAAGCAAAAGTGAGTGCGCTATCAGACAGTGACCCAAGCATCGATCATGTAAGCTTAGAGTTGGCTGAAGGTTTTGCTTCGTTGTTTGAATACGTTAACGGCACGATGAGTGTGCAGCAAATTTTGCAGCAATTACAACAGATGGGTGCGCCTGAGTCTTTGCTACAAAGTATTAAACAAGGTTTTGTGCAGTTATATGCCGCCGAGATGATTGTCGTGTAGATTGTATTTTGTAATGCGGTTAGTAAAATAGGCACTAGGAGCGTTAATATGTCCGAGCATGAGCATTCGTGTTGTCACAAGTCGGCAGAATCAGCCACGACTGATTTAAAAGACCCTGTCTGTGGTATGAAAGTGACCACCGATTCAGCGTATCAATATGAGTATCAAGGACAGAAATATTACTTCTGCAATCCTAAGTGCCAAGATAAGTTTCATCACGACCCAGAGCATTATCTTAATCGCCATGCCACGATGACGGTTGACCCACCTGTTGCCGAAATGGGTACAGAATATACCTGCCCTATGCACCCTGATGAGGTAAGTGATAAATCAGGTAAATGCCCCAAATGCGGAATGACATTAGTTGAGAAGAAATAATTCAAATCGTAATTATTTCGCATGAGTAATTTTAAAAGAGTGTGGTGGCTTTGCACATCGCACTTTTCATTTTGTAAATTATTTTTTAATGCAATTTGGCTTTGCGGTGCCGAATAAGGCAGATAGGTCCAACATTCTTCACTAGGTTCAGTGACGACACAATCCCAAATTAAGCTTGCTGCTTGCTCAGATAGACCCTCAGCAACATCAATTAAGTTGATATATTGCCCTTTCAGCGTCCCTGAAATGGGTTGAATTGATAAATTATGCTTGAGTGAAAAGCCAACATTTTGACCAAATTCATTCTGTTGTGTTTTTAAATAATTTTTCATAATAATTTATAATGTAGGAAAAATAAGCGTTTAGATGATAATTTAAGCATAAAGTTTTTATATAACCTACATCAAATTGCATAAATATGAAAAATACCCTGACAACTTTAAGGTTTTTGTAAGTGAGTAATTTATTAAAGTATCGATTTCGATTAGAATAGCGCTGCTCTTTGTAGTATGTGTCATCCCTTGAACACAAAAAAATCATCCTTTCATGCTTTTGAAAATTCGCGTGGCTTATAACGGTATATGAATCAAATTCTTCCTTCTCCATTGGAATTACTTCCCTCCATTCGTGTGCTTGACGAGTGGCAAGAAGTCATACCTGAAGATTTATATATACCACCTGCTGCATTTGAAATTTTACTGGAACAGTTTGAAGGTCCGCTAGACTTTCTGATTTATCTGATTCAAAAAAATGGCTTTGATCTTTTACAGTTAGATATTTCACCGATTGCGACCCAATATTTATCCTATATGGATAGTATGAAATCACTCAATATTGAGTTAACAGCAGATTATATGGTGATGGCTGCATTACTTGCTGACTTAAAATCACGCTTACTTCTCCCCAAGCCAAAAGTTGTAGATCAATTTGAAAAAGATCCAAAACAAGCATTGATTGATCGTCTCGAGACTTATTTACGCATTAAACAAGCAGCAGAAAGATTAGGGCAAATGCCAATCTTTGAAAGAGATACTTTTAGTACCAATGTCAGTATTGGGCATATTGCACCGATCTATGAAGGTTATGATGTTGATGCTTTACGTGATGCGTTATTCTGCATATTTAATCGCCCTGAGCCAATCACCCATGTTGTCGCTCAAGAACCTGTGCTGCTCGAAGAACGCATCGCTTTTATTCAAAGTCAGCTTGCGTCAGGTCAGGCATTGAGTTTTATTCACTTGCTCAATCCACAACAAGGTCGCATGGGCATGGTGGTGACTTTTATGGCTGTGCTTGAGTTAACCCGTCAACAGAAAATTCAAATTATTCATTCTGGAATTGAAGCTCCATTGACAGTTCAAGGTATTGCTGCATGAGTCTAGATTCGTTTGATCCCAATGAAGGAATGTCACTCGAAGACATTCATCATGATGTTTTATTGCAAATTGAAGCAATTTTGTTCGCTAGTGACTCACCAGTTTCACTTGCAAGGCTAAAAGAAGCATTTCAAAACCAATATAATAAGCAGCAGTTACGTCAGTTCTTGCAACAACTTGCTGTGCTACAACATGGGCGCTCGATTGAGCTGATTGAAACGGCTCAAGGCTTTCGTTTTCAAGTACGAGCCAAGTATCGGAATATTATTGCCCAAGTGTGGCCCGAACGCCCAACAAAATTATCACCCTCATTACTCGAAACAGTCGCAGTAATTGCATATCATCAGCCAGTAACACGTGCTGATATTGAGCAGATTCGTGGTGTATCGAATAATAGCCAAATTTTAAGAAATCTATTTGACTGGAACTGGATCAAAGAATCTGGTTTTAGAGATTTGCCTGGAAGACCTGCGTTGTTAGTAACAACGCCCCAATTTTTAAATGCATTTGGTTTAGCTTCGCTAGGTCAATTGCCTCCCCTACAGAACGCCAAGGAAGCATTCATGACACTCGACGCACATGCGCCGAAGTCTTGAGAAGGTGAACTGTTGATCATTATGTCTAAGGTTGTGCTGTCATGAGTGAGAAATTACAAAAGGTATTAGCGAGAGTGGGGCTAGGCTCACGTCGTTATATGGAGGAAGTCATTGCTGCTGGTCGCGTCAGTATCAATGGAAAAATTGCTCAAGTGGGTGAACGTATTGAGCCTACTGATGAACTACGTATCGATGGCCGTAAAGTTCAGTTTCAAGTTGAAGATGAAATTCGCCGCCGTGTTCTCATTTACTATAAACCAGAAGGTGAAATTTGCTCACGCAATGATCCTGAGAAACGTCCAACCGTATTTGACCATTTACCGCAAATTGCCAATGATCGTTGGGTCATGGTGGGTCGTCTAGATATTAACAGTACTGGTTTATTGTTATTCACCAATGATGGTGAGCTTGCTAATCGCTTAATGCACCCTTCAAACGAAGTTGAGCGTGAATACGCAGTCCGTGTGATGGGTGAAGTGACTCCTCAAATTCGTAATACTATGATGAAAGGCGTAGAACTCGAAGATTGTCCAGCGAAATTTGAATCATTCTCTGAAATCGGTGGTGATGGTATCAACCGCTGGTATCAAGTGGTCGTAAAAGAAGGTCGTAACCGTGAAGTACGTCGTATCTTTGAATCACAAAGTTTAAAAGTCAGCCGTTTATTACGTACTCGCTATGGCACGATCATTTTGCCACGTGAGCTACGCACGGGTCGTTGGATGGAATTGGATAAAACCGATATCGACAATTTAGCAAAATCTGTTGAATTGAAACCACGTCAAGGCACAGGCTTATTTGGTATGGCAAAACGCCGTACTGAAAAGATGGCTGAGAAACCTTTAGCTTCACGTCGTGGTGGGTATTTACGTCAACAACGTCGTGATGATGAACAAGATCAACCGCAACAACGTTCAAATAGCAACGCTCACAATAATAGTAATGGACGTAAAACGATTGGCTTTAATAAAGGCTTTAAAAAACCTTAATTATTTGCACAAAAATATAAAAAACGCTCAAATTTGAGCGTTTTTTATTGCACTTAAAGACCTCATACGATGCCCTGTGGAATCGCATTGAGTAATTTTTTGGTATATTCATGCTGCGGATGTAAATACAATTCATCCGAATTGGCAATTTCAACCAACTCACCCTGATTCATCACCATCACCTGATCTGAAATGTATTTCACGACAGATAAATCATGTGAAATAAAGATATAACTCAGACCAAACTCATCTTGTAAATCCTGCAATAAGTTCAGTACTTGCGCCTGTACAGAGACATCCAATGCAGAAACCGATTCATCACAGATTAAAATTTCAGGCTTTAGGGTCAAGCAACGTGCGATTGCAATCCGTTGACGCTGCCCACCTGAAAATTCGTGTGGATAGCGATCATAGGCTTGCACAGGCAAACTAACACGCTCTAACAGCTCCAATGCCATCTTTTTACGCTCAGCATCATTTTGACCAATACCATGAATCCGCATCGGTTCTAATAAAATCTGTCCAATGGTAAAGCGTGGATTGAGTGAAGCATATGGATTTTGAAAAATGATCTGTATCTTTCGCTGATACTGTGAGAACTCTTTCTCGGTCATCGCAAGAATATCTTTCCCACCAATCAGCGCCTGCCCGCCCGTCGCCTCATGTAAACGCATCAGCAATAAACCAATCGTGGTTTTACCTGAACCTGACTCACCAACAAGACCAAGGGTTTTACCTTTTGCCAATTGGAAAGATACGCCTTTAACCGCCTGAAATTCCTCTCGTCCCCATAAACCTTTACGGCTATAAAATGACTTTTTCAAATCTTTAACGTCTAAAATGATCTGTTCATTTCCAAGCAAACCACGTGTGCGCTGTTTTATATTCAGCTCAGATAAACTGCTCACTTCAACCCATTGTCCATTTTCCTGTTTCATAAAGTCACTGGTGATCGGCAAACGATAGGGACGTGTCGCTAGCTGAGGACGACAATGCAGTAAAGCACGGGTATACACATCTTTCGGTTGTTGCAGCACTTGTTCAACGAAGCCACTTTCACGAATCTCACCATGACGCATAACAATCACTTCATCAGCAATTTCACCCACCAATGCTAAATCATGGGTAATGAACAGCATCGACATTTGATGACGTTGACGTAAAGATTCTAATAAATCAATGATCTGCTTTTGAATGGTGACATCTAAAGCCGTGGTCGGTTCATCCGCAATCAATAATTTCGGCTCACAGGCGATTGCCATCGCAATCATCACCCGTTGCTGCTGACCACCTGAAAGCTGACTTGGATAAGCATCAATCTTGGTTTCTGGTGCAGCAATACCGACTTCTTTTAGTAATTCAAGTACCCGTACTCTAGCCTGCTTAGGTCTCATACCTAAATGAATACGCAGCACTTCGGCAATCTGATCACCCACCGTAAATACAGGATTCAGCGATGACATCGGTTCTTGGAAAATCATGGCAATGTCTTTACCACAAATCTTACGCATTTCTTTGGCTGACAAATTCAGTAAGTCTTTATCTTCAAAGCGGATTCGGCTTTGTTCAGCGATTTGGCTTTGTCCTTTCGGCAATAAACCCATCACTGCTAAAGAAGTCACAGATTTTCCACTGCCTGACTCCCCAACCAGTGCCACAGTTTTATTTTTAGGAATCGAAAATGAAATGCCTTTCACCGTTTCGATCCACTGTTTATTTTCATTTTTAAAACTGATCTGAAGATCTTTTACCTGTAATAGCGGTGTTTCATCTTGATGTTGCATATTTTTTCTCCGCTATTTCAACTTAGGATCTAGAGCATCACGCAATGCATCGGTAAACATGGAAAATGCCGTGACCAAAATTGCCATAGCGATGGATGCCGCAGCCAGTTGCCACCATTTGCCCAAGATCAATTCGCTTTGGGCTTCATTCAACATACTGCCCCAAGACACCACACCAACAGGCACACCAAAACCGAGGAAGCTCAGAATCACTTCAGATTTAATGAATGACACCACCAAAATCGAAATTTGAACCAAGGCGATATGACTCACGTTTGGAAATATATGTACAAACATACGGCGTAAGTGACTGACACCAATCGCCTTCGCTGCAAGTACATATTCACGCGATTTGTGCTTCATATATTCAGCACGAACCAAACGAAATACCCCAGTCCAACCCGTTAAACCTAAAATCAGGACAATAGACAGAATTCCTTTCTGTTGGAGTACTGCCGCAATAGCCAATACCAATAATAAATAAGGAATCGAAGTAAAAATATTATAGAACCAGTTCAGTACATCATCCACCCAACCGCCAAAATAACCTGCAATTGCACCCAAAAAAGTACCAATCACCACTGCCAATAACGCAGACAATAAACCGACCAGAATTGAGGTTTCAGCACCTTTAATGGTTTTCAGCAAAACATCTTGTCCCCATTTATCTGCACCAAAAGGCAACGTAGTTTTTAACACTTGTTTTTGATCGAGTAAGTGTCCTCCAAGCTGCTGATCAATCTGTCGCATATCTTCAGCCAAAGGATCAATCATGCCATAGCTATCAATCGCAGAACTGCCTTGTTGCTCAGCCTGAATTTCTACATTGAGCTGTTGAATAATATCTTTTAGTGGATCGACTGGATTTTCAGGCAAAGCGGCTGCGCTTTCAGTATTTGCCTTAATTTGATCAGACTCAGCATCCGCTCCTAAAAATGTTGGTGGCGCATAACTGACGGCAACTTCTTTATTCCAATTTGAGGCAATCACGCCTGTCATCGATAAAGCGAGCAAGATGAAATAAAACAACACCACAAAAAAAGACACCACAGCGATCCGATCTGACTTTAATCGATTCAAGGCTAAATGCCACAATCCTGTTGACGCAGAAGATTCATTTGAGGAGGCTTTGCCTTTAAAAATTGTACTGAGCATTGTCATCCTCCTATTTCAACTGTACACGAGGATCGAGGAGCTTATAAATCAGATCGGCGATCAAGTTAAAAATCATCGTGAGCGCAGCGATATATACCGTAATGGCTTTGATCACAGGGAAATCACTACGCTCAACCGCAATAATAATTTCACGTCCGATGCCTGGAATACCAAAGAATCGCTCAATCAGGAAAGCACCAATCAACAATGCAGGCAGACTCGCCATGACTTCGGTGACGATTGGAATCGAGGCATTACGCAGTACATGTACCCCCAGTACCCGTGATTCGCCCACACCTTTGGCGCGTGCTGTACGCACATAATCTTGGTTGATTTCATCCAAAATAAAGCTACGATACAAACGCAGTGTTGGGGCAATACTCACCACCAACATAATTAAGATGGGTAACAAAGAATACTGGAATAAGTTTTGACTAAAACGATCACTCCACCCCTGTACAGGAAACCAACTGAGTTGGTAAGCCAAAACATATTGAAACACAATGATATAGACCAAGATACTAATCGACATGCCAATGGTACACAGCATCATCACCATACGATCTGTCAATGAACCACGCACCGAAGCAATCGCTAAAGCCAAAACAATAGAAATGACCGTTTGCAAAATTGTCAATGGAATCAATAAAGTCAGTGACGGTCCTAAACGCGTCAGAATAATCTGTGAGACAGGTTCACCTGTACTCCAACTTGCACCATAGTCAAAGGTCAAAATTTGCTGAATAAAAATCCACAATTGCACATAATATGGCTGATCAACCCCCAATTGTTTACGGATGTTTTCAATTTGCTCTGGGCTAGACATTTTCCCTGCCAAAATATATGCAGGATCGCCCCCCACCCAGTTAAACAAAAAGAAAATCAGCAAAATGACACCCAACATGGTCGGGATCATTTGCCATAGTCTACGCACGACATAAGCAAGCATGATGGCAAATCCTTATTTAACCCGTTGACCTGTAATTTCACTAAAGAAGGCTTGGTTATCGGGTTCTCTGCCTAAGAAATCTTTGACCAGTTGAGCTGCATTCTTTTGACTGCCTTGAGATAAAATCGTTTGGCGGTAACGCTGACCCACTTCAGGATTATTCAAGTTATCCCCAAAAGCAGACAACATATCCAGAGCCAAGACTTCAGACCACATATAACCATAGTAGCCCGCTTGATAGCCCATCAGATGTCCAAACTGCCCAGGAAATTCAGTCGTTGGGACATAGCCCAATGCGGTTGCGGATTCCATTTTTTTCCACACATCCATTGGCTGTACTTTCAGTGCATCTGCACCATGCAAAGCCATATCGTACTGTGCATAAAGCGTTTGGCGAGCATAACGTAGACCACGCCCATAATTGTGTACTGATTTAAGACGTTGAATTAATGCATCATCAACACGTGGACAAGCCGGATCACAATAGTCAGCTACTTTAGACAAAGTTTCCTTACGGCGTGCCCATTCTTCATACATTTGTGAGGGTGCTTCAACAAAGTCACGTTCAACTGAAGTACCTGACTGACCTGAGTAACGGGTTCTCGACAAAATACCATGTAATGCATGACCAAACTCATGTACAAAGGTTTCAAGCTCATCACCATTTAAACCTTTACGATTAAAGTTGGTCACTAATACTGAAATTGGTTTCCGTTTACTCAGCGTACTGCCACCATATACGCCCCATACGGCTGCATGACCATATTTACCTTCACGTGGGAACTTATCCATATATAAGCTACCCAGTATTTCACCAGTTTTTTGGTCTATGACATCGTAATATTCGACTTCTTCTTGCCATGCATCGACTTTAGCGGCTTTAAACTGAATGCCATATAAATTTTCAGAAATCGCAAACAACCATTTTTGTGCAGCGAGTGTTGGGAAATAATCACGGAGTTTTTCTTGGTCAACCTGATATTTATCTTTACGGAGTTTTTCACTCCAATACGCCATATTCCAACGGTTAATTTCAGCTTTATCTAAGCTTATTTTCAAACTTTTGGCTTTAAAAACGCGCAGTTCTTCTACCTCTTTTTGTTCTAAAGGCGCAACCACGTTATGCACATCCGCCAAAAAATGATTTACCGTCTTCGGATTTTTCGCCATGCGTTTTTTTAAAGCCCAGTCGGCATAACTTGATTGACCAAATAGCTGTGCCTGTTCATAGCGCAAATCAATAATTTGTTTAAGTAATGTTAGGTTTTTTTCTGTGCCACGACGTGTAAATGCAGTTTGATAACGTTTCCGTGCATCATCACGCTCTGAAAGCTCCATAAAAGGTTGATATTCAGGATAGTCGAAACCTAATAAATAATTGCCTTTGTCATTTTTCTTTAAAGCTGAAATGTAACTTTCAGGCAAACCTTTTAATTCGGCTGGTGTAAATTCTAATTTCTCTGGATTATCACGAATATTGCGTGAAAACTGCTGCGACAGTTTCGTCAATTCATCCAGAATATTTTTTAACCTTGCTCTTTTTTCAGGTGCAAGTTGTACCCCTGTATCTTCAAATCCATCGAGAATGTCTTGGCGGTATTTTTGATCAATCGGATCTGTTGCTTTGGTGTTTTTAATACGCTGATATAAAACTGGATTCTGATAAATCTCAGTCTGTAATTGATTGATTTTTACTTCACAATCATCGGCGGTTTTACGCAATTTAGCATCTGGATCAACATTACTATATAAGTTAATTGGCCCTGCAAAGTCTTCAAAACTTGCCATCAATTGATCCCATTCTGCGAGCACAGGTGCAGCCGCAGACTGAGGTTGAACTGTTTGTTTTTCTAATTGAGAAATACGCTGTTGTAACTTCTGCACGTTGGCATCACACCATTCTGCACTGGCACTATTTTTTAAAATAGGTAAAACAGCAGATGTGCTTTCTGCCCACACGCCTTGACTCATCCCTGTCATCGCCATAGATAACAGACATAGTGTCGATCGTTTCAACATTTTTTTCGCCATCATTCTCTCCAATTTAATTCATCAATCATTTGGGCTTCTTGCGAACCCTTTTATAGGACTAAGGTTGCTTATCTTGCATATCAATGTACATCCATTCTGCGGGCAGAATAGGATGTTTCTTATAACCAATCACTCGAGGTTGTGCCACAACAGTTCGGTAACGCGTCGACATGAATTGTACAGGGGCATAAAACTCTAAAAGACGTGACATTTTACGATAGAGCAGATCACGTTCAGGGCTATCGGCAAGTTTCAATGACTGTTCATATAAACGATCGTATTCAGGTAATTTAAAGCAAGTATGGTTGGTGGCATGAATATTATTGCCATAAAATAACTGCATAAAGTTATCTGCATCAGGATAATCTGCAATCCAAGCAGAAGCTTTAAACATGGTTTTACATTGTTTTTCAGCCTTTAGACCTTCTGCAAAAGGCACAGGTTTAGAAACCATATTGACTTTGATATTGGCTAATTCTTTCTTTAACAGTTCTGCCATCTGCATACTGCGCGCACTACTACTGGATGGCATAAATTCAATCACCAGTGGCTTGCCATTCGGCAACATCCGCCAACCATCTTTGCCCACTTTGTAGTTATAACGATCAAGTAATAAATTCGCTGCTTTTACTGAATACGGAATGCTGCTTTTATAATTGGGATCATGCCCCGCGACACCATAAGGAATCGGTGATTCTAATTTTTTGGCATTCCCTTTGGCTAAAATATTGATAAATTTCTCTTTAGAGGTTGCCATCGCCATTGCACGGCGCAAAGCAATTTTCTCCTTACTGAAACCACCCACTACTGGGTTTTGTATATTCCAATACAAGTAATCAATCGAAGGGTCAGCAATACGTGAAAGTTGAATCCCTTTTTTTGCCAACTCGGGCTTTAATTGACCAGCTTTTAAAGCTTGTGCAGGTAATTCACCATCTAACGTAAATATATCTAGCCCATCTTTTTGAAACGATAACCATCCTGACTGTGATTCTTCGATCACCTGAATATCGACCACACCAATCTGCGGCATTTTTTTGCCTTGCATTTGCTGTACGATTTTCTGATCTTCAGGATGGGTCGCTTTAAAATTCCATGTGTAACCACGATAATCAGGATTTGCTTTCAAAATAATACGCGAACCTGGTGTCCATTGTGCAAGAACATAAGGACCTGTCCCCACAGGATGTCCCATCGCATAGCCTGCTTTATCACGATAATGTTCAATCACTTCACGCGACACAGCGCCCGTTGGCTGATGTGCAAGTAGCATTGGAAAATTATAATTTGGCTCTTTTAATCGAATCACCAAAGTATAACGATCTGGTGTTTGTAGCCCTGCAATCGGCTGATCGTAATTAAATTTTCCATTTTTCGCTGCCTGCTGAATCACGGCATCAAAACCCGTAATTCTATCTTCAAACAGCCAACTGTTGGGTGAATGCAGATTTGGATCAAGCAATCGTTTAAAAGAATAAGCATAGTCTGCTGCGATTAATTCTCTCGCTTTGCCTTTAAATACAGGGTCAGGGGTAAAATAAATCCCTTTTTTTATTCGAATGGTATAAGTCAAACCATCGGCACTTACTTCTGGTAAAGCCACCGCCGTATTTGGAACGAGTTTGGCAGGTGAAGCTAAATAATCATAGGTATATAACGTTTCAAATACCGAGTACAAAATATGCGCTGAATATAAATCTTGTACTGCGACAGGATCAAATCCAGTCTCAGCCACAGGAAAAGCATAACGTAACACTTTATTTGGATTGGCTGGACTTTTTGCTTGTGTATAAGATACACCCAAACCCAATGTTGTGCCCAATAGCAGAGTTAGCGCATAACTTGGCATCGAATATTTAAAATTTTGCTTCATCCTGAACTCATTATTTATTTTGCTGTGAAGGTGCAATATCCAGATATTGCCAATTGGTATTCATGATTGGATGTGCTTTAAATCCTTGCACCTCAGGTTGAATTACCCAGTTTCTAATGCGTGTATCTTGCAAAATCCAAGGGTTATCAGCTTCAACTTGTCGACTCATTTTTTCATAAAATGGTGTACGTTGATCTGGTGCTAATTTCATCGCTTGCTGATATAAGCCATCATAAGCAGCCGATTTATAACATGATTGATTTCCACGACCAATATTTGCACCGTACAATAACTGAGTAAAATTTTCACCCTCAGGATAGTCTGCATGCCATGCACCACTCCACATCATATATTGACACTGAGTTGCTGCTTTTAAGTTATCGGCAAAATTACTCACTTTAAACTCAGCTCGTATTCCAATCGCATCTAAATTTTTCTTCCAAAGTTCAGAATACATTACTGAAGAAGAACCACTTTCCGTATTGATTTTTAAAGTTAAGGCCTTGCCATTTGGAAAACGACGATAGCCATCCGTTCCTTTTTTATAGCCGAAATGATCAAGCAATTTATTGGCTAAAACAGGGTTATAACCAATACTACTGCGATAATTCGGGTTATGCCCATTCACACCTGCAGGCACTAACATCTCAGCTCTAACAGCCTGCCCCTTTCTTAAAATTCGGATATATTCATTTAAATTAAAGGACATAGCGATGGCACGTCTCAACGCGATCTTATCTAAACTATTTCCGCCAACGACAGGATCACGCATATTGAACATGGTATAAGTGACTTCTGCCTCTTTGTTGGCATAAAGGCGAATTCCTTTTTGTTGCATCGCAGCATTCAATTGATTGTTTTGATCTAAAGCTTTAGGAATAGCGCTTGAAGTTAAAGTATCGAAATCCAATTGTTTCGATTGAAATGCCAACCAGCGTGATTGTTCTTCTTCAATAATACTAATATTCACTTTGCCAATTTGTGGCATAGGCTTACCACTCATTTGCTTGACCAGTTGGTTATCCCAAGCTGTGCCTGTCGATTTAAAATTCCAAACAAAACCTCGATAATCAGGATTGGCAACCAGTTCAATCTTGCTACGTGGTACATATCGACTCAGCATATAAGGCCCTGTTCCAACAGGATGCATGCCTAACTGATCTTTATAATATTCAACCACTTCTCTAGCAGTCGCTCCAAATGTGCTATAGGCAAGAATATAAGGAAAATTATAATCCGGTTGGGTCAGCTTAAATTGAATTGTATATTTATCTAAGGCTTTTACACCTTCAATTTTAGCATCATAATTAAACTGCCCTGTTTTATTGGCTTGCTCAACGAGGGCATTTGCCCCAACTAATTTGTTATCAATAAAAGAAAAAGAAGGCGCATGATTTTTAGGGTCTAAAATACGCTTAATCGAATAAACATAGTCTTCTGCGACCAACTCTCGACGCTTTCCTTTGAAGGCTGGATCATCGGTGAAGTAAATGCCCGACTTTATTTTAAAAGTATAAACTTGCCCATTTTTTTCAATAGTCGGTAAACTCTGAGCAGTTGCAGGAACTAATTTCACTGGATTTGCTAAATAATCATATTGAACTAAGCGTTCGAAAATCACATCAGCAACATTACCGCTATAGAAATTAAAGGTTTTGACCATATCGAAGCCATCATCAGGCGCAGGAAAAGCAACACGAAGCACTTTTTCTGCTTGAGCAGGCGTTTTTGCAAATCCAATCGGCATCGCAGCAACAATAGTTGATACCAATGCAACCCTAAAAAATATTGACTTCAACTCACTGCTCACATCATTGTTTTTTAATAAATACTCGACTTTTAGATTGTATTCAACTTTATAAATAAACTTACTTTAACTATTTAATAATTCAGGATTTTTATCAAATCATTATTTCATCTAAAAACTTTAACAAGCAATTAAAACATACTCTTGTTTTATCTACTTTATTTCACTAATCACAACAGGAATCAGTTTACTATTCACCTTATAGCCTTGCGGTTTATTATTACAGGCATCCCCTGTGACAGTCGTTCGAATCACATAAGGTGAATAAGGCATCACATTTAAATAGCCTGAATGATCTCGCCCTGTACGGCAATCTTCTGCTCCTAACTTTTCATCATAGCGCCCACCATAAGAAGATTCTTCGACCTCTGTAATGACTTTACTCATCCATTGATTTAAATAAACCAAGCTTTTACTGGATTCAACAGTACCCTGTCCTGAGCCAGCACTTTCAATTTCGATCAGTTGAATCGGTTTGCCTTTATACACGGTAGAATGCACTTTAAAACTATTCGATTGACCACCAAACTCTTTTAAGATTCGAGCCTGCTTTAATTTTGGACGAGTTAACACATAGCCAGCCCAAAAATTACGTCCTGAATTTTCAAAACTCACACTCGATAAATAGGCTTCTTCACCTGAGATCAGTTTTACGGCTTCGGTTGAATCAATCTGAATGGCTTGAGGTGGATTGGCATTTGAATCTTGTAAATTAGTGATCCAACTAATGATGGTTTTATCTGTTGGTACTGTAGCGTGAGTAGTCGATATCAAACCTAACAAACTTAGCGTTATAAAAATAAAATTCTTCTTATTCATGATTATTCACCTTAAATTTATCCGTTAAATCGCTTCTCAAATTCATTCACTATCGTGACGGCGGCATGGATGCCGCCCGTAGGGCTGCGGTATAAGGATATACCGTCAGCCCTACAAAGGATTTTTGCCTTGCGCTGTTTCAGTCACAGCTCATCATCCCTGAAAAGTAAGACAATGTGGTATTCATTTGAGAAAACTCGGGAAGACACTGTGGTTCCCCCTATTGAATAAGATTCTAAATTTAACGTGAATTCGGTTTAAAGATCGGAAGAGCACACGTCTGAACTCCAGTCACTTAGGCATATCTCGTA
>ERZ650309.789-NODE-789-length-15236-cov-4.344641_pt1 | contig 15236 bp, 13 predicted proteins | sample MGYA00376245_ERZ650309 | MGnify/ENA primary metagenome ERZ650309 (study PRJEB26733, sample SAMN07839294) | wastewater metagenome | biome: urban; feature: wastewater treatment plant; material: waste water | place: USA: North Carolina | collected 2016-04-26 ...
GGGCAACCGCTGGCGGTGGGGCATTCTCAACCGGCGCGCCTGTCAGTTTGGGCGTGTGTTCTCTACAATCTTTCCACCTTGCCAAGCTACGCGCGGTTTTGATTGTTCACCCGAAAGCAGGGCTTCATCTTCGGCGATTTTCTGGCGCGACTCTTCAACATCGTGACCATCAATTTGCCCGACGATCTGCGCCGCCCGGTCAATCGCGGCTTTGCTGACCATTCGATTGACGGCGTTTTTCACTTCCGGCGAAGTCTGCGCTTCGCGGTAAGCGTTGATGATCTGGTCTCGTTGTTCTCGCTGAATGTCTCGCCATTGCGCGTTGTATTCGGATTCAGCTTCAAGGGTGGCAATGCGCTCTTGCGAGTCCGGGTGAAGGTCTAACAGCCATTTCCAGAGGTACGGAACGGCCACGATTGAAAGCGGCAAAATATATCGGACGTAAAAGAGCAGCGGCGCGGGTAATTGCGACGAACCGAACCAACCGCCGTCAGAATATCCAATGGCGAATTGTGCCAGTGTGTTGATGGCTAGCACTCCCCAGGCCGCAAACGAAGCGACGAAGCCAAGCCGCCGTTGCTCGCTTGCCTTGAAAAAGTAGAGACGGCCAAGCGTCAAGCCAATGGCCGTGCCTTCAAGCAAGATGACCGGCAACCACGAAGCGACATCAAGCCAGCCTGCATAAAGTTTTGAGCCTTTCATCCCATTGTAAGAAAGGCTGTGCGTCTGAATTGCCGTGACGACCACTCCAACCAGAATCATCAGCCAACTGATAGCCATCCCCAGACCGTTGCCGGATTTTTCAACGGAATCGCTGATGCGCTTTGAACGCGCAAGGTATTTGTCGAAATCTTTCATTGGTTTTGCTTTCTCCCAAAGGTAGGGGAGTGCTAACCTTGCGGTGTGTACGGCTGTCAGCACTCCGTGTTGATGGTTGTCCGGGCTTGCGAGAGTTGACGCTTTCGCAAGCCCTTCACGTTTTGAGCCAAAATTGTTTCAAGCCGTTTCGCGGCAATACTCCCCATCATCGGCTTTCTTCGCACAATAAAACTTGCCCGGCTTCCGGCTGGCCTTCATCGGCGTGTGATGAACCGGGCAGTCAGGCGCGCCGTTTGGCTTTTCAGCCGCTACAGCCGCTTTTTGTGGCGGAACTGCACCGATTGCCTTCATTCGTTCAATCATCGCTTTCAAGCTGTCGGCTTTGCCTTCTACTTCGGCGACAACTGGAAAGCCATCAAGTTCAAACGTGATTGAAAAGTGCGGAAGCTTCACAGTTACCGGCGCGGTGATGATGGTTTCGTTTGATGCTGTGCTCACTTTTTTCTCCTGGTGTGAAGGCCGCGCTTACCATTGCAGCGCGGCAAGAATCTGTTTGAGTTGTTCGACAGTCAGAACTTCAAGCCGAGTGACGCCGAAGACTTGGCGAATCGGATCAGCGATTGACGCGAAAGGCCGGACACGATGCCAAGCCGCTTCAACATCGGCAATCAAAGCTTCGTGCTCATCGGGTTCGGTGACGACCGGCGCGTCGCATTCGATCAACACGGGCAGCTTGAACCAATAACCGAGAAGCTCAACCGCCCAATCCAACTTTTCAGCCGGAACGAACCATTCGCCGCTTTCGGCATACCAGCGACCGCCAACCGTGCGTTTGAAAGCTGCGACAAACTCAGAATGTTTGTAAGGTGTGTGAACCCGATAGCCGCGCGCCGATTGGTGAATGATGATTGCGTTTGCTGTTTTCATTGTGTGTGCCCCTTTCAAACTGTGTCATCAATAGACAGGAAAACTATACGCTTGGCGAATAGAATAGTCAATGGAATTGTTCGCTTGACGTATATTTTCTTTGAGGCTATAAATTAAACATGACAGATGAAATTCTATTGACGACCCCGGAAGTGGCTGAGCGTTTGGGTGTGAGCATTCGGCGCGTTCAAGCTCTTATTCATAGTGGCCGGTTGCCATCGCAACAGTTTGGACGTGACCACTTAATCCGCGAGTCTGATCTTGTGCTCGTTGCTGACCGCAAGCCAGGCAGACCGGCAAAGCAAATTCAGAGCAACGATCAAGATGTTGAGTTGGATGAAGGAACGATTTCGACAAAAGAAATAAAAAAACGCCCAACGAATAAAACCGCGAAGAAATAGCAAAGAAAAATTGATGGAAGTCTTATGACAACAGTATGAGAGACAAGCTTGGTTGCATTTCGTGGCGTAAGATGTGTGGTTGACGAGTAAGTTTCTTCCGTAAAAGGAATTCTAAAAACAGTTCAGGGACACCACGTAAGTGTCCCTGAAAGTGTCCCTGATAAGGTTTAGGGAATAGCTAGTAAAAGCTAAGTTGTTGAAAATAAAGATGGCGGCACGTGGACTCGAACCACGGACCTAGGGGTTATGAATCCCTCGCTCTAACCAGCTGAGCTATGCCGCCGAAAAACTGTTTGGCTGACCGCTTCCTGACCTGTCCTCAAGAAGGCCGAGAATTTAGCATACGAGGGCGAATTGGGCTAGAGGGGGCGCAGATTTTTTGATTCGAGTTCACATTAGCGAAGATGGTCAGTTTTTGGTCAACGGATTTTCCGGCCATTGATGCCGTGGATATTTGCGGCTGAGTTCGCGGCGGACTTGCGGATAGATTCGCTGCCAGAATCCGGCCAAATCCTTGGTTACTTGCACAGGGCGCTGATTCGGAGCCAACAGGTGAAGCACCAGATTGACGCGGCCAGCGGCGATTTTGGGGCTGTCCGTCATGCCAAAAAAATCCTGCAATCGAGACGCGATCCATGGCGCTTGGGTCGCTTGTCCGAATTCGTAATTGATGCGCACGTTGCGCCGTCCGGCGATGTTCACCATTTCCGGAGCCATCTGATTCAACAGCCGCGATTGTTCGCCGGTCAGTTTGGATTTCAGCAAATGAATCAAGCCGCCTTTGCCGGCGGCTTGTCGCAATTCGGCGAAGCTTCGTAAATCAGTGCAAGCTTCGGCCAGCGCCGCGCGAACGTCGCTTTCATCGAACGCAGGCATTTCGGATTCAGGGAAATGCTGCGCAATGAACTGGACGCGCGCCAGCAATCTCATCACATCTTCTTCGTCGGCGAACTTTTGCCAACCAGCTGAAAGCGCGGCTTCGGCCAGAGCCTTGGTGACTTCTTTGCCGCGCGCCGTGTGGCTGCGCCGTTCGTCAATCACCAATTGGTCGTACAGCATGCGCTCGGCGACTTCGACGCGTTCAAGCTGTGCGTTCCATTTCGCTTCGACGGATTCGCGCAAGTGGTCGGCAAACAAATCAATCAACCATTCAGGCTGAATGGCGCTGGCCATCCGGACGACGCGAATGATGTTGGCAGCGGCATCGCGGCGTTCTTCGGCGTCCACGGCGACCAGAAATTCCGAACTGCGAACGCTGCTGGACGGAGACAGCGGAACGGCGCCGCCGCCGGAAAGCAGCAGTTCACCTTTTTCGTCTTTGATGTTGCGGCGACGGGCTACGCGGTCTGGATACCCTGCGAGGATGGAGATCAACAGGGATTCGTCCGGGTACGCACGCGCCCCCGCGTGCTGGTTTTGGCTGGCAGGTAGTTCAAGACCAATGGGCGAATTGCGAATGTTTGCACGCGGGGGCGCGTGCATACCCAACAACTGGCGACGCACTCGGTTGACGGCCATTGTTACGCCGGGGTCGAGATTCAGTTCGCGCAAGACCGAAGCAGAAAAGTTGGCGCGTTCGGCTTCGGCAAACAAATCCAGACGGTCGAGCAAATCGGACGGGCTGTGATGTTTGGCGTGGACGTTGGTTCGGCGGCCATTGAACATTTCGCTGGCCATGATGTCTCGTTCGCCAATCAAAGCCGCGATGGTGCAGGCTTCGTCAAACACGCCGCGCGATTGGGCTTCGATCAGCATGCGCGATTGGCGGGGATGGAGCGGGAAACGCAACATTCGTTCGCCGGTTTTCGTGACGTGTCCTTCGGCGTCAATTGCTCCGAGCTTTTTCAACAAGCTATCGGCGGCTTCGATGGCCGACGCGGGCGGAGCTTCAAACCAGCCGAAGGACTCCAACTCCGCAATGCCAGCCGAATGAAGTTCGAGCGCAGGTTCGGCTAAATCCAGCCGATGCACTTCTGCTGTTTCGTGATCGGCGCGTGCGTTGAAATCCTGCGCGGTGAAAAGCCGCAAACACCTTCCAGGCCGGGTTCTTCCTGCGCGGCCTGCGCGTTGAATCGCCGACGCTTTGCTGACGCGCTGCACGTTCAGCGTCGCCAAACCTGACCACGCCGAATGACTGGCGACGCGAGCCAGCCCCGAATCAATCACAGCAACAACGCCATCAATCGTTACGGAACTTTCTGCGACGTTGGTGGACAGAATGATTTTTCGTCTGTCGGCTGGGTTGACTGCGCGATCCTGTTCGGCAGGCGACAAATCGCCGTGCAGCGGCAACACCAGCAAATCGTATTTGTTCGCCAAGGCCGCGCAAGCCGTCTGTGCCCGGCGAATTTCAGCCGCGCCGGGCAGGAATACCAACACGTCTCCGTCAAGCTTTTCAGCCAGCAACTTCCCAACTGCCGAAGCGACCTGGTCAGCCAATGGGCGATTATCTTCGTGTGGTTGATGTTCAAGCGTGACTTCGAATCGTTTTCCTTCAGAAGAAAGCTTCGGCGCGTTGTCCAGGTAATTGGCAATCGGGCCAGCGTCCAGCGTTGCCGACATCACGACCAGTTTCAGGTCAGGCCGCGTGGTTTGTTGCAATCGCCGCAATAAAGCCAGGGCCAGATCGGCTTGCAGATGGCGTTCGTGGAATTCATCCAGCACAACGACGCTGACCTGTTTGAGCTTCGGGTCGGAAAGCAATCGCCGAGTCAGCACGCCTTCGGTCAGAAAACGCAATCGCGTCTGTCGGCTGGCGACTTCTTCAAAGCGGACTTGATACCCGACGATTTCGCCCAGGCGCTCGCCGCGTTCTTCCGCGACTCGGCGCGCCGCCATGCGCGCGGCCAGGCGGCGTGGTTCCAGCACCCAGACTTCGCCAGTGCCGATGCGCGCCTCCAGCAAGGCCGAGGGAACACGCGTGGTTTTTCCCGCGCCCGGAGCAGCTTCGATAATCAGGTTTGGAGATCGCCGCAACTCGGCGACGATTTCAGGCAGGAGCGAATCTATTGGAAGAGGTTGCATGGCTTTAGCGAATTGCCAATGGGCGCATCGTAAAACCTGCCGCCGTGCCTTTTATCTTGTTTGTTGTGGCGATGTAGCAGAATTCGTAAACGCGGTCGCGCGCCAAGTCTTCCAGGAAATGAAACTCGCCGATGTGAATGCCTTGTTCCACCAGCAGGTAATGATGCACGGGATTGAAGGATTGGTATTTGTCGCGGTAGGCCTTGGTGTCTTTGTCAGCCGGGCCGTATTCCAGACCGCTGGTGTCGCTGCCCAGCATCATCGCTCCGTTTTGTTCGACCAGCCATTGAGCCGTTTCCACGCTGATTCCGGCGGAATCGTGCGCGGCAATGGCAGCGTGGTCGCTGCCGGTTTCTCCCCAATATCGCAGCGTGCCGGTGCGGATCATGACTACGTCGCCGGGTTTCAGTTGCGTCTGCTGACGCTTTAACGCCTGCTGCAAATCGTCCACGGTGATGATGTAGTTGGCGGGCAAGGCTTCGACGTTTTTCAAGCCAGCAACGTCAATCATCACTCCGCGAGCGACGATGGGAGGAATGGTGGTCGCGTCGGCTTTGCGAATGCCGAAGTTGCCGCCCCAGTCGGCTTCTTTGAATCCGTTGTACCAGGAATTGTCCGGGCCGGTGGTGATGTGGCCGAGTCCGTCAATTTGCGTGGCAACATTGTCGCTGATAAACAGCGCTGAGCTATGCCAACGAGTTTGTTTGCCATTGTCAGCCAGCAAGCCCGGCAAATCTTTTTGCCGCGAAACGCCTTCGGGACTGCGGAAGGTCATGATTTCGCCGGGACTGTGGCCGGGCCATTTGTATGACGAGCGGTCATACAGCACGCCTAAATCGTAGGTCTTGCCTGTTGTCGCCAAACGCAGAGCCGCCAGCCGCGAAGCGTCGGTCATTTCGTTTAGCGCGCCGACTTCATCGTCTTTGCCCCAAACCCAGCCCCAGCCTTTGCCTTTTTGCCATTTCTTCAAGCCGGATTGGCCCGTGACGATGACATCTACTGATAACCCAGCAAAGAAAACAGCAACGATGAGCAGGAGGTAGGACAATTTTCCAAATTGTCCTGTGTGGCTTTTGAAGAGTAGTTGTCTCAACACGGTCACCCTCAAACTTGAACGGTGGGACAATTTGGAAAATTGTCCCACCAAAACGAATTAGTCCAGACGACGAACCTGGATGTTCTTGTATTTCACGACACTCTTGGGATCGTGCGCCTGCAGAGCAAAGGTGCCCGACGACAGGATGCGCGTGAAGTCTTTGCCGGGTTTGCGATCGGCTTCTTCCGTCCAGTCGTTGACGACTTTGTCGTTCAACTTAACGATGATGCGCTTGCCTTCGACAATGATGTTGTAGCGGTACCATTCGTTATCTTTGACGTACACTTCTTTCACGTCGTTGACGGAGTAAATGCTGCCGCTCTTGCGCCAGTCACCGTGCGATTGGTTGACCTGGATTTCGTAACCGGCTTTCGGGAAGCCTGTTTCCTGCCAGGCGGTGTGAATGTAAATGCCGCCGTTGGAAACCGGACCAGTCATCACATCCAGTTGCAGCTCAAAGTTGACGAAGGGTTTCGGATCGCCAACGTAATACAAATGGCTGCGCGTGCCATTGGCGACGAACGCGCCTTCTTCGAGTTTCCAGCTCTTCGCTTCTGGTTCGGCGATTTTCCAGCCTTTGAAAGATTTGCCATCGGTCAGCTTGACCCATTTGCCGGGCTTCTTTTTCGGCGCGGCAGTCTGTTTCGACGCAGTGGCCTGCGCAAACCCTGCTGCTGGCAGAATCAGCAGCAGCGCAAACGCGGAAAGCAAAAGTGCAGTGTTTTTGAGTTTCATTTAGTTGAGTCTCCTTGGAAATTTGGGTGCGCACGCTCTCCGCATGCTTGAACGGCGTCTCGCTACTTTGATGAAGGCGCGATTCGTCCAAACGGCACGCGTGGGCGCGTGCGCACCCAGAGAGTTATTTGATTGAAATCAGGTATTTCATACTTGCGGGAACTTGGGTCATCGAACGGCTCGATTCGTCTTCGATGATCAGATACTTGACGCCTATCTTGCGCGCTTCGCGAACGATGGATGCGTAATCAATCGAACCGGTTCCAATCGTGACGTTGGTTTCGACATCGGCGTGGCCGGTCAAATCGCCTTTCACACCTTTCTGCATGTCTTTCATGTGCATCAGGTGAATGCGCTTGCCGTACTTTTTCAAAAACGCGACCGGGTCTTGGCCGGGATGCGCCACCCAGAACACGTCCATCTGAATGTTGACGAATTGCGGCTTGGTTTCAGCCATCAGTTTATCCATCAACGTGCCTTTGCCATTCGGAACGAATTCGTAACCATGAATGTGGTAGGCAAACCGCAATCCTTCTTTGGCCAGTTTCTCTCCGGCCTCGTTGAAATCTTTGATGGCCAGTTCGCAATCGGCCAGCGTGAATTCTTTCTGGTGCGGAATCCAGGCGACGATGACGTATTTCGCGTTCATCGTTTTGGCATCGGCCACGACTGAAGCAAAGTCGGTTTTCAGCTTATTGTAATCGGCAAAGAAGCTGACGACCTGGAAGTTGTTCTTGTCGAGCAAGGCTTTGAATTCAGCCGCGGACTTTCCACTTTGCGCGCCGGTTTCGATGTAAGTGAATCCCATCGCTTTGACCTTTTCCAGCGTGCCTTCAAGGTCGGCTTTCATCTCATTGCGAACGCTGTAAAGCTGAACTCCGATGACCGGGTGAGTGGGATCAGCCTGTTTGTTTGCATTTGAAGCTGTTTGGGCGAACGCCGAAACGCCGAGCGCAAGCGTCAACAAGATCGCGGAACAGCGGGCAGCAAGCGACATAAGTTTTCCTTTCGATTTCGCGGATGTTTTTGAAATGGCGCTGCGGATGAGCGCGAGTTGTCTTTCCGTTTCTCTTTTGGGAGTGGTTCGCCTTGTAGCACGCGCCGTGAAAGATGGTCAAGCCAATCAACTGCCTAACAGATCAAACAGCGATTGCTGAGCCGTGGGCCGTCGGAAGGTGTTTCGACGTTCGCGCATCTCGTATTTCTTTTGGTTGAATCCCAAGCGTCGTGCGTGAATTTCAAAACTCTTTTTGACCATATCCCAGAACGGACCTTCGCCGCGCATGCGTTCGCCGAACTCGCTTTTGTTCAGCACGCCGCCTTTGACATCCATCACGCGGTTGACGATTTTCTTGGCGCGCAGCGGCAGTTTTTCTTCCAGCCGTTGCAAAAAGTATGGCCGCACGCTGCCCGGCAATCGAAGCAGGTTGATAAATGCCGATTTCGCCCCGGCTTCTTTGGCGCGTTCCAGCAAACCGGGAATATCGGATTCGTTTAAGCCCGGAATGATCGGAGCGATGGCCAGCCCGACTTCGATGCCCGCGTCGGCGAAATCTTTCATCGCGGCAAAGCGAGCTTCGGGGAATGGCGCGAACGGTTCCACAGCGCGATTCACGTCGTGATCCAAAAAGGGAATCGTGAAATGCACCATCAAGTCAGCAACTTCCGAAATCTTGACGATCAAATCCAGATCGCGGCGAATCAGCGCCGACTTGGTGATGATGCTGACCGGGTTGCGAAATTCCAGGCAGACTTCCAGACATTGGCGCGTCAGTTGGTAATGCGCTTCCAGCGGGATGTACGGGTCGGAGGTGAACGAGAACACCAGCGGATCGCCTTTCCAGCTTTTCTTCATTAACTCTTCGCGCAACAGTTCCGGCGCGCGAACTTTGGCGACGATCTTTCGGTCGAAATCCGTGCCTGCTCCGAAGCCCAGATATTCATGCGTAGGCCGCGAAAAACAGTACGTGCAACCGTGCGTGCAGCCTCTGTAACAGTTGATCGAATAATCGAAGGGAATGTCCGGACTGTTGTTGCTGGTGATGATTGACCGCGTGGCGGTTTCTTCGAAGACTTCCAGCTTGGCTTCGGGCGGTTCGCCGATCCATTCGTGCTGTTCGGTCAACCAGGGGTTAGGCGGATTATGAATACTTCGCATTGGCAATTATGTTCGTAGTTCCGCCTTTAAGCGGCTAAAGCCTCGAAGTCGCCTAAAGGCGGAACTACGAACGTTTCCTTTCTGCCCGCGGTTGAATTTGTGATACCTGCACCAATTGACTCGCTGATGTTGGACTGTTTATAACCGAGTCGAAGTCCAAACCACAAACGCGGAGAAACATTCAAATGAAGAAGCTTCGTTGTATGGCAATGCTGAGTGTTCTGATGACAATGACTTTGTCGTTGGCAGGTATTGCTCAGAGTCAAAAGCCGGAAGTCAGACACCGCGAAATCAAGTTTGAGTTGGCGACGGACTTGGCGAAGTCTGCCGTTGTGACTTCAGAAGTCGTCGTCGTTCCGCTGGATCGTGTTGAGCCGTTTTTGGCAGCCGGCGCAGCCTGGAAAGTTCAGGGCGACGTGCAACTGAGTTTGCGAAGCTCAACCGATGGCCTCAGTTGGAGCGACTGGTTACCGATGAGCGCTCACAGCGATAACTCCAACGAACGCGGTGAACAAGTCAGCGCGCTGGCATTGCTGGATCAACGAACTCGGTTTGTCCAATATCAAATCTCGGCCCAAGAGCACGCGACAGCTTCCGGTTTGCGGCTGGTGTTTATCAGTCCGGGTGGAACTCCGCGCGAGATGCAGCAGCGAATTCAACAACGAGCGAGCGAAGTTATGACAACGGAAAATCTACAGCAGCCCAAATATCCCAAACCGCCTGTCGTCACCCGAACCGAATGGGGGTGTCCAGATGGTCAGGTGACGACGCACGGAAGTTTGAGCTACACGACTGTCACGCATTTGATCGTGCATCACACCTTCAGTCCCAGCGGAGCGATTAACGGCGATTGGGCGGCGGCGGTGCGCAGCGTCTGGAACTTTCACGTGTTCTCAAACGGTTGGGCGGACATCGGTTACAACTATGTGATTGACCAGACCGGCACGATTTACGAAGGCCGCGCCGGAGGCGACAACGTCATCGGCGCGCACTTTAGCGGCGTCAACAGCGGAACCATGGGCGTGGTGGTGATCGGCGATTTCACCAGTGCGACTCCGCCACCAGCTGCGCTCAACAGTTTGAAAAAGCTTCTGGCCTGGAAAGCCGATCAACGCGGAATTGATCCGACTGGCAAATCGCGCCACGCTGCCAGCGGCCTGGACTTGAACAACATCTCCGGTCATCGCGACGGTCCGGGAGCGACCGAATGTCCGGGCGACGCGTTTTACCCGATGCTTCCCGGAATTCGCACCGATGTGAAAACTCTGTTGGCGAATTTCGGCGCAGTCGCCAGCGTGTCAGCAGCCAGTTTCAACGCATCGGCTTTGGCGGGAGCGTCCATTGTCGCCGCGTTTGGGGACAATCTGGCTTCATCGGTGCAAGTCGGATCAAGTTCGCCGCTGCCGGTTTCGCTGGCTGGGACTTCGGTGACCGTTCGTGATAGCGCGAATGTCGAAAAACTGGCGCGGCTGTTTTTTGTCTCGCCGGGACAGATTAACTTTCTGATGCCCGAAGGTTTGGCCGTTGGAGCGGCTACGATTTTGGTCGCAAACGGTGACGGGAAATTGGCTGCCGGAACAGTGAACATTGCTGCTGTCGCTCCGGCGTTGTTTTCGGCGAACTCCAACGGGCGCGATGTTCCGGCGGCAGTCATTTTGAGAATCAAAGCCGACGGTTCGCAGATTTATGAGCAGTTGGCAACCTTTGATCCGACGCAAAACAAGTTCGTCGCCGTGCCAATTGATCTGGGAGCCGAAACCGATCAGGTGTTTCTAGTCGGTTACGGCACTGGGCTTCGCGGACGCAGTTCGCTGGATGCCGTCAGTCTGAAAATTGGCGGCGTCAGTTCAGAAGTTTTGTATGCAGGTGTCACCGAAGGTTTTTTCGGTTTGGATCAAATCAACGCGCGCATTTCGCGCAGCTTGATTGGCAAAGGCGAAGTGGATTTAGAACTGACGGTTGATGGTGTGAAGGCGAATGTGCTGAAGCTACGGATTCGTTGAGTCAGAATTTGAATTGCCCGGAAATACAAATGGCCACGATTTGGGAATTCCCTCGTGGCCATTTGTCTGTTCTTTGTTAAGAGCTTGGCTTATCGCTTGGCTTGCAAGATGTCGAAGGGCGAAGCCAGTCCCAGCAATTCCAGAAACTGCTTGTTTTCACGCAATTCGGAAAAATCCGAATCGTTGAGCGCCTGAGCGCGATAGCGCGGCTGAATCTGGATTGTGCGTTTCAGATAATCCAGCGCCTGATCGTGTGACCCGGTTTGCGCCAGCGTCGCTGCCAACGAATACAGCAAATGCGGTTCTTCGGGCTTCAGCCGCAACGCTTTCTCGAAGAAGTTTTTGGCCTGACTAAAATCCCCGATGTTCAACGCATACACGCCTCGGTCATACAATTCGTCGGCATTGCGCGGAGTCGAAGGCATATTGGCCAATTTCTGAGAGCAAACCTGCAAATACATTTGTGATCGAGTAATGATCTCGATTTCGTTTGGATATTTCGCCTGCAAGGTCTCAAACATCTCTTTGGCTTCTTCAAAATGGCGACGATTGAACACCCTCACCGCATGTTCGAACATTCGCAACGCCGCTGCCGTGGATGTGCGGCGAGGCGGTTCTGGCGGCGGTGGAGGCGCAACTCTGATCGGCAGCGTGAGCTTGCTCGGTTTGCGTGTCACCACTTTCGGCAAACTTACAGTCGCCAACGGTTTTCCAGACGCTGGCGCAACTGTTTTACGAACAACTGTCGCCGCTTTGGTGTTGACCTTCGCAGTCTTGCTCGCCGCTTTTGCGGTTGAAGCAACGCGTTTGGTTACCTTTTTGGTCGCGGCTGTTTTGGGAAGCGGTTTTTTAGCAGCAACTTTAGGCGCAACCTTGGCCGCAGGCTTGGAAGTTTTAGAGACAGCTTTCTTTGTTGCCTGAACTTTTGGAGCAGGCTTGACTGATTTCAATGCAGCAGGCTTCGACTTCGCTTTCACTTTTGAAGTGGAGGAAGCTTTGGGTTTTGATGCAGTCTTTGCTTTCGACTTCATCAATTTTGTCTGTGCATTGCTTCCAGACAATTTGGCAGACAATTTCTCAGACGCCTTGTTTTTCGTCGTTGTCTTTGTCGTAGCTTTGGATCGTTTAGAGAGTGCTTCCCTCATACGATTTCCCCTCTCTAGTAAAGTGGTTGCAAACTTTCCGGGCGCACTGTTAATGTCGCTAAGTGACTGGATTTATAGCTGATTAGGGGGATGTTGTCAAACTAGAGATTTGCCCGCAAATGGTGAAAAGCTGTCGAAATCGCCGAAAATTTCACCTCTGGCGACGCGGGGCGAAGGCCTAAGTGCCTAATGATCTTTCACTTGGGTGAAAATCCGCTCTGCCGGGAAATTTTTTTGAGACTTGCAGTTAGAACTATTCTAAATGAGAGGGAATGGAGAGGCTGGAATGAGGTTAACTGCTGATTTCCAAGTACTTAACCATCGAATAGCCGTCGTCTCCGTTGGAATAGTACTTTCCCATTCGCTGGGTGACGATGTACCCCAATTGGTCATAAAGTTTTTGCGCCGCAAGATTGCTGGCCCGAACTTCTAGTTTGATGGAATTCACTCCGCGAGCGATGAAGCTGCGCTCGATTTCGTGAATGACCAATCTGCCAAGACCACGCCGACGATATTCCGGCGCAACACCAATAGCAGTCAGGTGACCTTGGCCTGAATCTTCAATCACAGCGATTCCGAACGCCACCATTTCGTCCAGATCAGATCGAATTTGCCGAGTAATCGCTTTTGGATTGGTCAGCAGATAGCGGAACGTTTCCCGTTCGTAAGCTTCGCCATCCAAAAAAACTCGTAAATCCAATTGCCACAACTCGTTCAAATCGGACAAGAACAGCGGGCGCATTAAGCCCTTGAAGGCTCTTGAGCGCTGAGTTGGATAATGATTGATAACTTGCATAACAATTGGGGAGTTGGTGGTTTGGAGTTAGGAGTTGGAGGGATGATATGAGTCCCTCGCGTCTTCAACGCCCAACTGTCAAAACCACGCTTCCGGCTAGATCACCAGCATGCAATCGCCGTAACTATAAAACCGGTAATGCTGTTCAACCGCGTGGCGGTACGCAGCCAGAATCAAATCCCGATTGGCAAACGCCGACACCAACATCAGCAGCGAAGATTGCGGCAAATGAAAATTGGTCAGCAGCGCGTTTACGACCTGGAATTGATAACCCGGATAAATGAACAATTCCGTGCTGCGACTTTCAGATCGAACGGAGCCGTCAGGATTTGCCGCGCTTTCCAGCGCACGAACTGATGTCGTGCCGATGGAAACGATTCGATTGCCGGATTGTTTCGCTGCATTGATCTTCGTGGCGGCGGCTTCACTGATTTCATAGCTTTCCGCTGCGATGCGATGTTCTTCGATGTGTTCGACTCGAATCGGTTGAAAAGTCGCGTAGCCAACATGATGCGTGATTTCGACGATTTTGACGCCGCGCATCTGAAGCTCTTCGAAAATGCGCGGAGTGAAATGCAGCCCGGCGGTGGGCGCAGCAATCGCTCCACGCTGTTTGGCATACACAGTTTGGTAGCGGGGTTCGTCCAGCCGATGTTCTTCGGTCTGTTCGCGCTTGATGTACGGCGGCAAAGGCGTGTTGCCGATTTCGTCAATCACGTGGTCGAAATCGCCGTCGCATTCAAACCGAATCCGCCTGCGACCTTCTTCCACAAGTTCAGTGACGACGCCTCGCAACCGACCGCTGCCGAATTGCAATTCCGCGCCAACTTTCAAGGCGCGTCCGGGCTTGGCAAGCACTTCCCACTCATTGCCGCTGATTCTTTTAACTAGAAAGGCTTCGACTTGCGCGCCGCGCTCGCCCTTGACGATTCGATGGCCGAGCAAGCGGGCAGGGAAGACTCGCGTGTTGTTCAGCACAATGACGTCGCCGGATTCAAAAAATGTTGGGAATTCAATGAAAGAACCGTCGCGGAAAGTTTGCCGTGTTCGATCCACGACCAGCATGCGAGAGCTGTCGCGCGGTTCCAGTGGTTCCTGCGCGATTCGTTCGATCGGTAATTCAAAGTCGAATTCTGAAATGTGCATAAGGCTATCGTGTCAGTCGCCCACTCGTAAGCAAGGGCTTGGATTTGTCGTGCTGACACTTCATTGAAACAAATCATTTTGCCGAATGGCGGGCAGATTGCTTGGCAGGTCGAATCCCAGGTGCTGATACGCCGCCGCCGTTACCACTCGCCCGCGTGGCGTGCGATTCAGAAAGCCGATTTGAATCAGATACGGTTCGTAAATTTCCTCGATGGCTTCTTTCTCTTCGTTGATCGAAGCCGAAATTGTGCTGACGCCCACCGGACCGCCATTGAACTTTTCAATGATCGTTGTCAGCAACTTGCGATCCACTTCGTCCAGTCCGAAGCGATCCACTTCCATGCGATTCAGGGCGTCGGTTGCGACCTCGGCAGTAATTACACCGTCATATTCGACTTCGGCGAAATCGCGAACGCGCCGCAGCAAGCGATTGGCAATGCGCGGGGTTCCGCGCGAACGCAGCGCAATGGCTTTGGCGCCACTGTCTTCCACCTTCGCCCCCAAAATCGAAGCCGATCGTTCAACGATAATCTGCAAGTCTTCGACCGGATAAAAATCCAGGTGGAAGTTGATGCCGAATCGTCCGCGCAACGGAGCCGTAATCAATCCCGGGCGAGTCGTTGCGCCAATCAAGGTGAATCGCGGCAGTTCCAGTTTCACCGAACGCGCCGAAGGTCCTTGGCCAATGACCAGGTCAAGTTCGTAATCTTCCATCGCCGGATACAGAATCTCTTCGATGGCCGGATGCAGCCGGTGAATTTCGTCAATGAACAACACGTCGCCCGATTCCAGATTCGTCAGCAGAGCGGCCAGATCGCCCGCTTTTTCAATCACCGGCCCGGCGGTGACTTTGAGTTGCGAACCCATCTCGCGCGAAATGATCACCGCCAGCGTTGTCTTGCCTAAACCCGGCGGCCCATTGAGCAATACGTGATCCAGCGCCTCGCCACGCGCCTTCGCCGCTTTGACGAAGATGTTCAGATTGT
>ERZ650309.790-NODE-790-length-15228-cov-3.484347_pt1 | contig 15228 bp, 14 predicted proteins | sample MGYA00376245_ERZ650309 | MGnify/ENA primary metagenome ERZ650309 (study PRJEB26733, sample SAMN07839294) | wastewater metagenome | biome: urban; feature: wastewater treatment plant; material: waste water | place: USA: North Carolina | collected 2016-04-26 ...
TCTCTGCGGGTTGGTGTTTCAGACATCGAAGAGATTTATGGGAAAAGGATTTGCAACAGATTGCCTATTCTTTAAAAAGTTTGAAATAACTAAAATTCTTCTCTAATAACTTGATGAATACCTTCTGTGGCATTCAATTTTTCCATCAATTTATTTAATTGATTGTTGTCTTTGACATAGATTTTAATAATGCCTTCAAACATGCCATCAATCGATTCTAAAGAAATAGATTGCATATTTAGTTTCATTTCTTGAGAAATAATATATGTAATTTTGTTCATTACACCAATATCATCTAAACCAAGTAATTTTATGGTAGTTAAAAATGCAGGTGTTGTATTCGGCGTCCACCGTGTTTTTATAATTCGATAACCATATTTGGAAGCTAAATTTATAACGTTGGGGCAACCGGTTCTATGTATTTTTATTACACCATTTATCGAAAAAGCTATTGCAGATGGATTCTTAAAAGAACGCATCGAAGCACGATTAGGTAAATTCTACAGTACGCTGTAACGTTTCTCTTTTTATAGTTAATCCCTTATGTGGATAAATATCAATATATAATGTATTGTTTGGATTCTACTTTTGTTGAAACTATAAGATGAAATTCAAACACCTATTTATTCTTATTCCTATTATAACGTTAGTTGCCGTTCGCTGCAACCAACAAATGATAGCTAAACGGGATGTCTTTCGCATGAATATTTCTGCGGGACTAACCTCTTTAGATCCTGCATTTTCCAAAGACCAAGCTACCATGTGGTGCGACCATCAATTGTTCAACGGATTGGTACAGGTGAATGAAAAATTAGAAGTAGAACCTTGCATCGCCAAACGATGGACAATCAGTGAAGACGGACGAACGTATGATTTTATTTTAAGAAATGATGTGTTCTTTCACGATGATAAATTATTTCCTAATGAAAAAGGACGAAAAGTAATTGCTCAAGATTTTGTTTATTCTTTTAATCGCCTAATAGATTCTACAGTGGCATCTACAGGCGGCTGGCTTTTTAACGATAAAATTGACAAAAACAATCCTTTTGAAGCAATCAATGATACCACTTTTCGTATTCACCTAAAAGTGCCTTTCCGCCCCATGTTAGGCATGCTGACGTTGCAATATTGTTCGGTAGTTCCCAAAGAAATAGTAGAACATTATGGCAAAGATTTTAGAGCACATCCAGTAGGAACAGGCCCTTTTAAATTAGTAAGATGGGATGAAAGCAATGTGTTGGTACTTACTAGAAATGAAAATTATTTCGAAAAAGACAGTGCAGGAAATAAATTGCCTTATTTAAAAGGAGTGCGCATTAGCTTTATTGCAGATAGAGGAGCTGAGTTTTTGCAATTTTCTCAAGGAAAACTCGACTTTATGACGGGTTTGGATATTTCTTATAAAGATAAATTACTCACTTCTACCGGAGAATTAGCTCCTGAGTGGAAGAATGAAATAATTTTTGAAAAAATGCCGTATCTAAATACAGAATATTTGGGTATTTCAATGGCAAAACAACCCAATGCAGCGCTGAAAAACAAGAAAGTTAGACAAGCAATAAATTACGCTATCAATCGCCAAAAAATGATTACGTACTTGCGCAATGGAATTGGCGTTCCGGCAGAAAGCGGAATGATTCCCAAAGGACTTCCTTGCTTTGATGATGTAGCAGTAAAAGGATACACGTATGACATAGAAAAGGCAAAAAAATTATTGGTAGAAGCAGGCTATCCAAATGGAAAAGGAATTGGAGAAATAAAATTATATTCAAACCCAACATATAGTGATTTGATTACGAATATTGCTAATGAATTAGCCAATATTGGCATCGTTTGTAAAATTGAAAACACACCCGCCTCTTTTTTGCGAGAAGCCATGCGTAAAAATGAAGTAGAATTTTTCCGTGCCTCTTGGATAGGAGATTATCCAGATGCAGAAAATTATTTGGCTTTGTTTTATAGTAAAAATGGCGCACCACCAAATTATACTTTTTTCAAAAATGAAAATTATGACAAATTATATGAAGCAGCGATGAAAGAAACCAATGCAGGAAGAACTTGTGAGTTATATAATAAAATGGAACAAATCATTATTGATGAAGCTCCAGTAGTTCCTTTGTTTTATGATGAAGTAACCAGATTTACGCACAAAAATATTTTGGGATTAAAACCCAATGCTATGAATTTAATTATCTTGAAAGAAGTAAAATTTGTAGAAAATAAATAGCAAAATCTGTGTTAGCATTTTTAAAACATTGCTCAAAAGATTTAAGTAATTTTTAAATTCTTTTATACTTAAAAATCATTTAAAAATATCTTCAAAAAAATCTTGCATGGCTTTCCATGAATGTTTGTCTGCTTTCTCATTATAAGCCACGCCTTTTGATTTATCGCTACCTGCATTTTTATCGGTAAATGCATGAACAGCATCTCCGTAATAAATCATTTGCCAGTCGGCTTTGCTGTCACGCATTTCTTGCTGAAAAGAAAGAACCGTTTCTTGTTTTATAAAAAAATCATCCGCACCATGGCAAACCAATACTTTTGGATTAATTTGCTCTATGGCTTTAGTAGTATCTCTGTCCAAACCACCATGAAAAGAAACCACACCTTTCACAGGCATATTGGCTCGTGCAGCCTCCAAAGCTCCTGTGCCTCCAAAGCAATAACCTATCACCGCAATCTCCTTCGGATTAGCTCCTGATTTTATTAACTGCTCTAATGCTAATTTAATTCGCTTTCTATAATTGTCGATATGTGATTTGTAAAAAGTTGCATTTTTTCCAGCATCTGCAGTATTTTTTGGATAATTTCCCTCACCATAAATATCTGCAATGAAAGTATAAAAACCCATTTTAGACAAATTGTCGGCTACTTCTTTAGCGTGCGCATCCATACCCATCCATGCTGGTAAGATTAGAATTCCTGCTTTTTTTGAATTAGCATTTTCTGTTGGCGCTTGTGCAAATCCTTTTAATGCTTGCTCTCCATCCCGATAGGATACAGAAACCAAAGAGTTATTGTTTTGTGCAGTACAACCCATAGAAATAAAAAATAGTGTGATTAAAAGTACAGATACGGTTTTCATATTCAATATTTTAGACAAATTAAATTTAATAAAGTTTTACAGATAAGACAAAATTAATATGGAAATGATAGATATAAGACTACCTTTGTTTTGAATTTTGGTTCTCGGTGTCACAACCTAGATTAAAAGGGAATCAGGTGTAAATCCTGTACAATCCCAGTTGCTGTAAGCACTTTGAACGTTTGTTGTTCTTCAAGCCACTGTTTATAAAAAAAACGGGAAGGCGCAACAAATAGTGTAAGTCAGAAGACCTGCCATTGTTTTTTTTAACTAATAAATGTTCTGTGGAAGCATTTTAAGTATATGAAAAGAAATATTTTACATATTATTCCATTATTTATATTCCTACAAGTAGGTTGGATAAATATTTTATATGCAGACACTATTCCCATTCCAGAAGTTATAATTCAATCTAGCAGAGAAACATATTTTTCAAGCACCAATTTAAATTATAAATTAGACAGTTTTCAATCACATTATTATGGTAGAAATTCCATTGCAGATATTTTGCAAAATTTCACTCCTGTTCAAATAAATTCTTATGGATTGGGCGGCGCTGTTTCTATCAGTTTGCGCGGTACTGCTGATGACCAAACGGCAGTATATTGGAATGGATTAAAAATTAATTCTATTACGCTGGGCTCTGCCGATATTTCGCTGATACCTATCAATGCCGCTAATAATATAGATATTATTACCAACGCTTCGGGTGCTGCTTTGGGCAGTGGTACTTTTGGTGGGGCTGTATTGCTAAATAATAAACCAATTTTTCAACGAAAATTAAAGCTATCTGTCCGTCAAGATTTTTCTTCGTTTAAAAATTACAGAACTAATTTTTCTTTGAAAATAGGCGATGAAAAAATACAATTTTCTTCTTCCTCTTTTTATCAAAATGCAAAAAATAATTTTCCTTTTTATGATAAATATAAATTTGAAAACCCTTTAGTTTTGAATGAACACAATGATTTAAAGCAATGGGCAACAGTTAATGAACTGAATGTGAAACTCAAAAAACAACAGCAGTTAGATATTGGAAATTTTACTTTGTCTAAATTTCATAATGTTCCTGCATTAATGGGTGGATACAAAAATAGCGTTCAATATCAGAAAGATTTTTCTGTAAAAAGTTTCATGCGTTATCAAAAAATATTTTCTAATGCACAGCTTTATTTTAGAACCGGACATGTGTATGATTATTTATATTACAACGACGAAGCCAGCAATATTAAAGCACCTTATTTTGCACACCAACTTCAAAACAGTCTTAATTACAGACATTATTTTAAACATTCCATTACGATGGATGCAGGCTTGGATTATATTTGGGAAAATGCCAAAGTAACTGCCTATAATATCATTGCAAATAGACATAGAGGAGCTGCATTCATAGGAACAAAATACATAATAAAAAATATAGAATTAAGTGCTACAGTTCGGCAAGAAATAATGAAATCAAAATATATACGCCCGCAATTTGGATTGGTTATTGCTTATACTGATAAGAAAAATATTTTCAATACTTCCTTCAGTTATGCCGATAAATATAGGCTTCCGGATTTTAATGATTTATTTTGGCAACCTGGAGGGAATAAAAACTTATTACCAGAAAGTGGATATACTGTGGAATATAATTTGAATATACACCCATTAAAAAAATCATCCCCATATCAATTAAATTTTTCTAATTCTATTTATTATTCCATCATCAATAATAATATCGTTTGGTCTCCAATATTATCAGGGTTATATACACCTCAAAACATTAAGAAAACAAGACATTACGGCATTGAGTCAACTTTAGAAAACAGTATAAGGTGGAATAAAACGAATCTTTTTAAAGTTTCCATAAATTATAATTACAATCATTCCACTATTATAAAAGAAGCCTCCAATCCAGCATTAAATGGACATTTTATCCGATACAGACCTCAGCATACTATTAAATCTTATTTTATTTTTGAAGATAAATATTTTAACACAGGATGTAATATTCTCTATGTAAGCAGCCGTCTTACGGATGATGAAAATATAAAAGTATTTCAATTAAAACCTTACACATTAGTTGATTTATTTGTTGCATTTAAAGGATATTTTAAAATGGCAGACGCCGAAATTGCCTTTAAAGTAAATAACATTTCTAATACTAAATATGAGAGCTTGCGCAGCTATGCACAGCCACTTAGAAATTATACTATATCAATATTACTTAATTTAAAAACAAATTTAAAATGAAAAAAGTGAATCAGAAAATCTCAATGATTTTGTTGTTGTGTTTAAGCATAATAGCTTGTAACAAAGAAGAAGAAAAAAATGATACCTTAGGTACATTTATCGAATCTGGATCTGCAATTATTACCAACGAAGGAAGCTTTGGTAGTAATAATGGCTCTGTTTCTTTTATTAATAGAAATGGTGTGGTTACTAATTACATTTATGAAAATGCAAATAGCGGAATGAATCTTGGTGATGTTGTTCAGTCTTATACAAGAGTGGGTAATAAAGGAATTATTTGTGTAAATAATTCTCATAAAATAGAAATTGTAGATGCGCGAACATTCAAACACATAGCTACTATTGTTGACACAAGTGCCACCAATCATACGAGCTATGTACGTTATGCATTAGGTGTAACGAATGACAAAGCGTATGTAACGAATGGGAGTAGTGCTGGCGAAGTAGTAGTAATCAATCTGACAACAAATACTATTTCTACAAGTATAAATGTAGGTAAAGGCCCCGAACAATTAGAGCAAGCAGGTAATAATGTATATGTAGCCAATAGCGGTGGTTGGAGTATTGATAGTACTGTCTCTATCATTAATTCAACAACAGATGCTGTGAGTTCTACTATAAAAGTTGGCGATATCCCAACAAAACTTGTTAAAGATGCTCAAAATAATATTTGGGTTTTATGCGCAGGACAATCAGATTGGTCCTCTTGGCCTAATATTACAAAATTGACACCTTCTAAAATAGTAAGAATTAATAGCACCACCAATACCATAGATAAAAGCTTTACACTAATTAATTCAGGTAGTTTGAGCTATGAATTAAATATAGCAGTAGGCGACAATGGTAGAAAAATTTATTATTCTATTAGCGATAATGTGTATGCTTTAGATATTACAGCAAGTGCATTGCCAACCACCCCAATTATTTCTGGCAGAAGTTTTTATGGATTAGCAGCATCTCCATATAATAATCAAATTTGGGGATTACGTGCGCCTAATTTTTCATCAGGTGGATATGTATTTAGATACAATGCAACGGGAGGTTTGATAGACTCTATTCAAGTAGGCATTGGTCCCAATAATGCAGCTTTTAATCTGTAAAAATATTTTTGATTTTTTGTAAATAGAATTTGATTTCTGCTATTCATAATCTTTTAAAAAATACAAATGCAAAAAACAATTTATCTTCGTTTCAGCCTGTTGATTATAATGGTTTTGATGGCAGCTTTTAGTCGGCTTATTCCACATATACCAAATTTTTCACCACTTGGAGCAATCGGACTCTTTGGCGCTGCTTATTTTGACAAAAAATGGCAAGCATTTTTAATTCCCATTGCTGCCACTTGGTTGAGTGATTTGTTTATTAATAACATTATTTATCGTCAATATTTTTCTGAATTTACCTGGTTTTATCAAGGATTTTATTGGCAATATGGAAGTTATCTTTTAATAGTACTTGCGGGAATTTTTATTTTAAAAACAATTAATATACAAAAAATAGTTGTTGGTGCAATTGCATCAACAACTATTTTCTTTTTAGTTTCTAACTTTGGAGTATGGGCAAGCGGATCAATGTATCCAAAAACTTTTGAAGGATTACTAACGTGTTATGTCGCTGGAATCCCTTTTTTAAAAGGAACCATGTTAGGCGATTTTTTTTACTCTGGTGTATTGTTCGGATCATTTGCAATAGCACAAAAAAAGCTCCCCATTTTGCAGCTAAAAAATGTGTAACCATGAAGAAAAATATTGCCCAAGATGCAATGCCATTTTTGAATGTAAAGTTGGCACAATAGCACTTTGTCAATGTGCAACAGTTGAGTTGAACAACAAAGAGCGAAATTATATTCAACAAAATTATGAAGACTGTCTTTGCGCTTCCTGCATGAAAGAAGCTAAAGCAGGATATTATAATAATCAGTTTAAAAATAAAATAAAAAAACTACTAGGATTTTTTGAACGATAATAAAAAAATACAAGAAGATAAAAAACCGCCAACCAAACAAGATTTGGAGCAGCAGAAAGATTACTACATTAACGAAAAAGGACAATGGGTATTCACTGAATTATATCACATCAAAAGAGGATACTGTTGTAAAAATGGATGTAAACATTGCCCTTACGGACATTCAAAAAAATGACCACTTTTTCTTAATTAATAAAAATAAAATATGGTAAGAGAAGATAAAATTTTAAAATCAGAAACACGTATTTTTAAAGCCGTATTTCCAAATACAACCAATCATTACGATACTCTATTTGGTGGAACCGCCATGCAATGGATGGATGAAGTGGCTTTTATCGCCGCCACAAGATACAGCAGACAAAGAATGGTAACTGTAAGCAGCGACCGCATTGATTTTAAAAAACCAATTCCAGCAGGAACTATCATCGAACTCGTAGGAAAAGTAACCTATATTGGTAATACAAGTTTAAAAGTTCGTGTAGATATTTTTATCGAACAAATGTATTCAGAAGATAGAGAAAAAGCAGTGAGCGGAGAATTTACTTTTGTTGCCGTTGGAGATGATAAAAAACCCGTCAAACTCCATTGATTTTTTTATAAATGAATATAGATTTCATTTTGAAAGTAAAAACCATATTTTTTATAAACATCATAATACGCTGTGTATAATTACATCCTTAAAGCGTAATTTATATTCATTTTCACCCTCTATCTTTGTTTCAAATAATTACTGTTTGGTTGTTATTATTAATAATACAAACAACAGGGGAATCGGGTGTAAATCCTGAGCTGTAGCGCAACTGTAAACGGATAAAACCGTAAGCCAGATTACCTGCCAAATCAGTTTGAATTTTGTTTTCGCATAAAAGACGAAGTTCTGAAAGAGACCATTATACGCTCATTCAATACTTTCCTTTTATGCCATTGTTTAATTTTTTAAAACCAAATTTCAATGAGCATTTTTGATAAGAGACTTAATTATAAGCCTTTTGAATATCCAGAAGTAATGAAATTCGTAGAAAGCATGAATAGTTCTTTTTGGGTACATAAAGAAATTGATTTTACAGCAGATATACAAGATTTTAAATCTAATTTGAGTGAATTAGAAAAAGAAATTGTCAAACGCAGCCTTCTTAGTATTGCACAGGTTGAAATAGGTGTTAAGTTATTTTGGGGCGATTTGTATAAGCATTTTCCTAAACCAGAATTCAATAATTTAGGCGCTACATTTGCTGAATGTGAAGTGCGACATGGTGAAGCTTATGCAAGACTCATAGAGATATTGGGTTACAACAATGATTTTGAAAATTTAGTAAATATTCCTGTTTTTGCTAAAAAATTAGAAGTGATAGAAAATAGTTTGTATGCAGACAAGGACGTGATTTCAAAACTGTTATTCTTTACAATAGTTGTCGAAAATTCCTCTCTGTTTTCTCAGTTTGCAAATATCCTTTCTTTTACAAGATTTAAAGGTTATTTAAAAAATACTTCTAACATTATAGCATGGACTTCTATTGATGAACAAAACCATGCAGATGCTGGCGTATTTTTATTGAATATTTTAGAAAATGAAGGTTTTCTGACAAATGAAATAAAAGAAAGAATTGCACAGGAAGTAAAAAAATATATTGAGTATGAAGCAGAGTTGTTGGATTGGATTTATGAAAATGGGGAATTAGATTTTTTCTCAAAAAATGACATGCTCAATTTTATGAAATACAGAGTAGATAACTCACTTCAAAAAATTGGAATTCCCAAATTATATAATATTACAACCCAACAATACCAACCAATGCATTGGTTTGATGAAGAAGTGTTTGCGAATGAATTGGATGATTTTTTTGCAAAACGTCCTACTGCTTATACCAAACACGACAAAAGTATTTACGCTGAAGATTTATTCTAAAACTATATAAACTATCACACAAATGAATGAAATATGGTGGCTCAACGATGAGAGTGAACAAATACTAAACAGAGGTTACTTACTTAAAGGAGAAAGCGTAAAAGGCGCAATTGAACGAGTTGCAACCGCTGCAAGCAAACAACTCTATCGCCCTGAATTAAAAGAAAAATTTGTTGAAATAGTAGAAAAAGGCTGGATGAGTTTAAGCTCTCCAATATGGGCAAACATGGGAACAGAACGAGGATTGCCTATTTCCTGTTTCAATGTTCATGTACCCGATTATATCGAAGGGATTACACATAAATTAGGTGAAGTAATTATGCAAACAAAAATCGGCGGTGGAACATCGGGATATTTTGGCGAATTACGTGGCAGAGGTACTGCCGTTACAGATAACGGACAAAGCAGCGGAGCAGTTTCTTTCATGAAACTATTTGATACAGCCATGGATACGATTTCTCAAGGAGGAGTAAGACGTGGAGCTTTTGCAGCATATTTAGATATTGACCATCCAGATGTTGAAGAATTTTTGAATATCAAAGACATTGGCAGTCCACTTCAAAATTTATTTTTCGGCGTATGTGTACCAGATTATTGGATGCATGAAATGATTAACGGAGATATGGAAAAACGAAAAATTTGGGCAAAGGTATTAGAATCTAGACAGCAAAAAGGAATGCCATATATTCTGTTTTCAGACAATGTAAACAGAAATAAACCACAAGTATATAAAGACAAAAATATGCACATCAATTCCAGTAATTTATGCTCGGAAATTATGTTGCCCTCAACTTTTGAGGAATCCTTTATTTGCTGCCTTTCATCCATGAATTTAGAATTATATGACGAATGGAAAGATACGGATGCTGTACAAACGGCCATCTTTTTTTTAGATGCAGTTTTGCAAGAATTTATTAATAAAACAGAAGATAATTATTACTTAAAATCAGCAAATACATTTGCCAAAAAACACCGCTCAATAGGATTGGGCGCAATGGGGTGGCATTCCTATTTACAAAAAAATAGAATACCTTTTGAAGGCTTAGAAGCAAAACAACTGACCAATAAAATATTCAAACAAATTCGCTCAGAAGCAGACATTGCAACGGCAAAATTAGCTGAAATTTTTGGCGAACCAGAAGTTTTAAAAGGATACGGCATTAGAAATACTACAGTCTTAGCTATTGCACCTACTACTTCCTCGTCTGCCATTTTAGGACAAACATCCCCTGGTATAGAGCCCTTTAGTAGTAATTATTTTAAAGCAGGATTAGCCAAAGGAAATTTTATTCGTAAAAATAAATACCTAAAAGAATTATTAGAAGATAAAGGAATTGACAACGAAGATACTTGGCGAAGCATTATGCTCAATCAAGGTAGTGTGCAGCACCTAAATGAATTGACTGAAAAAGAAAAATTAATCTTTAAAACATTTAAAGAAATCAGTCAATTAGAAATTATTCAACAAGCATCTATCCGCCAAAAATATATTGACCAATCTCAAAGTTTAAATATTAATATCCCTGCCAATTTACCAGTTAAAGAGGTCAACCAATTAATTATAGAAGCATGGCAGTTGGGAATTAAAACTTTGTATTACCAACGCAGCCAAAGTGTTTCTAAAGAAACCGTGGTGCAAAATTTAGTACAATGCGTAAGTTGTGAAGCATAAATCTCAATTTTATTATTTTGAGGCAACAGTTTTATCTTTTTTTATAAAGATTAGTTAGGTTTAGTGTAAAGATATTTTAAAAGTAGCTACCCAAAATATCCAAAAAGTCGCATTTTTTTCATATTATTGTTTTTGAATAAACCAATTGTGAAAAACAGGTACATACTACTAATACTTTTCTCTTTGTTTGCATTATACATGGTATGGTGTAATATCAGTTTTATATATACTAGAGAAAATAAATCAAATATTATTTTAGTAGATAAAATTTCTTATCCAAAAGATTCTTTCAATACAGAAAGTGCCACTGTTTTTTGGCAAGGATTTTATCACGATTGGGGCTACAATCACCGTGTAAACAGAATGGGCGATTGGATACAAAGTATTCAAAAATCAGACAACGGAATCCAAGCAGTCATATCCCATTCTGCCGCAGCCGGCAGTGGAAGCGATGTATTAGATTATCAGACCTTCTTCACTTATGTAAAATCACAAAAAGCAAAATTCTTTTCTTCTATTGTTTCTTGTACCGTTAGAGGTAGAGAAGCAACGACCACCACAAAAATGGTCACAGTAAAAGGAGCTTGGCCTAATGAACTGAAAAATTATAAACAAGGTATTGTAGTTTTAAATGGTTTTGATTTAGCCTCCAGCACCAGAAGCAATGGAAAGGTAATGGGCTCAGGAAATGCAGATAAATTATCCATGTTTTATATTAATGTACAAGATTTAAAAATAGAAAATGATTCTTTTTCCTTTAATTTAACCATAAAATTAGGAGCAGATTGCGACTCGCCAGAATGTATAAATTTTACGCCAGGTGATAATGAATGGTTTGATTATCAATTTAGAGTGGCTTATCAGATAATGACATATAATGAAGGTGTTCATATTGCTTCTTCTAAAGTATCCCAAAATTATAATTGGTGGAAACCTTTAAAAACAAGACCAGACATTGATCCTAACGAGATTTTTAGAAATGATAAAACATTCAAAAACAAAAATATAAACGGCATTGCTGGCTATAATATTGGTATCCCTGTTTTTGATAAAATTGAAGTGAATATCGAAAAAGGAAATGGAGGATTTACAAGAAAAAGAAAAGAAACACCTCATTTATTAATGTTGGATATTGCAATTCCTAAATACACGTACAATACATCAAGTGGCAGTTGTGTTTATGATATAGATTTATTTTTTAAGAATTGGAAACCCAATATGCACCCTTTGTCTTTTGGAAATGATGGGACAGTTACTATTAATGCAGGATTGAAACTAATTCAAATCAGTGACCCATCCGCTATTGCAGAAGACTTGTGGCTCAATGGAAAAATAAATTGGCAAACCACACAATTAGACCAACGAGAATCGGACGACCCAAGCGCGGTAAAATCTTTTGTTTTTAACAAATAAATATGTTTACGCTTCAAAAATATTGTAGTAGTTGTGGCAAAGAAGTTGTCTTAAAATATGCCGAAGGCAGAGATAGAATTGTATGCGAACACTGCAATACCATTCATTATACCAATCCAAAATTAGTAGTAGGCACATTAGCCGTTTGGGAAGATAAAGTATTATTGTGCCGCCGTGCTATTGAGCCACGCAGAGGTTTTTGGAATCTGCCTGCCGGCTATTTAGAAGATTTTGAAAAAGCAGAAGACGGTGCTATTCGCGAAACATGGGAAGAAGCCGGTGCCAATATAGAAATCGAAAAAGTTTATTCCGTATATAACTTACCGCAAGCCAATCAAGTATATATTCATTTTTTAGCTAAACTGAAAGACGGCATCATACGCAACGGTGAAGAAAGCATAGAATCCGTATTGTTCAAAGAAGAAGATATTCCATGGAAAGACATGGCATTTGCTTCTTCCGCCTATACGTTGCGCAAGTTTTTTGAAGATAGAAAAAATGATTCTTTCGGAGTTCATTTGGGAACATTCCCTGAAAAGTAAACATCTAATTAACTTTTGTTCAAAAAAAAATAAAAAACATTCTCTCTAATAAATTGTAACTTTGAAATATGAAAACGATCTCTAACAACTCTAAATTACTCTTGGCTATTGGCTTGATAGTTGCAGCCGTTATCTTTAGAATTATACCACATCCATTTAATATGACTCCGTTAATTGCAATAGTTTTATTTGCAGGAGCAAAATTTGAAAATAAAAAATTAGCATTTATTATTCCTATGTTAACTTTGTTTCTTAGCGATGTCATTATCTCTTACATGAATAATTATCCATTATTACATTCAACCATATTGTTTACTTATGGAACGGTATGGTTAATCGTACTTTTGGGTACAGTATTAAAAGGTAAATTTAATATTGGAAAAACAGCCGGTATAACTTTATTAGCCTCTTTGTTGTTTTTCGTTATCAGCAATTTTGGCGTTTGGTTATTTAGTAATATGTACACCCTAAATTTAGAAGGATTGATTAATTGTTATGTAATGGCAATTCCTTTTAATAAATTCAGTTGGGCGGGAGATTTAATCTTCTCCTTTGCGCTTTTTGGCATCTATGAAATAGTAAGTAATAAAATACTTGCAGAAAAGACACAATTTATAATGAAAAAATAAATAGGACAAAAAATAACCTATTTCTATCTTTTTTTATTTCTATATTATTTTCTCAACAGTTGTTATTATTAATAACGGGATGAGGGTTCTTATTTTGTACATTTGCACTACTAAATTTTTAAAATTTGACTTTAATAAAATCAATTTCCGGTATTCGAGGTACAATAGGTGGAAAATCAGGAGAAGCATTAACTCCTATTGATATTGCTAAATTTTCTCTCGCTTTTGGAACTATTCTCAAACAAAACGACGCAAAAAAAATCGTAATAGGCAGAGATGCACGAATTTCGGGAGAGATGGTATATCATATCATTGTAGGAAATTTGATGGGCATTGGTTTAGATGTGGTAGATATTGGACTGGCAACCACGCCGACCGTAGAGATGGCGGTAGTTGCCGAACAAGCAGACGGAGGTATTATCATCACAGCTTCTCATAATCCTAAGCAATGGAATGCACTAAAATTATTGAACAATAAAGGTGAATTTATTTCTGAAAAAGTGGGACAAGATGTGTTGAAAAAAGCACAATCGGGGAAATTTGATTTTGTAGAAGTAGATAAGCTTGGACATCTTGTTAAAAAAGATTATTTAGAATATCATATTCAAGAAATTCTAAAACTTCCTTATGTAAATATGGAAGCTATTAAAGCAAAGAACTTTAAAATAGTTGTAGATGCTGTAAACAGCGTAGGAGGAATTGCAGTGCCAAAATTATTAAAAGCATTAGGGGTTGAAATCATTCATGAATTATATTGTGAACCAACCGGAAAATTTGCACACAACCCTGAGCCACTACCAGAACATTTATCAGCATTGGCATCCGAAGTAAAACAGCAAAAAGCAGATCTTGGTATTGCTGTAGATCCGGATGTAGATAGATTAGCCTTGATAGATGAAAAAGGAATCCCATTTGGCGAAGAATATACTTTAGTTGCAGTGGCAGATTACATCTTAAAACATAAAAAAGGAAATACCGTTTCCAATTTATCCTCTTCAAAAGCATTAAGAGATATTAGCATAAAACACGGCGTAGAATATACAGCATCAGCCGTAGGAGAGGTAAATGTGGTGAAGATGATGAAAGACACCAACGCCATAATTGGTGGTGAAGGAAATGGCGGTATCATACTTCCAGAATTGCATTACGGTCGCGATGCTTTGGTGGGAATTGCATTATTCTTATCGCATTTAGCAACTTCCAACAAAAGTATGAATTCTTTGCGGGCTCAATATCCAAACTATGTTATTTCCAAAAATAAAATACAATTGGAAGAAGGCATGGATTTGAAATTTATTATTGAAAAAATTAAAGATAAATACCAAAAATATCCTCAAAATTTAATAGATGGTTTACGAATAGATATAGACGAAGATTGGGTGCATTTACGTGGCTCTAATACAGAACCAATTATTCGAATTTATGCTGAAAGTTCTACAGAGCAAACCGCAAATGCCATCGCACATAAAATGCAAAAAGATATTACAGCACTTTTAAAAAGCCAGTAGTTTTTTATTTATTTTTCATTTATCCTACATTAGAAAAATTTCACCGAGATAGATATTCTAATATTTGTTGACATTTTTTTCCCTTCGCTTGATATTTTAATACCCACTTTTAGATTGCCAGGTTTCTTATAAAATGAAATTTTAAATGATACATAAAATGCATCATATTTGTGATTAAATTTATTCAACAATATTGGTTTTATAAAAAATTCAATGTTGATAAAAGAACATCTCATTTATCAAGTATGATTGTTTCTGAACAGATGACAAGAG
>ERZ650309.792-NODE-792-length-15130-cov-5.505141_pt1 | contig 15130 bp, 11 predicted proteins | sample MGYA00376245_ERZ650309 | MGnify/ENA primary metagenome ERZ650309 (study PRJEB26733, sample SAMN07839294) | wastewater metagenome | biome: urban; feature: wastewater treatment plant; material: waste water | place: USA: North Carolina | collected 2016-04-26 ...
GGCAGCCGGGGTCTCGCCCGCAACCACTTTCGCACAGTCCAAAGAGACAAGGGGGGCTCTTCGCTATTGCGCGCCGGATGCGCGCAGCGCGGCGTTGGGCGTTGCATTCGATGGCGGCGAAGCTCATGCGCATGCGCTGGTAGCGCTGCATCAGGCTGTCCCAGGAGCGCGGCGTATGCGGGCGCCAGGACGACCAGGCCATGTCGAAGCGCGCGGTGCGGCGCCGGCCCAGGAGCTCGGCCGTGCGCGCGGCGGTGAGGATGTTCACCCAGTGCTCGCCATAGGCGACCTGGCCCTCGAGCGTGCGGCGGCCCTCATCTGTATGGAAATCGGGGGACAGGTCAGGGTCATTCAGGAGGCTGTCGATCTCGTCCGCCCATGTCAGGATGACATCGAGCACCCGCACGAGCGAGCCGAGCGGGGCGAAGATCGCCAGCAATGTCCTCCAGACCTGTTTCATGCGGAGGAATATGGGGCCGGAAAGGCGCCGTTGGACGGCGCGTATCCCTCCCTCCCACATCCGGCGCGTGCAAGTGCCTGAAAGACAAGGGATGCGAAAATCGCCATCCCTACTTGAGGCGTCAGGGAAATGGTTGGGGTTCGCCGGTGGGCGTCCCTGAGTTCATGAACCAGGATTGCAGCCAGATGAACTTTTCACCGGGCCGGAGCGGGGCGCGTGTGCGGGGCGTATAGGGGCAGCATGGAACATGAAACTGCACATCCGATGGAAAGCCCGGCGCCGTTGCTGCTCGGCCTGGCTGTTGTCGCCGTCCTGGTTCTAGGAGGCCTGTTCACGACAGGCGTTCTCTGGGAAGCCGGCGGACCGGCCACGGTCTCGACCACGACCCACGCGGCCGTTCACAGCCAGCCGCAGCCGGCAAAGCAACCGGGCTGATCCGTCTAGTCCTCGCTGCGCGGCTTTTCGGCCCGCAGCAGGGGGCGTCTGGCCCTGTGCTGGGCCAGCGTCAGCGCGACGGCGGGGCGTTCGGCGGCGGCCAGCGCGGGGGCCAGCTTCCACACCGCCATCAGGATCGGGAAGTTCCACGGGATGATCTGGCCGACAACGCCCAACGGCTCGTGGAAGTGGTAGGCGACGGTGTCGTCGTCGATCTCGGAGATCGAACCTTCCTGGGCCCGCAGGACGCCAGCGAAGTAGCGGAAGTGGTCCACTGCCAACGGAATATCGGCGTTCAGGGTCTCACGGACGGGCTTGCCGTTGTCCCAGGACTCGGCGACCGCGATGGCTTCGAGGTTCTGTTCCATCCGATCGGCGATCAGGTTCAGCACCCGGGCCCGCGCGGCGGGCGAGGTCTTGCCCCAAGCGGGCGCGGCGGCGTGCGCGGCGTCGAGCGCCTTCTCGATGTCGGACTCGTCCGAACGGGCGATCTCGCAGAACACCTGCCCCGTCACCGGGGTGCGGTTCTCGAAGTAGCGACCCGCGGCGGGCGCTACCCACTCACCATTGATGAAGTTGTCGTACCGAGCCGGGTACGTCATTACGGACCCCTCGGCACCGGGACGCGCGTAAACAGTCATTGACCACTCCTAGCCGTGTGCGACGAACGAAAATGTGTTGCTCGTCACTCACACTAGGTTGCAGAGAGTTGCAACACAGTTGCATCGCACGATGGGGCCGGATTTGTCAGCCGAACTCGGCATCGAGCCCGGCCAGATGCCCGACAGCCTGCGCTTTGATGGCCGCATCGGCGGACGGGTGATTACGCAGCAGTTGCCAACCGTGCCGGTCGTCGCGTCCGTCGGGCAGTGCGAGCCACCGACGTAACAGCCCGACATGCCCGGCCGCGGAGGCCGACAAGACGGCGGTACGCAGGCTCTCCCCCAGTTCGGTTCGCAGCCGGGCGATCGCCGGTGACACCGACTGCGGCAGCAGCGCTCCGGAGTACTGCGTCAGTGCCGATTCGACGTCGCCTCGTTGCAGCGCAGACGTGACGTCGGCGAGGTCGCTGTCGACCGGAGCCAGCAGGCGGTAGGGCCGGGACGCCACGTATTGGGCGCCGATCACGCGGCGCAGCCGGGACATCTCGACCCGGATGGTTACCGCGTCAAGGTCGTTGTCGCCCAACAACATTGCCAGGTGGTCAGCACTGAGCCCCTCGGGGTGACGGGTCAGCAACACCAGAATGTCGGCGTGCCTGCCGGTCAGGGTGTGCCGCCGGGGCCGGCCGTCTTCGTCGGTGACCACCCAACTCGGCCGGTCGGCACCCAGCACCGACAGCCGTGCGCCGGCCGGGGTCGCTTCGGCAGGCATCAGCCGTTGCAGGGCGAGGTGATTCTCGATGGCCATGACGGTCGCGCGTACCAGAGCGAGGGTCTGTGCCGATGCCGTCCGGCTTTCCTGGGTGACGTCGATGCAGCCGATGAGTTGCCCCGTCGCCGGATCATGCACCGGCACCGCCGAACAGGTCCACGGCTGAACCAGTCGGGAAAAATGCTCCGAGCCGTGGATCTGCAACTCACGGTCCAGTGCCAGTGCGGTGCCCGGCGCGTTCGTGCCGGCGCCGCGTTCGCTCCAGTCCGCGCCCGCGACGAAATTCATGGCCTCGGCCTTAACGAGAGCGCTGGGGTCACCTTCGACCCAGAGCAGGGTGCCGTTCACGGCGGTCACTGCGACCACCACACCGCTGTCTTTGGCATCCTCGACCAGCAGTTTCCTGATCACCGGCAGGGCTGGCGCCAACGGTTGCCCGGCCCGCAGCTGTTCGAGGCTCAGTGACGATTTCGGTGTGGCAGCGGTCTGGGCGCCACCGCGGTCAGGGTCGACACCGGTGGCCAGACTCCGCTGCCAGCTCTGGGCGATCACCGGGCGAACTGACGAATCCAGGTGTCCTGCGTCGATCTCACCGGTGATGAACCGGTCCCGTAGGTTACGCAGCGCAATGGCGGCCGACGACCCTCTGGTGCGGCTGGTTCCCACGACGCTCACGCTCCTCACGGGTCCTCTTCTGGCAACCCGCGTGGCCGTCAGACTAGTCGACCTGCGGCGCTCCGACTGTCGGTTCCTGACTGTGTGCCCTGCCCGGGCTCTCCTCCCAGGCAGGGCACACAGAGCTGGCAGGGCCTACCAGCCCCACGCCGACGCCGCGCGGCGATCTGTCGCCGCGACGTCGTCAGAGCCGTCCCTGACCGCATTTCCCAAGCTGTGCAACATGTCGTTGAGGGCCGCGGCCGACTGGTCCCACCGGGTCTGTTCCATCCGGAAGGCCTCGGCGGCCTCACGGGTCCACGTCGCCTGCAGCGGCGCCACCGACCGGCGCAGGTCGTCCAAGGCCCCGTTGAGACGTGCCGAGGTGGCGTGGATCTGTTGACGGACGGTGTATTCGATCTCGCCGAAGTCGTAGGTGAGTGTCATGGTGTCCTCCTTTGTTCCTCGTCGGGGCTACAGCGTGTGGGCGACCGCAGTGATGCGCTGCCCGTGGAGTTCGCCGGCCTCGCGCAGGGTGTTCGCGTTGGCCCGCACCGTCTCGGCGATACGGGCAAGTGCGGCATGCAGTTTCAGCGACTCCCCATTCCAACGATCGACGACGTCCTGGAATCTCAGTGCTGCCGCCCCGCCCCACACCCCTGGCGGGATGGCGGTCATCTGTCCGATGAAGCCGGCCAGCATCGCCCGGATCTCGTCATTGCGAACGTCGACCTTGGCGGCCACCGAGGCCATCAGGTCGAAATCTGTTGTCAGTGCGCCACCCATGGTGTTCCTTTCATCGCCTTTGATAATTGGACGCACCAGGTCCCCGTTCGGTTCCATTGCGGGCCAAACTTTTTCAGCCCAATCGGTGGGCAGAACGAATCGCCGCGTCGCACTGCGCAGCGATCGACGGGCCCTGGCAGCCGATCGCGATCCGGACGCCCCTGTCGAGCAAGACCGCCCACTGCACCACGCGGTCACCGCGCACCTCGCGGTAGGTGATCGCATCCCGGCCCGATGCCGTCCCTTCTGTGAAATCCACGATCACCCCGGTACGCACCCCGGCGACCGCCGTACGGAGGACACGCGCATTGTCGGCCAACGTCGTGGCGCCACTGATCGACGTCTGGGTTAGATGGATGACGCTGCTCGGCTCATCGGGTGAAAACACCTGTACCCGTGCAGAACCCCGATCCGACAACACCCGATCGACGGTCCAGCGGGCCGGCACCTCAATGGCCACTTCGCCCTCGACCAACCACGTCAATTCCGGCTGCGGGACGGCTTCGAGGGACGTCGGCGTCGGCCCGGATGACACCGCACGGAGCAGAGCTACCACCGCCACCGCTGCCGCCACCGCGGTCATTACCCGTACCTTCCACGGCTTTCGGACACTCACCGCCGCTGTATCGCGAACGAGGTCCCGACAGCTCAGACAGACCACGTCAAAGCCTTTTCGCCCCAAGACAGTTGAGATATCGGCGGCGACGTCCGACGCCCCGACGATTCCTGTCGGTACATCGATGATCACCGGCACCGCTGGACCGAGACGGCGTGACACCAACTGCGCCAGGGCCGGTCGCGACCGGCGGATCGCGACCGGAGGGTACCCGGGTACGGACACCACCACCAGGTCCTCCCCCACTTCCACTACCGCGCATTCCCCGCGACCAGCGACCTCGCGCAACACCTCGCGGCGTTCCCGGAGCCGAACGTCGTCCGCTGTCGAACGCCCCGCCTTTCGTACTCGGTCGATCCGGTTGGCCGGCCAGTAGGACGGACACACCACCGTCAGCACGGCCGGGTCGCCACCAGTGGCATGACCGAGGAGTTCATCCCAAATTCGCTGCGTATCAATCACTCTGGATCGGAGCAGACCGACGTCATCGTCGATACAGCCGAAGGCGGCCACCGCCAACTCCGCATCGACCGCACCCGGGCCGCAGACGGCCGCCGGGCCGACCACGACCATGACCTCGCCGCTCACGATGGCTCACACCACCCGATCTGCACGATCGTCGCGGCCCGCCCGCGTTGTACGAGCACACCACGGCCGGGCGGGAGCGGCGCGCTTCGGACGCCGCCCATCAATACCCCCTCGTCGGTGTCGGCACTCATCAGCAGGCCCATCGCGCCCAGATCGCGCATCCGGGTGAGGACGGGATCGAACATGGCCCGGGCGGCGCCCCCGGACCGCCGCGCGATCACGACGTGCAAGCCGATGTCCCTGGCATGCGGCAACAGATCAGCCAACGCCGCCAAAGGACTTCCGGATGCCCCGGCCACCAGGTCATAGTCATCGACGATGACGTAGATCTCCGGTCCCGACCACCATGAGCGGTCCCGCAATTCTTGTTGACTGACCCCCGGCCCCGGAAGCCGGGCGGATAATTCGTCAAGTGCCGCAACAAGTTCAGCCTCCAGCGTGACCGGCGACATCGCGTAACCCGCCAGCTGCGGGCCTTCTACCACGCCCAGCAAGGTGCGACGGAAGTCGACCACCAAGAGCTTCGCCGCCCGCGACGCACACATGACGGACCGGCACAGAGCCCGCAGCGTCGCGGTCTTTCCACATCCGTTGTCGCCGAGCACGATCAGCAGCGGCGCGGCGTCCAGGTCCAGCACAAATGGCTGCAGATCGTCAGCACCCAATCCGATGGCGAAGTCCGGGCCTCCGGTCTCCAGCGGCACGGACGTCGGCAGCACGTCGATACTGGGGGCGCACGCATCGGTGCGCACCGCATCGACGTGAGGCCGGGCGATGGCGAACTCTTTTCCGTCACGGGTGATGCCGTGCCCCGGTGGACGGTTCAGCAGCAGTTGGGCGCGCCGTCGGTCCATCTCTGACTCCGCTGGGTCACCCAGCCTGAGCTCGATGCGCGATCCGATCTGATCCTTGAGCGCGGGCCGAAGATCTGCCCACCTCGATGCGGTCAGCACCACGTGGACACCGACGGAAAGTCCTTGGACTGCCATCATTGTCACGTCCTCCTCCAGTTCACCGAAGTCACGACGCAGCGCCGACCAGCCGTCGATGACCAGCATCACCTCGCCGAATCCGTCTGATCCACCTCGTCCCTGCTGACGGCGCCGGACGACGCTGACCAGTTGAGAAATGATGCGATGCACCAACTCCGGGTCACCGCGACCGGCGACCGCCCCGACATGGGGCAATCCGCGTAACGTCGACAAACTGCCTTCACCCAGGTCGAGGCCGTACACGTTGACATCGGAAGCACAGTGGGTGGCTGCCAACGCCAACACAAGGGTTTTCAGCGTCGTCGACTTGCCGGACCTGGGCCCACCGACGATCCCGACGTGACCGCCGCCGGCCCGTAGATCGAGGGTGAGGACCTCGCGGCATTGATCAAATGGGTTGTCCACCAGACCTATCGGTACGCACAGTCGGTTGTCGTCGGTCAACAGATCCGCAAGCACCGGCGGTCCATCCAGCGGTGGCAGCCAGACCTGGTGCGCGGACCGACCGTGCCCCGACAGTGTGTCGACCACTGCTTGTAGCACGGTCGGCCGGTTGGTGGCGATCGGGCGGGCGATCGCCCTGCCGGTGAACAGCCTGGGCCGGTCATCTCCAAGATCCGGAACCGATGCCGATACGAAGGCCGATCGAAACCGGGTGATCTCGCCGTCGGCCGTCTTCAAGAAGCCCGATCCGGGCACGCTGGGGAGCTGGTGCGCGTCGGGTACACCGAGCACTGCCCGAGATTCGCTCGCCGAGAACGTCTTCAGGCAGATTCGATACGACAGGTGGGTTTCCAGTCCGCGCAGCCGGCCTTCGTCGAGCCGCTGGCTTGCCAGCAGCAGATGGATACCCAACGAGCGACCGAGCCTGCCGATCGCCACGAACAACTCGACGAAATCGGGATGCTGGCTGAGTAATTCGGAGAACTCGTCGACGACGATGAACAGCGCCGGCAGCGGATCCAACGGGGTACCCGCAGCACGAAGATTTCGGTAGTCACCGATACCCGCAAGGTTTCCGGCAGTCCGCAACAGGTGCTGGCGGCGGTTGAGTTCGCCGGCCAGCGCATCCCGCATCCGCGACACCAGGTGTGCTTCCTGTTCCAGATTGGTGATCACCGCACAGACGTGGCGCAGCTTGTCGAAGCCCAGAAATGTGGCTCCGCCCTTGAAGTCGACCAATACCAGGTTGAGCTCGGTCGGCGAATGCGTGCTGACCAACCCGAGGGTGAGGGTGCGCAAGAACTCCGACTTGCCCGAACCCGTTGCACCGATGCACAACCCGTGCGGACCCATACCCGCGGCGGCGGCCTCTTTGAGGTCCAGGTGCACCGCTTCGCCGGATACCCCGACCCCCACCGGCACCCGCAGAAAATTCTGCTGTTCACGGCACGACCACGCGGTTTCCGGTGTCAGGCTGCGCAGGGTCCCATGCCCGAGCAGTGTGGCCCAGTCCGGATCGGTACCCGAGCCACCGTGGGCGAGATCATATTTGGCCATCAGCCTGCTGCAGCTCAACGCGTGGGCCATCGTCAGCGTATCCGGTCGACAATCGGCCGGCATGGATGCTGCTGCGTCACAGACGATCACCGTGAGGTCGGCACGTTCGGGAATGTCGGCGGTGTATCCGTCCACGATCACGATGAGATGGACTCCGGTCATCTCGTCGCATGCCTCGAGCAACCTCGACACATCGTCGAATTGCAGTGTCGCGTCGCTGATTCGGCCCGTCCGGTGGTGATGTGGGGACCACTTCAGCCAACCCCAGTGCGTGCCGGTCGCGAGCGTGAGGATCCGCACGTGATCGGGACCGTGCCAGGTGATCAACTGGCACACCAGGGCTCGGACCGCGCCGGCACCCCCGACCGTCATTGTTCGACGATCGGTGAGCGGTACCGTGACCGGAGTACCCGAGATCCCCGTAGCTGCCCGAAGTAACCGATCCAGCGCGTCGGAGGTGACCGGGTCGTGGGACTGGTCCGGGTCCGGGGCCGCACAGACCAATCGATCACGCCGATCGACCGTGCCGATACCGATGCGGACGTGCAGGTAGTCAGGATCGCCCGGACAGCGCTGCCACATCTTTTCTGTTCCGATACTGTGCCACAACTCCTCTGGTGCCGGATGTGCGTCATGGGCACTCTCGAACTGCCGGCGGGCGTACTCATCAACGCAGTCGTCCATCGCGCTGAGGTAGCGCAGATACTCGCACCGGTCCGCGTCACGTTCGGCGGTCCGGCGGGTCCCTCTCGATCCGAGCACGACACTTCCGAGCGCCGACAGCGCCATCATCACCGGGAACAACACGAACATCGGATTGCGTGTCACCGCGCTGCCGGACCGCAGGTAGAACACCACGACACCCGCGGCCGCCACCACCATCAATACCGGCACCAACCGCGTCGTCAACGGCGATTGAGCGACAGCAGGCAGCGTCGGCGGACGGCGCACCTCGATGTCGACGGCGACCGCGAAGGTCGTCGGGTCACGGGGCATTCGGTTGAACCTCATCGACTATCAGACGTTCGCCGACCGCATCTGGTTCCACCCGAATTTTGGCGTCGGGGAACAGGGTTCTGCGCCCTTAGGGTGAGGTTCGGGGGTGGTCACATGTCGGGTTCGATGCATCGACTGTCGGTCCAGACAGATGACGACCGAACGATCGATCTGGTGTTACCGAGCGGTACTCCGGTTGCGGCACTGTTGCCGGTGATCGGCAAGGCAGCGGGCTCCCCTCAGGGCAGCTGGTACCTGTCCCGCCTCGACGGCAAGCGCGTCGACGAGTCGGTGTCGCTGGGCCAGAACATGATTGACAACGGAGACCTGCTGATCCTGACCTCCGCCTCGCCGCCGGATCAGCCCCGACGGCCGCGCAGTGCATTCGAGATCGCAGCGACGACCGGTGCGCCGCCGGAACGCGATTCGCCATCGGCGATGCGGCCGTTGGTATTCGTGTGGTGCGTCATCGTGGCGACCGGATGGCTTTGCGCGCAAGGTGGCAGCACACTCGGCGCCGTGATCTCCGGGGCAGGTTGCGTCGGGAGCTTGATCGCGATGAGCCGGGCCGACACTCTCATGTGGTGCTGCAGTGCAATACTTTTCGGTGCGTCGTCAGGCTATCTGACGGTACCGGCCACGGCATCGGCGCCCAACACGCTCCTGGCCGCGACCGCAGCGTGCGCAGTGGCCTGCGTGGCGACCCGGCTTCACCCCCGGGGTCTGGCCGCGGGCGCCATCGCGGTCAGCATGTGCGCACCACTGGTGGTGGCCGCCGCAATCGCGACGCTGCACGCGGTGTCACGTGAGGCGGTGGGCGCACTGATTGCGACGCTGGCGGTGACGCTGCTCAGTGGTGCGCCCCGACTCGCCGTCCTGGTATCGGGACTGACACCTGATGTGGCACAGCACGACTCGTTCGAGCGCGCACATCAGGTCCTGACCGGATTGGTCATCGGGTCAGTCGTAGCGGCCGCGGTGGGCACCGGATTTGTGGCGACCGGTCAGCACCCCGGGGCACCGGTACTGTGTTGGCTCGTGGCGGTGACGCTGCTGTTGCGCGCGATGTCGTATCCGGACCTGGCGCGTCGGTGGGCGGTGCTGATTGGCGGGTTACTCTGTGCCACTGCGGCTTTCATCGACACAGTGCATGCCGCCCCCGCTTCGGCACCCTGGCTCGCTGCCGTGGTGGCGCTCGCCGGACTCGTGGCGCTGCGGATACCGCTGACGAATGTCGTGGTGGAGCGCGCAATTTCTCGTGCCGAAGTCATCGCTGTGTTGTTGGTGGTACCGGTCGGATTATGGGTTACGGACATCTATACCAAGGTCCGTGGCGGATGACGCGGTCGCTGCGGGTGGTGGCGACGATGGCACTGCTCCATCTGTCGATCGGCCCGTCGCCGGCTCGCGCGGTGGCACCGCCGCCGGTCGACCGGGCAGCGCTGCCGGCAGCGTCGTCGCCGGCGCCGCCGGGGCCGACCGAACAGACCGGCCGGTGCGTCGGCTCAGCCCCGGCCAGAATCACACGTGGGGAACAGTTGTCGTCGCTGAATCTGCCGACAGTGTGGCCACTGTCCCGCGGCAGCGGACAGCTCGTCGCGGTGATCGACACCGGCGTCGCACGCCATCGACTGCTACCGCACCTGCTGCCGGGCGGTGACTTCGTGTCCTCTGGTGATGGCACACAGGACTGCGACGGGCACGGCACCGCAGTCGCCGGTCTCATCGGCGGCGCTCCGACCTCCGAGTTCAGCGGTGTTGCCCCGGACGTGGGGATCATGGCAATCAGGCAGTCCAGCAACAAGTTTCGTCTCACATCGGATCTCTCACCGGACGGACTGGGCGACGTCGACACCTTGGCCCGAGCCATCCGGTCCGCGGCGGACGCGGGCGCCACGGTCATCAACATCTCGACCGTGGCCTGCCAACCCGTGACCGATCCGATCGACGACCGCGCTCTGGGCGCTGCCCTTGCCTACGCGGTCGATGTGCGCAACGTCGTGATCGTCAGCGCGGCAGGTAATCTCGGTGGACGGTGCACCACGCAGAATCCGGGTGTCAGCGCCGTGCATCCCGGCGCCCCTGATTGGGAGCACGTCGAGTCCGTGGCAAGCCCGGCCTGGTACGACGACTATGTCCTGACAGTCGGGTCGGTCGGAGCATCGGGCGCCGCATCCGATTTCAGTCTGGCCGGCCCCTGGGTCGACGTCGCAGCTCCCGGCGAGAACGTGGTGTCGCTGGGCGTGGCAGATGACATCGTCGATCACCGGCCCGACGATGCCGGACGGCGTCCACTTTCTGGCACCAGCTATGCCGCGCCGGTGGTCAGTGGTGTTGTGGCACTGATCCGTTCGCGGTCTCCGCAGTTGTCCGCACGGCAGGTGATCGCCCGGATCGAAGACACCGCGCACCACCCGGCGGGCGGCTGGAACCCGAAGGTGGGCCACGGAGTGGTCGATGCGCTGGCTGCCGTCAGTGCCGATGCTGCCGGGTTCGACGTACCGGCCCCGCCGCCGCGGCCGGTCTCGGTACACCCCGATACCGCTGCTGACTCGCCGCTGCCCCGACGCGTTGCCTTCGGCGGCGCAGCGCTCTGCATCGGGCTGGCCACGATGGCCGCCGGTGCCGCCCGGCTACGGTCGCGCCGGTAGGGTGTCGCGCTGCAATTCCGCTGCCTCGACCGCGAGTTCGGGGCCCTGCGGCAGTTGCGCCAACAGCGGCCAGGGTGCATCGACCGGCGGCCCGGACAGTCCGAGGTATCCCGCGGTCTGCTCGTCCCGGATGCCGTACAGCACACCGGAATCGGTCATGACGTACAGCGGGCCGCCGGACCTGTCGCCGGTAACGCCCACCGCCCGGACATACGTGCTCTGCCCACCGGCCAGCGCGACGGCATCGACGTGGGGTCCGGCACCGTCGGCTTGCGCCAACTGCGTCGCCCGCACGGCCGACGGCGTTCCAGCCAGGACCGCGGAGGTACCTCCTGGCTGCCACCGCACGCACACATCACGCGAACTGCCCGGGGCTTGGACACGCACCGGAAAAGTGGCTACGGCAAGCTCATTGACCACCTCGACCGATGCGACGGCCTCCGGATTCACCACCGGCACATCGCCGCCGCCCACACCGTACGTGAAGCGAATGAGGTCGGCGGCGACCTCACCGACCCGCTGAAACCCGTGGGCCAGCACCACGTAGTACTCGGTTGAGCCCGCACGAACCATCCGCAGCACCTGTCCGATCCGATATCCGGCAGCACCCAGAGTGCCGACGTCGGCGATCGTCGGCGCGGTGATGGTCGGCAGTTCCGGTAGCAGATCGAGCAGGACACGCGAAATCGGTGTGGGCACAACACCATCGATTCGCAGTGCCCGGACGGCCGCGATGTCCCGCCGGTCGACTTCGGCGCGCCCGCCGTCGTACAACAGGTAGGTGACGGCGCTATTGTCCCCTGCCGGTGTCGACAGGACGGGCACTGCCTGCTCGTGGAGCTGGTCAACCGGACCGCCGGCGAACACGGTGGTCTGTTCGGCATCGCAGGCCATCCACACCGGCACGTGTACAGTACGGCCGAGTTGTGCCGGGGCACCCGGAATCCCCAGTGCGGGGCCGTGTTCGGCCGTCGCGGCCGCGGAGGCCGTGACAGGAACGGGGTTCGCCGGCGAACGGGCGATGAGGCGCGCCGAGGTCAGATTGAACACCGGATGCAACCGGTGCTCGATGCGGACATAGAGCGCACCGGTATCCCGCACCATGACGATCGGCGCGTCACCCGTCGAATCCGGCGGAACGATCAGCGCCGAAGCCGCACAGACGGCGGCCACCGATACGCCGGCCAGCCAGCTGACCCATAGCGAAATCGATTGACGCCGTGTGGGTTCGTCGAACAGTGCGGTGTCACGACGAACCAATGCGTGGATCAGTCGGCGGGTATGAAAGCGTCGAGCATCGGCCACCAACCGCGCATCTGGTTCCCGCCCCATGTACATCCCCCGGCAAGCAGCCTAACCGCCTTCGGCTGCCGGCCCCGACGCCAATTGATCAGGCGCCGAGATCACACCTCGACCCAGTCGAGGGTGCGCTGGACCGCCTTGCGCCAGCCCGCATAGCCGGCCTCGCGCTGGTCCTCATTCCAGGACGGCGTCCAGCGCTTGTCTTCCTGCCAGTTCGCCCGCAGCTCGTCGGGGTTAGACCAGAACCCGACACCGAGCCCGGCCGCATACGCGGCACCCAACGCAGTCGTCTCTGCCACAACGGGTTTGACCACTTCGACACCCAGCACGTCGGCCTGGATCTGCATGCACAATTGGTTGGCGGTGATACCGCCGTCGACCTTGAGCACTTCCAGGTGTACTCCGGAGTCGGCCTCCATGGCATCGACGACATCGCGGCTCTGGTAGCAGATCGCCTCGAGCGTGGCGCGGGCCAGATGCGCATTGGTGTTGAAGCGGGACATCCCGACGATCGCGCCGCGGGCATCCGACCGCCAATACGGCGCAAACAATCCCGAGAACGCCGGCACGAAATACATGCCACCGTTGTCGTCGACCTGACGCGCCAACGTCTCACTGTCGGCGGCACCGCCGATGATGCCCAGCTGATCGCGCAGCCACTGCACGGCCGAACCGGTGACCGCTATCGAACCTTCAAGGGCGTAAACGGGTTTCGCATCGCCGAACCGGTAACAGACCGTCGTCAACAGGCCGTGTTCCGAGCGGACGATCTTCTCACCGGTGTTGAGCAGCAGGAAGTTTCCGGTTCCGTACGTGTTCTTGGCCTCGCCGGCGGACAGGCAGACCTGGCCGACCATCGCGGCCTGCTGATCACCCAGGATGCCGGTGACCGGCACCTCTGCGCCCAACGGACCGTCGGCGACGGTGAGTCCATACGGCTGCGTCACCGACGACGACTCGATCCGCGGCAGCATCTGGCGCGGAATCCCGAAGAAGGACAACAATTCATCGTCCCAGTCGAGGGTCTCCAGGTTCATCAGCATGGTGCGGCTGGCGTTGGTGACGTCGGTGACGTGCACACCACCGCGGGTCCCACCGGTCAGATTCCACAGCACCCAGGTGTCGCAGGTGCCGAAGATCGCGTCGCCGCGCTCGGCGGCCGCGCGCACCCCGTCGACGTTCTCCAGAATCCACTGGATCTTGCCGCCGGAGAAGTAGGTGGCGGGCGGCAAACCTGCGGTGCGGCGAATGATGTCGCCACGGCCGTCACGGTCCAGGGCCGCAGCGATCCGGTCGGTGCGGGTGTCCTGCCAGACGATCGCGTGGTAGTACGGGCGCCCGGTGTGGCGGTCCCACACCATGGTCGTCTCACGCTGATTGGTGATGCCCAGCGCCACCAGGTCTGACGCCGACAACCGGGTTTTGTTGAGTGCGGTCTGCAAGACCGAGCCGGTGCGCTCCCAGATCTCGACCGGATTGTGCTCGACCCAGCCTGCCCTCGGCAGGATCTGCTCGTGCTCCAATTGGTGCCGGCCGACCTCACGACCGGAATGATCGAAGATCATCGCCCGGGTACTGGTGGTCCCCTGGTCGATTGCCGCTACGAATTCAGCCAATTGCTTTGTCCTCCCCGGTCATACCGCGTCGATATGAATGTCGATCGACGTCACGCGTCACCCTATGCCTCAGTGCTCCGAAACTTCTGAAATCACCGCCTCAGCGCCACCGGGCCCACACGTACGGCACCAGCGACCGCAAAAAATCCAGGTCAGGTCCGGGCCGAGCACCGGCAAAGGCTTCCTCGAAGTACTCCTCGGTCACCAACAGGATGCCCTCGGCGTACTCCTTGGTGAAATCGACACTGCCATAGTCATCCATCAGCGAACGCACGGTGCGCACCATCTCTTCAGTGCGCTCCGACCGACTGCGGCACAGGTAGTCGCGCAGCAGATCTCGGTCGGCGCCGCGCGCCGCATCCATCAGATGAACCAGCGTCAGCGTTCGCTTGCCTTCGTAGAGATCGCCCAGAATTTCCTTACCGTAGGTCTGTTCGTCACCGATCAAGTTCAGCAGGTCATCACGGATCTGGAACGCCGCACCGAAATGAAAACCGAACCGCGTGATGGACCCCAGATCCGCGATACCGCCCGAACCGACCATCGCGCCCACCCGCATCGGGTGAATCGTTGTGTACCAACATGTCTTGTGCATGATCAGGTTGAGGTAATCAGCTGGTTTCAGGTCCTCGACGCAGTCGCGCTGCCAACCCGCCTCGATCGACTGGCCCTCCAAGGTCCGCATCGCCATGGTGTCGAATTCCGCCCAGACCAGATCGGCCAGGTCGCGGTCCAACCGCCGCGTCGCCCGGCGCAACACCTGGCCCGCGATCACCGCCAGCGCGTCACCGGCGTTCAACGCCACAGCCATTCCGTATTCGCCGATCAGCGTCGGCCGGCCGCGGCGCATCTCACTGCCGTCGACGATGTCGTCGTGAATCAGAAACGCGTTGTGCAACAACTCAATAGCAACCGCGAGACCCCACACATCGGCCGGGTCTGCGCCGAAAACCGCTCCAGCGGAAAGACACAACGCCGGCCGCAACGCTTTACCCGGCCGCGCCGGATACTCACGCATCGGTTCATACAGCCAGCCCGACGGCTCGCCGTCGGGCTGCGCGTCGAGCATCGAACGGCGCACTCCCCTGGCCACCTCGTGCAGCCGGTCCTCGACCGCGGCGACCAGAGCGGCACCCTCGGCAGTGGTGGTCACGAGATCG
>ERZ650309.793-NODE-793-length-15123-cov-5.267521_pt1 | contig 15123 bp, 12 predicted proteins | sample MGYA00376245_ERZ650309 | MGnify/ENA primary metagenome ERZ650309 (study PRJEB26733, sample SAMN07839294) | wastewater metagenome | biome: urban; feature: wastewater treatment plant; material: waste water | place: USA: North Carolina | collected 2016-04-26 ...
CGTGACAGTGCGCGTCGACCAGGCCCGGGATGATCCAGCCACCGTCAAAGACGGTGTCGGCGTTCGCGATCGGCTCGGCCGACAGCACGCCCTGATGTATCCACCACTGCACCTCTTCACCGTCGGGCAACCCCTGACCGCGAATGTGCAGGCTCATTGGCTTACTTCTTCGGGAACTTCAGCTGCGACAGATCGAAATCGGCAAGACCCGGCGGCAATTCGTTGAGGCCCTGCGGCATGTTGGACAGGTCCGGGAAACCACCCGGCAGCGCACTCGGATCCATGCCGAACGGGTTGGCTGCCGACTTCGGCGGCGTCGGCCCGCGACCGCGGTTCTTACCTTTGCCCGCCTGCTTGTTCTTGCCCTTGGCCACCTTGCGAGTGTTCTTGCGGCCGAACGGCATTCCCATCTGACCGGCCATCGCGGACATCATCTTGCGCGCTTCGAAGAAGCGGTCCACCAGCTGATTGACCTCGGCGACACTGACGCCGGAGCCGTTGGCGATACGCAGCCGACGGGAGGCATTGATGATCTTGGGGTCGGCCCGCTCAGCCGGGGTCATGCCGCGGATGATCGCCTGGATGCGGTCGAGTTGGCTGTCATCGACGGCGGCCAGGGCGTCCTTCATCTGGCCGGCGCCGGGCAGCATGCCCAGCAGATTGCCGATCGGACCCATCTTGCGGATCATCAGCATCTGCTCGAGGAAGTCCTCAAGGGTCAGCTCGCCGGAGCCGATCTTGGCGGCGGCCTCTTCTGCCTTCTGCTGATTGAAGACCTGCTCGGCCTGCTCGATCAGGGTCAGCACGTCGCCCATGCCCAAGATGCGCGATGCCATGCGGTCGGGGTGGAAGACGTCGAAGTCTTCGAGCTTCTCGCCCGCCGACGCGAACAGGATCGGTGCGCCGGTGACCTCGCGCACCGACAGCGCGGCGCCGCCGCGGGCGTCGCCGTCCAGCTTGGTCAGTACGACGCCGGTGAAGCCGACGCCATCCCGGAAAGCATTGGCCGTGGTGACCGCGTCTTGACCGATCATCGCGTCGAGGACGAACAGCGTCTCGTCAGGCTGGACAGCATCGCGGATCGCCGCGGCCTGGGCCATCAGCTCTTCGTCGATACCGAGGCGTCCGGCCGTGTCGACGATGACGACGTCGAAGTGCTTGGCCTTGGCCTCCGCCAGACCGGCGGCAGCGACCGACACCGGGTCACCGGTGGTCATCTGGTCGATGGTCACGCCGTCGGGTGAGACACCCGGATGCGGCGCGAAGACGCTGACGCCGGCGCGCTCACCGACGATCTGCAGCTGGTTGACCGCGCCGGGCCGCTGCAGGTCGCAGGCCACCAGCAGCGGCGTATGCCCCTGTCCGGCAAGCCATTTCGACAGCTTGCCGGCGAGGGTGGTCTTACCCGAACCCTGCAGACCGGCGAGCATGATGACCGTCGGCGGCGTCTTGGCGAAGGCCAGCTGACGGGTTTCGCCGCCGAGGATGCCGACGAGCTCCTCGTTGACGATCTTGACGACCTGCTGGGCGGGGTTCAGCGCACCCGACACCTCGGCGCCCTTGGCGCGCTGCTTGATCCGGCCGATGAAGTCGCGCGTCACCGGCAGCGACACGTCGGCTTCGAGCAGTGCCAGGCGGATCTCGCGGGCGGTGGCGTCGATATCGGCGTCTGTCAGCCGGCCTTTGCCGCGCAGACCCGACAGCGCACCGGTCAACCGGTCGGACAGGGATTCAAACACCTGGCTAGCCTAGCTGGCCGCAGGAGCCTGCTTGGCCGGCGGCGGTGCAGGCAGGATCTCGTAGAGGTCCTTCTCCAACACCTCGCGGGCCTCGACACCGGACACCTGCGCGTCCGGATCAGAAACCACCAGGCCGAATGCATCGACCACGCTGGAACCGAGCGTGGTGACCTTCGCCCAGGAGATATCCAGCCCGGCACGTTCGATCACTGCGGACAGCCGGGTCAACAGTCCGGGGCGGTCGGCGCTGCGGACCTGCAGCACGAGCTCCCGGGGCGAAGCGCCGTCGAACCACAGAATTCTCGGCGGCGCCATCGTCGCATTGCCCGGTACCGCGTCCGGGATCTCACCGGCGCGCCGTGCCGCCGGGGACGATTCCTCATCGCGCTGTTCCAGCGAGCCGATCACGTCCAGCCCACCGTCGAGCGCCAGGATGAGCTGCTGACGCAACAACTCGGCCGCAGGCGGTGTGCCGAAGTGCGGAGACACCGCGAAGGTGTTGACCGCCAATCCGTCATGGCTGTTCACCGAGGCCGAGTGCACCCGAAGCGAATTCAACGCAAGAACGCCGGCTGCCTTCGACAGCAGACCTCGCCGATCCGGCGCGATCATCGTCACGTTGTAGATGTGTGGACTGTCACCGACTGCGAGTTCGACGTGCACACCGGTCTGACTGACACGCGAAAGGACCTGCGGGTCAATGGGATCAGGATGCGGCAACTGTTCACCGGCCATCACCAGGCGGCAGCGGCGGATCAGATCGCCGATCAGCGACGACTTCCAGTCGCCCCAGACCCCCGGGCCCGTGGCAAGTGAATCGGCTTCGGCCAGTGCATGCAACAACTCGAGCAGCACCGAATCGCCGTCCAAGGCCTCCACCACCGCGTTGATGGTCTTGGGGTCCTGCAGGTCGCGGCGGGTCGCGGTGTCGGGCAGCAGGAGGTGAAAACGGACGATCTTGGACAACAGGTCGATGTCGGCAGGCCACATCCCGAGCCGGGTGCCGATCTGTACCGCCAGATCGGCACCGATCACGCTGTGGTCTCCCCCGCGCCCCTTGCCGATGTCGTGCACCAGCGCACCGAGCACCAGCAGATCAGGCCGCGCCACCCGCGTGGTGAAAGCACTTGCCCGAGAAACGGTTTCCATCAGGTGTCGGTCGACGGTCCACACGTGGACGACATCGCGTGGCGGCAGATCACGGACGGCGCCCCATTCGGGGAACAGCCTTCCCCACAAGCCCGTTCGATCCAGCGCCTCGACGGTGGTCACCGCATTGGGTCCGGTGCCGAGCATCACCAGCAGGTCTTTGAGAGCTTCGCGCGGCCACGGCGTACGGATCTCGGGCGCAGACTCGGCCAGGCGCGCCAATGTCGAACCGGCGATCGGTAGCCCGCTGGTGGCCGAGGCGGCCGCGACCCGCAGGACCAGCCCCGGGTCCCGCTCCGGGCGTGCGTCGCGGGCCAACATGACCTCGCCGGCGTACTCGATGACACCTTCGTCGAGCGGGCGCCGGGTAGGCCGGCGTAGCACCGACAAGCCCTTGCGCGGCAAGGAGTTTCCGGCCGTCCTGATGCCTGCGTCGACATAGAAGGTGATGGTGCGGGCGGCATCACTGATCACTCGGGCAAGGTCGAAGCGATCTCCGACCTGCAACGCGCTGCCGATCTCGTCGGCGTACTGCGCGAGCACCATCTCGCGGCCCTTGTGCGAGATGCGATGCAGTTCGGTACGGATGTTGAGTAGTGCCAGGTGCGCATCGGCGAGGGTGCCGAGCGGCGAAGCCGACGACTGACTCGGAAAGACGTCCGCCAGCTGGGCGATCGCCAACGCATTGAGCAGCTGCACGTCACGCAGGCCGCCCCGCCCGTTCTTCAGGTCCGGTTCGGCGCGATGCGCGATCTGCCCGGACCGCTCCCAGCGGGCCTGTGCATGTTCGATGAGTTCGTTGAATCGCGGCGCAATACCGGTGCGCCACTGCCGTTTTGCTCCACCCACCAACAGCGAAGAAAGGTCGGAGTCGCCCGCGATGTGCCGGGCGTCGAGCATCGCCAGCCCCGCGGACATGTCGGTGGCCGCTGTCTTGAGTGCCTGCGGCACGGTGCGGACACTATGGTCGATATGAATATTGGCGTCCCACAAGGGATACCAGAGTGACTCGGCGACCTCGGTGACCGTGTCCTGCGGCAGGTCGTCATGCAGCAGCATCAGATCCAGGTCCGAATACGGGAGCATCTCCCGCCGGCCCAATCCGCCGGTCGCCACGATGGCGAACCCACTGGTGTCGGTGATGCCGATCTCGGTTGCCTTGGTGGCGAGCCAGAATTCGTAGAGGTCGACCAGCGCCTCGCGTAGCGCGGCCGAGTCGAGATGGGTTTTGCCTGCGGTCAGCAGTTGCTTGGCTGCCGCCGCCAGATCCTTTGCCGGCCGCGGTGATCCCGCTACCGGCCCCTGCGAAGGACCGGCAGCGGGATCGGGGGTAGGCATTGATCTCTTTCGACTCAGATGGCTTCGCTGCCGCGTTCGCCGGTACGGACCCGCACAACGGTGTCGACCGGAGTCACCCAGACCTTGCCGTCACCGATCTTGCCCGTGCGGGCGGCCTGCACGATGACGTCCACGACCTTGTCGACCGAGGGGTCATCGACGACGACCTCCACGCGTACCTTCGGCACGAAGTCAACCGAGTACTCCGCACCGCGGTACACCTCGGTGTGGCCCTTCTGGCGCCCATAGCCCTGCACCTCGCTGACGGTCATCCCGAGGATGCCCATCTGCTCCAAGCCGGTCTTGACGTCTTCGAGCGTGAACGGCTTGACGATCGCCGTGATCAACTTCATTTGGTCGAATCCTTCCGAATACGCATGGATGTCACCGTAAATCCTTCCCGATCACGCGAGTTCATAAGCGGTTTCCGCGTGCTGCGATTCATCGATGCCACTCGCTTCATCTTCCTCGGTCACGCGCAGGCCGATGGTGTACTTGATGATGAGCGCCAAGATGGTCGTCATGATGAACGAGTACGCCAGTACCGCGAAGGCGCCGACTGCCTGACGCCACAGCTGATCCCAACCGCCGCCGTAGAACAGACCCTTGACCGCGGCCGGTGCCTCGTCGGTGGCCAGGAAACCGATCAGCAGGGTACCGGTGAGACCACCGACCATGTGGACGCCGACCACGTCGAGCGCGTCGTCGAAGCCGAGCTTGAACTTCAGGCCGACGGCCAGGGCACACACGGCGCCACCGATCGCGCCGATCGCCAACGCGCCGACCACGTTCACCGACGAGCAGGACGGGGTGATGGCGACCAGACCGGCCACGATGCCCGAGGCCGCACCCAGTGTGGTGGCGTGACCGTCACGAATCCGCTCGACGAGCAGCCAGGACAGCATGGCGGTGGCGGTGGCGACCGTGGTCGTGGTGAAGGTGACCGCAGCGCCGACGTTGGCCGACAACGCCGAACCGGCGTTGAAGCCGTACCAGCCGAACCACAGCAGACCGGCGCCCAGCATCACGAACGGCAGGTTGTGCGGCCGCACCAGCGTGCCCGGCCAGCCCTTGCGCTTACCCAGCACGATGCACAGAGCCAGACCTGCCGCACCCGAGTTGATATGGACCGCGGTACCACCGGCGAAGTCGATCGCCTTGAGTTGGTTTGCGATCCAGCCACCGTGGTGAATGATGTTGCCGCCGGCGTCCTTGACGTCGAAGTCGAACACCCAGTGTGCGACCGGGAAGTAGACGACGGTTGCCCACAGACCTGCGAAGACCAACCAGCTGCCGAACTTGAGTCGATCGGCGACCGCACCCGAGACCAGGGCCACGGTGATGATCGCGAACATCAGCTGGAACATGACGAAGACGAGCGCGGGGATCGTTCCGAACAACGGAACGTCGACCTCCGGGACGGCTGCGACTGCCGCAGTGGTGCCGCTGGCGGGAACGGCGGCAATCGCCGCAGCGCCGCTGACGGGGGTGATCATGCCCTTCAGTCCGAGGAACTGGGTCGGGTTACCGAACAGATGAGCCGTGTCGTTGGCGAACGACATCGAGAAGCCGTAGATCACCCACAGCACGGTCACCAATCCCATGGCGCTGATGCTCATCATCACCATGTTGAGCACACCCTTGGCACGCACCATGCCGCCGTAGAAGAACGCCAAACCTGGCGTCATCAACAGCACCAGCGCGGCGCTTGCCAGCATCCACGCCGTATCCCCAGAGTTGGGGACACCCATTATCGGGAATCCATCCACTGGCTGCTTCCTCCTTCGCCCATGTCACGGCGGACACCGTTGACCTGGCGAGAACTTTGCTCAGCGGTTGTTTCAGCGACGACGCACCGGCGTTTCACTCATGTGAACGGATCGACCACTTGCGTTTCGCGGAGGTTAATGCCCTGCTTAGCCCAAGAGCGCGTCGACGAAAGCACCCGGTTCGAACGGTGCCAGGTCGTCCGGACCCTCACCGAGACCGACCAGTTTGACCGGCACCCCGAGCTCCTGCTGCACGCGGAAAACGATGCCGCCCTTGGCAGTTCCGTCGAGCTTGGTCAACACCACGCCGGTGATGTCGACAACCTCTGCGAAGACTCGCGCCTGCGGCAGACTGTTCTGTCCGATGGTGGCGTCCAGGACGAGCAACACCTCGTCGACCTTGGCCCGCTTCTCCACGACGCGCTTGACCTTGCCCAGCTCGTCCATCAGTCCGGTCTTGGTGTGCAGTCGTCCTGCGGTGTCCACCACGACGACGTCGGCGCCGCCGGCGATGCCCTTGTCGACCGCGTCGAAGGCGACCGAGGCGGGATCTGCCCCTTCCGGTCCACGCACGATCTCGGCGCCCACGCGCGCACCCCAGCTCTGCAGCTGGTCGGCGGCCGCGGCACGGAAGGTGTCTGCAGCGCCGAGGACGACCCGCCGGCCGTCGGCCACCAGGACCCGGGCGAGCTTGCCGACCGTGGTCGTCTTTCCGGCTCCGTTGACGCCGACCACGAGCAACACCGACGGCTTGTCGGCATGCGGCAGCGCCTTGATCGAGCGATCCAGCTCCGGGCGCAATTCTTTGATCAGGACCTCGCGCAGCACGGCGCGGGCATCGGCCTCGGTCCGGACGCTGGCCTCGCCCATCCGGGTACGCAGCGCGCCGACCACCGATTCGGTCGCCGTCGGGCCGAGGTCGGCGATGAGCAGGGTGTCCTCGATCTCCTCCCAGGAGTCCTCATCGAGGTCACCGCCGCCGAGCAGGCCCAGCATGCTGCGGCCGATTGCGTTCTGCGACTTGGCCAGACGGCCTCGCAGGCGCTCCAGTCGGCCCGCCGACGGGGCGATCTCCTCGCGCGGCTCGGGCTCCGGTTCAGGCTCGGGTGCGGGCTCTGGTTCGGGCGCCGGCACCGGCTCGGCTTCGAGTTCGGGCTCGGGCTCGGCTTCGGGCTCGGGCTCAGCTACGGCTTCGGGCTCGGGTAGCCGGACCTCGGAGATGGTGCGCTTGGGTGCGTCACGCGGAATCTCCGCGTCGTCCCCGATCGACGGGAGCGTCTCCGAACTACTGAAGGTGATGCCGGACGAAGCAGTGTAACCACCTGACCTGTCGATCTGCGGCGTCTCGTCCGGAGGACTCAGTGAGACACGGCTGCGCCGGTACCGGACAAAGCCGACCACCAGGGCAACAACGACAAGAGCAGCGATGACCGCCAGCGCGATCCACAAACCTTCCGACACGGAAGATCATTGTGTCAGGTGCTCGAGACCAACTCCTGGCCACGCATCCGCTGCGAGATCACCTGCGTGATGCCGTCGCCCTGCATGGTGACGCCGTACAGCGCGTCGGCGACCTCCATGGTCGGCTTCTGGTGGGTGATGACGATCAACTGAGACTTCTCGCGAAGCTGCTCGAACAGACTGATCAGCCGGCGCAGGTTCACGTCGTCGAGCGCCGCCTCGACCTCGTCCATGACGTAGAAGGGCGAGGGACGGGCCCGGAAGATCGCCACCAGCATCGCGACCGCGGTCAACGATTTCTCACCACCGGAGAGCAGCGAGAGCCGCTTGACCTTCTTACCCGGCGGCCGGGCCTCCACCTCGATGCCGGTGGTCAGCATGTCGTCCGGCTTGGTCAGCAGGAGCCGGCCTTCGCCGCCGGGGAACAACGTCTGGAACACCTGGGTGAATTCACGCTCGACGTCCTCGTAGGCCTCGGTGAACACCTGCAGGATCCGCTCATCGACGTCGGCGATGACATCCATCAGGTCCTTACGGGCCGACTTGACGTCTTCGAGCTGAGTCGACAGGAAGTTGTAGCGCTCCTCCAGCGCGGCGAACTCTTCGAGCGCCAACGGGTTCACCCGGCCGAGCTCGGACAGTTCGCGCTCGGCCTTCTTGGCGCGCCGTTCCTGGGTGGGACGGTCGAACGGCATGGGGGTCGGTGCGCTGACCTGTTCGCCGCGCTCCTTGGCCTGCTCGTACTCGGCCATCTCCAATTCGGTCGGCGGCAACGCAACGTCGGGTCCGTACTCGGCGATCAGATCGGCCACTGCCATGCCGAACTGTTCAAGCGCCTGCTGCTCCAACTGTTCGATACGAAGTGCCGCTTGGGCTTTGGCGACCTCATCGCGGTGTAACGCCTCGGTCAGCGACGCCGCGCGCGCCGACAGTTCTGTCACCTCGGCCCGCACCCGTGTCAGACCTTCTGAGCGCTGGGTACGTTCGGCGGCCAGGGCATCGCGGGTGCGCGCGGCCACGGCAACAGTCAGTGCCAGTTTCTCCGCAACCAGCCGGCCCGACGCCGAAACGGCAGCTGCCACTGCCGCCGCATGCACCCGAGCCTCTCGGGCCCGCGCCGCCCGCATCCGGGCCTCACGTTCGGCGGTTGCTGCCCGGCGCAGTGAATCTGCTTGTCCACGAACGGCATTGGCGCGTTCCTCGGCCGTACGCACGGCGAGGCGGGCCTCGACCTCGACGGCGCGGGCTTCCTCGGCCGCGGCCGAGGTCTCGTGCCGGTCCACCACCTCGACATCGAACATCGGTTCCTGCTGGGCGTTGTGGAACCGGTCTTCGAGCTCGGCCAACTCGGCCAGCGTGCGGGCACGGCCGGCGTCGAGGTCATCGCGCTGGCGGATCAGGCGCTGCCACTCGTCTTCTGCCACCCGCGCATCCTGGCCGAGCCTGCCGAGGTGCTCGTAGATCGCCGAGATCGCCGCGTCGGATTCGTTGAGGGCGGCCAAGGCGTGCTCGGCGGCGTCCTGCCGCCCCGCCTGCTCGGTCAGGGCGCCGGACAACGCCGCACCCAATTCGTCGGTCTGGCGTTCGTTCTCTTCCAGCGCCGTACGCGCTTTATCGATCTCGGAGGTGATCTCCAGGGCGCTCGGCTTACGGTCGGATCCACCACTGACCCAGCCCGCCCCGACCAGATCGCCGTCGGTGCTCACCGCCCTCAGATCGGGTCGCGCGGCAACGAGTTCCAGTGCCGCAGAAAGGTCGTCGACCACCGCGACCCGCGCCAGCATCGCGGTGATCGCACCGTTGAGCCGCGCCGGGGCATCCACGAGATCGACCGCCCAGCGCGCACCGGCAGGCAGATCCCCACCAACAGAAGATGTTTGGCTCGGCCAGTCACCCAGCACGATGGCCGCCCGGCCACCGTCGCCACGCTTGAGGGCATCGACAGCAGCCCGGGCGGCGTCAAAGCTGTCGGCGGCCAACGCATCCGCGGCGGCTCCCAGCACCGCCGCGATGGCCGCCTCGAAACCGGAATGCACCCGCACGAGTTCGGCGACGGACCCGAAAAGACCTGAGCCGTCATGGTTTTGCTGCAGCCAGGCAGATCCATCTTTGAGATCCAGGCTCACCGACAACGCCTCGATGCGGGCTCTCAGCGAGACCACCTGCTTTTCGGCATTGCGTTCGGCGGCCTGCAGCTCGGTGACCCGTTCGTCGGCCTGACGCAGCGCAGCGACGGTCCGATCGTGGTGCTCGTCGAGGCCGAGCTCGCCGGCGTCGAGTGCGGCGACGCGCCCCTGCACCGTCTCGAATTCAGCCTTGGCCAGCTCGACGCGGGCGGCTGCCTCCTCGATGCTCGCCGTCAGCCGGACCGCGCCCTCGTCGATCGACTCGATCCGGGTGCGCATGGTGTCGACCTGACCGGACAACCGGGCCAGCCCTTCACGACGGTCGGCTTCGGCCCGCGCCGCGGCCATCTGAGCCCGCTCGGCGTCGGCCGCCGCGCGCTCGCACTCGGCCAATGCGCCGCGCGCGGCTTCGAGCCGCGTCCGCGACTCGGACAGCTCGGCCAGCAGCTGTTCTTCGTGCTCGGCAACCGCGTCGGCTTCGGCGTCCAACTCGTCAGGGTCCCGACCGGTGGACGTCTCGGGCTCGCCATCCAGCAGCTGTGTGCGCTCGGTGGCGATCCGGACGGTGGCACTGACGCGTTCGGCCAATGCGGACAACCTGAACCAGGTCTGCTGTGCGGCCTCGGCCCGGCCGGACAGACCCGACACCGCCGCCTCATGGCCGGCCAACTCGGCGCTCGCCGCTTCGAGACGATCGGTCACCTCGCCGTGCTCGCGGCGCAATACCGTCTCGGTCTGGTTGGTGTCGTCGAACTCGGCCTGCCGGGCCACCAGGTCGTCGGCGGCCAGTCGCAAGCGAGCATCACGCAGGTCGGCCTGGATGGTCGCGGCGCGGCGCGCCATCTCGGCTTGGCGGCCGAGCGGCTTGAGCTGACGGCGCAGTTCCGTGGTCAGGTCGGTCAGCCGGGCCAGGTTGGCCTGCATCGAGTCGAGCTTGCGGACCGCCTTTTCCTTGCGCTTGCGGTGTTTGAGCACACCGGCGGCCTCTTCGATGAAGGCGCGCCGGTCCTCGGGCCGGGACTCCAGGATTTCCGCGAGCTTGCCCTGGCCGACGATGACGTGCATCTCACGGCCGATACCGGAGTCGGACAGCAGTTCCTGGACATCCATCAACCGGCAACTGCTGCCGTTGATCTCGTATTCACTGGCGCCGTCGCGGAACACCCGTCGGGTGATGGACACCTCGGAGTATTCGATCGGTAGGGCGTTGTCCGAATTGTCGATGGTCAGGGTGACTTCGGCCCGCCCCAGCGGCGCGCGCGAGGAGGTGCCCGCGAAGATGACATCTTCCATCTTGCCGCCGCGCAGGGTCTTGGCGCCCTGCTCGCCCATCACCCAGGTCAAGGCGTCGACGACGTTCGATTTGCCCGAGCCGTTCGGTCCGACCACGCAGGTGATACCCGGCTCGAAGCGAAGAGTCGTCGGCGACGCGAAGGACTTGAAGCCCTTCAACGTCAGACTCTTCAGATGCATGGGGTGAAACCCTACCGTCGGACGGGTTAAATGCCGGGGACCCCTGGGCCTCTATTCCTCGGCACCGATCGGCGCTAACGCTCCGTGAAGCCCTCGATCGGGTCGCCCGCAGGCGCCCAATCCTCGACCACGGTCCTCACCGTCCCAGGCGTCCCGCCGCTACGCAGCAGTTCCAGCAGTCGCTCACATTCAGCACGCGCCCCCTGCGCCACGACGTGTACGCGGCCGTCCGGTTTGTTGCCGGCATAGCCGGTCAGGCCGAGTTCCAAGGCCCGGGCCCGCGTCCACCAGCGAAAACCGACGCCCTGGACGTCACCGTGCACCCAGGCCGAGAGTCGTATCTGCTCGCTCACGTGATCTCGAACGTGACCTCGGTGCCGGCTTTCAGCGTCCGCCCGACCGTGCACACCTTGTCGATGGCCCGCTCCACGACGATTTTCAGCCGCTTGATGTCACTCTCCGACAGCGCGGACAGATCCAGTTCCATGGACTCGTCGAGTCGGGGGTAGACCTCGTTCTCCCGGTCAGCGGCACCCGAAACGCGGATGGTGGCCTCGTAGTCATCGCCGAGTCGGCTGCGTAGCGGGTGGTCGCTGCTCATGCCACTGCAGGCGGCGAGCGCGATCTTGAGCAGTTCGCCCGGGGTGAACACACCCTCGACGTCCTCGGAACCGACCAGCACCTCCGCTCCGCGTGAGCTGTGCCCGGTGTAGCGGCGCACTCCGGTCCGTTCGACCCACAGTTCCGTCATGGCTCCATTTGTACAGTGGGGGCGATCCGGCGGTGGCCGCGGCCGCAACCGTGACCCTTTCGGACTCGTCGGCCCTGCGACCCGGTGTTACGTTTGACTTCGAGCACTTTCACAGGGAGCAACAGCACATGACCTATCCCCCGTCCGGCCAGGATTTCCCGGACGCCCAGCCGTGGCCCGGCGAGCAGCCGGCATTCGGCCCCGGCTACGCGGCCGGGCCCAGCTACCCGGCGATGGGGGTGCATCAAGCCCAACCCGGCAGCCAGCAGCCCGCCGGCTACGGGCCCATGCCCGGCGCTCCCGTATACCCCCAGTACCAGCAGCAGCCCGGCTACCCGACGCAGCCCGGCTACCCGACGCAGCCCGGCTACCCGACGCAGCCCGGCTACCCGATGCAGCCCGGCTACCCGCCCGGATACCCGGTGCCCAATGCCCCCGCGTCCGGTAACGCCAAATGGTGGCTGATCGGCGGACTCTCCGTGCTGGTCGTCGTCGGCCTGGTCCTGGGCGGCGTGCTGTGGTCGACCCATTCCAGCGACCCGAGCACCTCCAACGCGCAATCAGGCGGCTTCCCCGATGCCGGTTCGACGGACGAAGGCCAGATCCGCAGTCTGCTGACCAACCTCGGCAGCGACGGCGGCGACATCATGCAGTCCATGCGCGACCATTCCTGCGCCAAAGACCAGCAGCTGTACGAAAAGATCGGCACCCTCGGTCCGCTCAAGCCACCGTCGTCCGGCGGCAAGAGCAGCGGCCCCACCACCATCTCCGACATCGAGGTCACCGGAAACAAGGCGACCGCGCAGTTGACCACCGGCAGCTCGTCACGGCCCCCGCTGACCATCTACTTCCGCAAGGAATCGGGTGACTGGAAGATCTGCATGAGCGACTCTCCGTTGTTCGGAAAGATTCTCGGCGGCAACTGAATTCAGCCGCGGTGCGACATGCGCGGCCTAGGTTGGCACTTCGGGCAGTAGTACGACGACCGGTTCATGAATTTCTCGCGACGGATGGCCGTGCCACATCGGCGGCACGGCTGCCCTTCGCGGCCGTAGGCGTCCAGTGAGCGGTCGAAGTAGCCAGATTCGCCATTGACGTTGACGTACAACGAATCAAACGACGTACCGCCCTGATCCAACGCGGCGACCATGACATCAGCTGCGTGGGTAACCAACTCCGACAACGCCTTTCGCGTCAACGCCGAGGCCAGCCGAAAGCCGTTGACCCGGGACCGCCACAGGGATTCGTCCGCGTAGATGTTCCCGACGCCGGAGACCACGGTCTGGTCGAGTAGTTGACGCTTGATCTCAGAGTCCTTGTGCCGCAAGGTTTTGACGACCGAGTCGGCGTCGAACAGCGGGTCCAGTGGATCGCGCGCGATGTGGGCGACGGGCTCGGGTACGGCACTTCCGTCGACCTCGACGAGGTCGGCGACCTGCCAGCCGCCGAAGGTGCGCTGATCGACGAAACTGAGCTGACTACCATCGTCGAGCTCTGCCGAGATGCGCAGGTGATCGGTGCGGGTTGGGGGCCCGATCAACATCTGCCCACTCATCCCGAGATGAACGACCAGGGCCTCGTCGCCGTCCAGCGTCAGCCACAGGTACTTGCCGCGCCGTCCGGTTCCGGTGATGCGCCGGCCGGCGAGGCGCCCCGCGAGATCGGCCGGACCAGCTTCGTGTCGGCGTACCGCCCGTAGATGACGCACCGTCACCGACGCGAAACTCTTTCCCGCAACGTGAGATTGGAGGCCGCGCCGGACGACCTCGACTTCAGGTAGTTCAGGCATCGTCGCGGTCGGGCTCCGCGGCCTGTAATGCGGCGTACGCCGCAGAGGCGGCCTGCTGCTCGGCTTCCTTCTTGGTCCGGCCGACACCGGAGCCGTAGTCGACCTCGTCGACCACCGCGCGGGCGGTGAACTGCTTGTCGTGTTCAGGCCCGGTCGAGGTGACGACGTAGGACGGCACCCCGATGCGTCGGGCCGCCGAAAGTTCCTGCAGGCTGGTCTTCCAGTCCAGGCCGGCGCCGAGGTTCGCAGCCGTCTCGAGCGTTTCGGTGAACAGCCCCAGCACCACTTTGCGCGCCGTCTCATGGCCGTACTGGATATACGTGGCACCGAGCAGCGATTCCAGGCCGTCGGCCAGCAGACTGGCCTTTTGCGCTCCGCCACTTGCCATTTCACCGCGACCGAGCAGCAGATAGCTACCCAGCCCGTCCTCGGTGAGGCCACGCGCAATATCCGCCAGGGCCAGCGTGTTGACGACCGCCGACTTGAGCTTGGCCAGCTCGCCCTCGCTGCGATCGGGATAGCGCACGAAGATCTCGGCGGTGATCACCAGGCCCAGTACGGCGTCGCCGAGAAACTCCAACCGCTCGTTGGTGGGCAGGCCACCGTTCTCGTAGGCGTAGCTGCGATGGGTCAGGGCGACGGTGAGCAGGTCGTCGGGCAGCAGGACGCCGATGGCCTCCAGCAGCCGGGAACGATCCACCGTCACGAATCATCGCCTGGGGAGTCGGGGGCGTCGGCAGGGCGCATCGCGGCCAGTTTCGCCCACCGCGGATCGATCTTGTCGTGGTGATGATCGGGCTCAGCCTCGACCAGCCGGATGCCGCAATCCGGGCACAGACCGAGGCAATCCGGAGTACACAGCGGCGAGAAGGGCAGCGTCAGGCCGATGCCGTCGACGATGGTCTGCCCGAGGCCCGAACCGTCGGGGTTCAAGTCGTACACGAGCGGGCATCGGCCGTTGACCGGGTAGCGCAGCGCGCCGCCCCGGAGCCCCGTCTCGCACGCCACCCCCACCACGGGCACGCTGGCGCCGGTCTGGGTGGAGCCATCTTCACCCGGACGGGCTCGATCACTTTGAATGCCGTCACGTTTTCGAATAACTCGGCAATCGGCGGCACCATGCTCAGTTCGACTGGACAAGGCAAAGGCGGAAAAGGAGTCGGAGGAAAGGGTAAAGTCGGAACCAAGAGAATCACCCAAAAGAGAAGCAACAAGGCCTCCATTGAGGGTATCACCAAGCCAGCCATCCGAAGATTGGCCAGAAGAGGAGGTGTCAAGAGAATCTCCTCCTTCGTCTACGACGACACCAGACAAGTCCTCAAGGGATTCCTCGAAGGCATCGTCAGAGACGCCGTCACCTACACTGAGCACGCCAGAAGAAAAACTGTGACAGCTATGGACGTCGTTTACGCCCTCAAGAGACAAGGCAGAACCATCTATGGTTTCGGAGGCTGATAATTCATTTAAATATATTTGTTTCAAATGTTATTGGTTGTGATCTTTGGATGGAAGGAAGCTGTTCATAAAA
>ERZ650309.794-NODE-794-length-15119-cov-5.655736_pt1 | contig 15119 bp, 17 predicted proteins | sample MGYA00376245_ERZ650309 | MGnify/ENA primary metagenome ERZ650309 (study PRJEB26733, sample SAMN07839294) | wastewater metagenome | biome: urban; feature: wastewater treatment plant; material: waste water | place: USA: North Carolina | collected 2016-04-26 ...
AAACCTACTCAGGTGAGCTATTCAACCCCCTCGCTGCTGACGGTGAGGACTGTGGGCCGATTGATCTGATGGACATCGCTCATGCGCTCTCACATCTCTGCCGTTTCAATGGACACACGAAACGCTTTTACAGCGTTGGTGAACATTCACTGCATGTCGCATGCGTGTTGGCGCACACCAGCCCAGAAAATCAAGCGTGGGGCCTACTTCATGATGCCGCTGAAGCCTATCTTGGTGACATGGTGCGGCCAATCAAGAAGCATATGCCCGACTTTCAGGCGATTGAGGATCGCTTGCTTCAGCGCATCGCCAAGCGCTTCGATCTCGTGTGGCCAATTCCTGATGTCGTTTTTGATGCTGACGATATATTGCTGGCAACCGAGTTCCGCGATTTGATGCAATCTCCGCCTCAAACACCGTTGAGAATGCAACCAATTCCGCCGCTTCCTGGGTGGAACGCCTATCTACCACCGTTGGCACAAACGCCCTTTGACACGCGCCAAGTTTTTCTATACGAAGCTCACCGTTTGGGGCTAAAGTGATGCACACCCAACCCCCCACCCGCATTTACTTCACCGGGGCTGACGGCTCAGGCAAAACCACGCTCGTTGACTACACGGCGCGCAAGTATGGGCTGCCGATGCTCAACGAGATCGCTCGCAACGTCCTAGCCGACGGTCGCCGCACGTTCAACGAGATACGGGCAGAAGGCAGCTCAGCGTCAGCGTTTCAGAAGGCTGTATTCGAGCGGCAGTTTCGAGAGGAAGCCAAGCTCACAGCGCCCTATGTCTCTGACAGGTCAATCGACAATTTGGCCTATGCAGTTGAACATGCGCGCAACTTCGGTGAGTTACTTCGCACGATTCCGACAGACTACATCGAGCAACTGCGCGCTTCGATCGTGTTCGTCGTTCGTCCTCAGCGCAGCTTTCGCACAGCAGCGGCAACTGACCCGTTTCGTCTATTGTCGGAGTGGGATGGACAAGTGAGAATCGACGCGCACACTGAAATGTTGTTCAAGCTGTTCGACGTGCCGTTTATGGTCATCGCAGAGGCAAGTGCAGCAGCACGAGAGGCTCAGGTTGATTGGTGTCTTGCTGCGCGTGGGTTCAAAGAGGTGGGCCAGTAGTGTCATGCTATCTACACCTTAGTTGAGGCCCTACCGCCAACGCAGCCACACATGGCCCACACCCTAAGCACGACGCGCAGCGCGCCCTTAAACCACTACCTCACGGAGCCCAATGACTCACGCACCTAATAAAGCAGCTTTGTTCACTTCAAACTCGGACACCTTCCTCACTCCGCCTCACATTCTTGATGCCGTGTGCCAAGTTGGGCCTATCGACTTCGACCCCTGCCCACATCCCGCAGCCGAAGCGACGCGACGTGCCCGATTTCAAGATGCACACCCGCCGCAGGATGGCCTTACAACACCTTGGGCCAAGTACCAGCACCAAGGCGTCACCTTTGTCAATCCGCCCTATGGACGTGTGCTCGGTAAGTGGACCGACAAGATGGCCGCTGAAACAGCCAACGCGATCATCTGCCTGGTTCCCGCTCGCGTCGAAACAAAGTGGTGGTACACCCTCGCGAAACACACGGTTGCTTGGTGCGCGATTGGTGGTAGACTGAAGTTTTACGACGAACACGGGGCAGAGACACCACACAGCGCACCGTTTCCGAGCGCGGTCTGCTTGCTGCATCGCCCTGAGCTTCTGTCTCAATTCCAGCGCAGTTTTGAGCCGCTGGGCCTGGTCTATGTTCAACACGGTTTGCGAGCGCTCTAGTAGACCCGAGCGCCGCCGAAAGGAACCATGCTAGTCATCAATCCGTATTTCACCAATGGCACCACACACCCCTTTGATCTCGTTGAGTGGGAGCGTCGAGACGCTGTGATTCAGGGCGAAGGCTCAGTGGTGTTCGAGCAAAAGGGCGTCGAGTTTCCCAAGTTCTGGTCACAGCTCGCTACCAACGTCGTCGCGCAGAAATACTTTCGCGGCGCACTGGGCACTCCAGAGCGTGAATATTCACTTCGCCAGCTCATTGAACGTGTTACCAAGACGATCGCTACCGAGGGCGAAAAGCGAGGCTACTTCGATCATGCCAGCGCTGTGGTGTTCGAGCGGGAGCTGGCTCACCTGATTCTGCATCAGAAGATGGCCTTCAACTCGCCGGTTTGGTTCAACGTCGGTGTCGAGGCAAAGCCGCAGTGCTCAGCCTGCTTCATCAACAGCGTCGAGGACACGATGGAAAGCATCCTCACGCTGGCCAAGACCGAGGGCATGCTGTTCAAGTACGGCTCGGGCACTGGCACGAACCTCTCGCCCCTTCGTAGCTCCCGAGAGCCGCTGAAGGGTGGTGGCAGCGCTTCCGGCCCGGTTTCGTTCATGCGTGGCTTTGACGCTTTCGCGGGCGTGATCAAGTCCGGCGGTAAGACTCGACGCGCCGCCAAGATGGTGATTCTCAACTGCAACCACCCAGACATTCGCCAGTTTATCACCTGCAAGGCTCACGAGGAGAAGAAGGCCCACGCGCTTATTGACGCTGGATATGATGGCAGCTTCAACGGAGAAGCGTACAACTCAGTGTTCTTCCAGAACAGTAACAACTCGGTGCGCGTCACTGACGAGTTCATGAACGCTGTTTGCGAGGGCGGGGAATATTCATTGCGAGGGCGCGACGGCTCGGTCATTGAGACGGTGAACGCTCGGGACATCTGGCGTGAAATTGCTGAGGCAGCTTGGCAGTGTGGCGATCCGGGGGTGCAGTTCGACTCGGTGTGCAACGAGTGGCACACCAGCCCGGTGAGCGGACGGATTAACGCCTCGAACCCGTGCCAGCCTGACTTTGCGACTGTGCTGACACCTCATGGAATTAGGACCTTTGCTGACATTCAAGTGGGCTCAATCATTTGGAGTGGTCAGCAGTGGACGAAAGTAACTAAAAAGGTTCACACCGGCACGAAGAGCGTGTGGCGTTACCGAACCAACGCAGGCTCTTTTATTGGCACCGCCCAGCATCGAGTCATTCAAAACGGTCAGCGTTGTGAAGCACAAGACGCAACAGCCATCGATAACTGTGTCGGGCAGAACCTCCTTACCAACGCTGCGGTTTGCCCCACATCACTGCAAGCCATGATGGACGGTTGGGTTATCGGTGACGGTAGTGTTCACCATGCATCCGGTGATTTGGTGTATCTTGATATCGGGGATGAGGATCACGACATCTTCGCCGATCTTGGATGCCTTATTGTCAAAAAACGTGGTATTGGTCCTTATTCCTATGAAGTCAAGACGACTATTACTGCGGACGAACTGGCTCGTACGTATGAGCGAAAGATCCCGCATCGATATCTCACAGGTGGCCAAGCAGCAATCGCTTCATTTCTACGTGGCCTGTATTCGGCTAACGGATCGATTTGCGGTGGTCGCGTCACTCTGAAGGCTGCATCTTTTAATATCATCAGCGATGTGCAGCAAATGTTGTCAGCACTAGGAATTGCTTCCTATGTCACAACAAACAAAGCTGTCAAGGTGCAGTTCAGCAATGGTGAGTATCTATGCAAACAGAGCTATGACCTGAATATCACACACGGTCGGATGCTCTTTCGTGATCTGATTGGTTTTTGTCAGAAGCATAAGCAAGTGCGTCTGAACGACGCATGCCAACAAAAACCAATCAGCAAAAAGAAAAAAACATGGGATATCGTTGATCGTGAGGAGCTTGGGCAGTTTCCCGTCTACGACATCACCGTAGAAGCTCCCGAACACACCTATTGGACCGGGGGATTGCTCGTCTCTAACTGCTCGGAGTACATGTATCTCGATGACTCCGCATGTAACCTCGCAAGTCTTAACCTGCGCAAGTTCACCCTCCCTAGCTCTCGTAGCTTTGACATCCGCTCCTTCACCGAGGCAGTTGACCTCACAATCCTGGCGCAAGAGATCATCGTTGGCTTTTCAAGCTACCCGACGAAGCGTATCGAGGAGAACAGTCATCGTTTCCGCCCCCTCGGGCTGGGTTACGCCAACCTTGGAGCGCTGCTGATGAGCTGGGGCATCCCGTACGACTCTGACGAGGGGCGCAGTTACGCGGCGGGAATCACGGCGCTGATGACTGGCTGTGCTTACCGAATGAGCGCAGAGATCGCCAGAGCGTGCGGTGGTCCGTGTGCAGGGTTTGCCGAGAATCGTGGGCCGTTCCTTGCGGTGATTCAGAAGCACAGTCAGGCGTGCGACGAGCTGATCGGGCAAAACGAGATCAAGCGCGCAGCTCTCTGGCAGTGGGACATGGCCCACATGATTGGACTCACTCACGGTTATCGCAACAGCCAGGCGACGGTCCTTGCCCCGACCGGCACGATTGGCTTCATGATGGACTGCGACACGACGGGCGTTGAGCCTGATATCGCTCTCGTCAAGTACAAGCGACTCGTCGGCGGCGGAATGCTCAAGATCACGAACCAGACGGTGACTGAGGCTCTGCGTGTGCTCGGCTACACGGATGCACAGCGAGAGAAGATCGTTGAGTTCATCGAGAACAATGACACGATCGAGGGTTCGGCAATCGCGCCAGAGCACCTCCCCGTTTTTGACTGCGCGTTTCGAGCTGAAAAAGGCACTCGGTCGATTCAACCGATCGGCCACATCAAAATGATGGCGGCAGTGCAACCATTCCTCTCGGGGGCCATCAGCAAGACCGTCAACATGCCGAGTGATGCTACGGTGGAAGACATCGCCGAGATCTACATGCTCGCGTGGAAGCTGCGGCTCAAGGCAGTGGCGATCTACCGAGACGGCTGCAAGAGGATTCAGCCGCTCAGCACGTCGTCTGGTAGCGGCGGTGTGGCTCCGGCTCCGGTGGCGACGGCAACACCCGGCCCCATCCGGCGCAAGCTTCCCGACGAGCGACAGTCCATCACACACAAGTTCGTGATCGGCAACCACGAGGGTTATATCCACGTCGGACTCTACCCCGACGGCACCCCCGGCGAGCTGTTCATCACGATGAGCAAAGAGGGCTCGACGATCTCAGGGTTGATGGACAGCTTCGCGACGGCGGTGTCTCTCGGTCTTCAGTACGGGGTTCCGTTGCGCTCCATCGTGGACAAGTTCAGCCGCACCCGCTTTGAGCCGTCGGGATGGTCAGGGCATGAGGACATCGGGCACGCTTCATCAGTGCTTGACTACATTGCGCGGTGGCTTGAGCTGAAGTTTCTGATGGAGGGTGGCCAAGCTGCGCGACCGTCTCAGGACGTGGGCCAGGTGCAGCAGCCACAGCAGCCGCGCGCCGAGCGAGCGACACAAGCCGTCATCGAGAATGACGCCCCTCTGTGTCACGAGTGCGGAACGGTGATGGTGCGCTCTGGGGCGTGTCACAAGTGTTCAAACTGCGGTGCTACGTCGGGATGTAGCTAGCACCACCCTCGGGGTGAATATTCACCACCCCAATCCTTCTACCGCAAGCACCGCTTCATGCATCGTCCGTCCCTCCCCTAGTACCTCTCGCACCTTCACGAGCTGCATCACAGCTGACTTGACCGACTTCACGCACAGGTAAACTCCCCCAGCTCGCGCCAGCTCGGTGCGTCGGTCACGCTGCTTGGTGCTCAGCCGTCCGGTTGGTGTCTTGATCTCGACTTCAAGCTTCACGGCCACAACGCCGTAGGGTGGCAACCACAAGGAGAACCAACCGGTGAGATCCCCCTGACCAGGCTCGCCGATCTTGAGCCAACTATCAGTCTTCACTGCTCGGGCCGAGCCGGAGAACGCCCGAACGATGTGCACCTGTTGCGAGCCCTTGCGCCCCCAAACCCCATCCGTTTGCCAGAGCAAAGCCGGGTCATTGGCGATCCACGTCTCGAAATAGCTGTAGGTGTGCGTCTCGCGAACCAGCAAACACAAGTCAAGCAACGCATCGTGTGATTGCACCTGGCCTACGTCAGTCGCGCAGCTTGCCCGACGCCAGTGCTCTAGGGGAGGGCGCGGAACACATTTACGAGCGTCTGGATGCCATTTCTGAATACATTTGCGGACGGTTGTAATTGCTGCGGCTAGGTCCGGGGCGCGGTCTTTGTGCAGCTTGTCTAAGATGCGTGCAGCGGCAAGCCAGTTAACGGGGCAGGGGTCAGTGAGAAGGGTGGTGAGTTGAGCGAGTGGCGGCGTCGAAGGTTCGAGGGCGAGTGTCATCCATCAAGGGTAGCATCACTCCTCCGTCTGCGTGAACCCATACTGCCTTTTATACCTGTTGTAGACTTCCCACGGCGGATCACGTTTGAAGATGCCCTTGTACTTGAAGATGATACGCCCTGGTTTCCACGCCCGCTGACCATCGCTCACCCTTATCGAGTTCTCCCGTCGCAGCTTGGAAAACTCCGACGTAAACCACGCTTCTAGCTCAAAAGGTGTCGGCGGTCGGGGAGCTTCCGCATCAGCTTGCTTCTCTACCAGCTCGCCCGGTGCTTCCTCATCCTCAGCACCATCTTCACCCGGCGCTCGTCCCATTGCATTGAGCGTGTTGCCACCGCAGTGTAGGCACGTCGTGGTGCCCGGCAGCCATCGGGTCTGACACGTCGCGCAGATCAGCCGAGTCGCACCACCTTGCGACACCGCCACGCCCTGCTGAATATTCCGCTCGCGGAGTTTGGCCATCCACTCGCTCTGCTTGTGCTCAAGCGAGAATCCCTCGTGAGCCGAGAGAAAGCAGTGTTCGTCCTCGTTGCCAGCGTGCGACAGCAACCGCAGCCAGGGCTTGTCCTTGTGAACTCGGCTGCCACGTCCCCAAAACTGAATAAACGCGCCCATTGATTTGGTCGGAGCGTAATCTCCAAGAACGCACAGCGGCACGTATTCCGGTGGGTAGCTGCGTCCTTGCCACAGCTCTGAACGGCACTCGTGCAGCACCAGATCATATGACGATTCCGAGTCATAACCCTCGGTGAGCACATTCACGAATAGCAGCACATCGAGCCCGAGCGGATGTGCGCTGCGTTGCCCTCCGATGGCCAGCCGTGCAAGTAGCGATTGCCGCTCGCGCCGTGGTGTCTCGCCGTCGAGAAAGCCGACACGAAAGCCCGCAGCCTTGAATGCTTCTGCTCGACGCATCGCTGAAGCTTTGGTGCAGCATCGTCCGAGCCCTGGATATCCGTCGCTGTGCTTTTTCCATGTCGCCACCGCATCGCCTACGAGCTTTGGGCGGTCCATGATCGCTTCTGTTGCTGCCTCGTCGTACTCACCATCAGCACCGACAGCACGCGGATCGAGTTGTTCCAGCGGTGGCCGTCCAATGACCGTGCCCTCGGTGATAAAGCCGAGCGAGATTAGCTCCTTGGGCGTGGTGGCTTCCACGAGCGCGTCCGCTACATCCCCAAGCCCCTGCCCATCGAGCCGGTAAGGGGTTGCTGTGAGATAGACGACGTAAACCACCTCGTATGTGGTGCGCAGATCACGAAGAATTTGAAGGTAGGTGTTGGCCTTAACTCGGTGGCCCTCGTCTACGAAAACCAACGCCCGCTTATTGGCTCGGCTCAGTGCGTCGAGAGGGCGATTCTTGAGTGTCTGAACTGAGGCGATCTGCACTCGACAGCCGGGCTTCGGAGCGACACCGGCCTTGACGATCCCAAACGGGATGCCGGACTTCATGAACCGCCGAGCGGGCTGATCAATCAGCTCGGCTCGGTGCGCAAGAAACCACACGTCAAAGCCGTTGGGGGATTCCAAAGCCCGCTGAATCATCCCCTCAGCACACGCGGTTTTACCCGCGCCGACCGGAGCGACGAGCACTACGCGATTTTTACCCACGCGCCAATTTTCGCGGACGGCATCAATCGCGGCTTGCTGGTATGGCCTGAGTCGAAGGGTGGTCACGATGCCCCCACTGCTGCGCCAGTAAACAGCGCCATCGTCCTCGGAAACGCCTCAATCAGCAGCGCCCCCACAGCGTTGGCAAACTGTCGAATCTCCCACTGTGCTGCTCCACCTTCGGGGTGCAAGTCCGATCGCAGCGTGAGAAACGCGAGCCAGTTTCGCAGACACGTCGAAGCACGCATGCGAGAATACCGACCAACCGTCACCGGCAACCGGGCCAGCTCTTTTGGGATGCCCCGCGCAAGACCATCCTGATAGAGCGCTTCGCCCATTGCGTAGTAGGCCGCGAGCGCTTCGAGCCATTCCAGCGCACTCTCATGTGTCAGCGTCGCCGCACCCTTGACCGCGTTTGCCTGCTTGTTGGCTCCATTGACCACGAGGCAACGCTCTGCCGTCGGTATGTAGTGGCAGTCGGGCAATGGGGAGTAGCGAGCAGACATCTCAGTGTACGACTGCGTGCGATGCCTATGCCACTCGCGAAACACCATGATCGGGGCCTGCACCTCAATGACGAGGCCCCCGAACTCGAAGGGAGTGGAGTGGTGGTTCTCATAGAGGTACTTGAGGAGCTTTTCATCGCCGGGCTTATCTACTGTGCCCCAGCCGCGAAACGCGCCACTGGTAGACATGCGCGCAGACTCCACAATTCGCTCGTCGGAGCCCCAGGTTTCAATAAGCTGCACATAGCCGTGGTCTAGGACGGGAACGCGGGGGTGAATACTCATGCTCATCGAAGTGGCTCCGTGGTGGATGTGTGCTGACGCTCCATCTCATAGCTGATCAGCTCGTAGTTTGCCTTGCGGAAATGCTCAGCCGACTTCCGCAACATCTCAGGGTCAGTGCAACCGAGCGGCAACAGGTTCTCAATGCGTCCGGCAAAGTGCTCAAGCTGCGTGGCCATCTTCTCAGTCGGGTGGCCATTCCAAGCAACGCCCTTCCGCTGCACGAGGTAGACAGCCCCGCCAAGGTGCTCAATCATTTGCAGCTCGTTTGGTTGCCGTACGTCGGTGATGAGGATGTGTTGATCCGTATCATCGGGGCTGCTTCGTAGCTGACTGCTCAAGATTCGCGACTTCATTAGCTTCACCCAATGATCGGGGTCAACCTCGCGCATTTTCTGACCCAGGTTGATGAGCATGTCGCGGTGTGTGATGCCCCATTTTTCGTTGGTGGCGTCTTTCAGCTCATCCTCAAACACGGTGATCGGCACATCGTAGATGATAGCCGCTGCTTGCTTCAGTGGTTCAGCAAAGGCCATACGTGTGAAGTTGGAAGGGAAGTAGCTGGCAAAGGTGTCTTTGCCCGTTCGCTTGAATCCTGCGAGTCCAATGATCATGGGTTATCCTTCACTACCGTTGTCGTTTCAAGTCGATATCACGACGATCGATATATTTGTACGCTCGTTCTCGGACACGAAAACGACAGTTATCAAAGATCCATATGGTCAACCAGCGACAAAGATTGGGGTAATCAGTTCGTGAAGAACGATAGAGTTTGATTTTCCGCTGTCTACCCATTGTCACTCCCTCGCTGCGCGGCCATCACTGTGGCAGGCCAGGTATATGTGAGTTCGTTGCTGTGGCCAGCCAGATGTATTTGCACTTTGACCGTTCCTGACTCATCTGCGAGTCTGGCCCGTGCTTCAGCTTCCTCCAGCGATCCGAAGTAGGCCACTTCAAAGTATATCACCTTGCAGCCCCGTGCGATGAGATCCTGAGTGCATCGCAAGCAGGGCTCGTGCGTGACATACGCCGTGGCCACCCTGGCTTGTGAGTAGTCTAGCGCCGATCGCTCAGCGTGCCGAGTCCGCAAACAGCGCTGGCTCGCATTGCAGCTTGCCTCATCGCAATGTGTGAGCCCCGGCAGTGAGCCGTTGTAGCCAGTACCGACGACTGAGCCATCGAAGCCGAGCAGCACAGCACCCACCTTCAGACGATTGCAGGTTGAAAGCTGGCTCAAGGTTTTGGCGATCTGCATATAGACGAGGTTTTTTAGGTCTGTTCGGTTCATCGGGCGTGCTCCGTCTGGTCAGGAGTTAGTGCGATAGCCATCAGCTCCCCGAGGGGAGTGACGCTTGAATTGAGAAAAAAGCGAAAGTCTCCCTCGTCACGAACGAAGCGCAACAAGTTGCGCTTCGACTCTTGCATGTGCTCAGCTAACTCTGCGTCACGTTTAGCACTTTCAGCAATGCACAACGCATTAAACTCCGCCTCAGAGACTTTTCTCCCGTCCCACTCAGGAAGTTCGCGCTCCCAAACCAGAGAAGCCGCAGGGTCACAGTCGGTAGCCAGCACCTCGTCGAGCACTGCTTGAGTCGTTATCGACAACCAAGCAGGCGCGCCCCAATTCATCGTATACAGGCCGAGTGGTCTGACATGCCGCGCATCAGCAAGTGCAGGAAACGGTGCAGCATCAGGCACAAAACGCCTCTGAAGCCCCTTCGCTTGACAGCCGCAGTAGCAGACAGCATTGCACAACCAATCCATGCAAGGCATCGTCCATCCCCTCCTTTGTCTTACTTGACAAGTCTAACAAACTTCGACATCATTGCAAGCATAACCTAGCGGCGGGCTGAATATTCACCACGCTCACTGAGCCCTGAAGCCGCCGAATCAGAAGGAGTCACCGATGAGAACCCCCACGCCACCTTGGAAGCCGGAGAAAGAACCTGTAGTTTGGGCGGGGTTTTGGTTGCTGGTGTGCATTCTGACGATCGCCAAGTGCGGTCACGACGTTCAGACGTGCTCCCCGGTTCACAACCGTCGCATCGAAGTGATTAGCCCGTAGCCAGTCCCTCATTCCCGTGTCAGACTTCCATTATCAAGGAGGTTTGACGATGCCTGCACTGCTCTCGGCGTACTTCGTCGCAGCTCTCTGCTACTCCATCCTTTGTGGGATGCTTGGTAAGAGCTACCACCCACTGAGCGCCTATCTAATCTATGCGCTCGCGCTCACTCCGGGGTTGATTACAGCGCTCGTGGTGGGCAAAGTGACTCAGCTCTGGCAGTGGCGTCGGGTCTGGCCTCCAAACCGGGATGAGACGCTAGCAGCCGTGTCAAGCACCATCATCCTCACGGCCAGCACTTTGATGTTCCTCTCGCCTCAGTCGCTCATCGCCGTGTTCCTCTCTCAAGCTGGTTGTCTCCTCCTCGTCGCTCGATTCTCCTCCCCATCAAGCATGCTAGTCGCTGGAATCTCAATGGTCGCCGTCGGGCTGTCGGTTTTGCATAAACCCTTCCTTGTCGCGGCGTTACCAATCGGGCTTGGGCTGCTGAAGATGCTCGGGTATGGGATCAAGATCGGATCGGTGAACGCAGCGAAGGGTGGCCCCACCGAATCAGGCAAGACCAAGCACAGCCCCGACGACTTTCTAGCCGCCGAACAAGTGCTTATCTCAGTGCTTGCGCTCGCCGTGGCCGGTGTCTTTGGAATTGTCGCACTTCAGCTCAACATCACCCCACCAACGAAACAAGGCTCGTTTTTGCTCGACTGGCGACTGTGGGCGATGAGTGCTGCGTCTCTCGGTATGGGACTGCTTAGCACACGAATCATGCTGCGCGGGACGCGAGAGACGACGAGCTACAGCTTTCCTGCCTACCGAATGATGAGCCTACTTGCTGCGCTTGGAGCCGCTTGGGTGCGGGGCGAAATTCGGTTTCAAGCTGAATATTGGGCGAACTGGACAGCCGCACTACTGGCCTGCATCACCATCTTCCTCGCAAGTCGCAGCGCTGCCGCTCCGAAGCTCAAGCAAGCGGTCTGAGACTGCCGCTAGATAAGAATCCCACGGCCAATCCCGGCCACAATCCAGGTGAGTTGTTTGAGGATTTTCGCAGTGTGGACGAATTGCTCGCCGATTCGCATCCCACCCGAACGTGAAACACAACCACGCAACCAGCCGTGCCGACGCTGCAAGTTGTGCGTCCGTAAGTGGAAATCCTGGGTCTGTTCGTCCGTCAATCGCTGCACCTTCAGGCACTAAGCTTCGACGAGTGCGCTCGCTTAGTGATGCCCATTGTTTCAGTTCCCCCGGCGACCGCGCAACATGCTCGATGCCAATGCTGTCGCTGTTCCACCCTTTCGCGTGCCAAGCGATGTCCTCAAGCTGCACAAACTGATAGATTTCGCCCCCCTGTCCGATGAGGAAGTGAGGTGACACGCCAGCTTTTGAAGCTGCAAAGCGCTCAGCAGCATTCTGCACCGACGGTGAGCCATCAGTGATGTGCAGCACGACAAAAGTAGGTTTTCGACCATTTCCTGCTGTGAAGCAGGAGGAAGGTCGCCAAATGGCGTCCGAGTAGCGCATGATCGCTCCGTTTATTTTGGGAGTGTAGTAGGGGATGGCACAACAGGTCCGCGCACAAGTTCAGCCGTGATCTCGGCTAGATCCTCGTTCACCGCCTTGACCTGAGCTGCCCCTTGAGGTAACTCGCTTGCAGCTTTGCTCGCTCCCTGAGCCTTGATCGCAGCCCACAGTGTTCGCAGCGCGCTAAGGAAGATTTCCATTCCAGCCTCCTACACTCTTGCAGATTGCGCGTGCGCCCGCTTCAGAGCCCTTCGCTTCGATTGTCTTGGTCATCGTATCCCCACCAACTGCGAGTGCTTCCTGAAGTGATTGGATGCGATTTTCAGCAATGCTCACCGCTTGCACACACTCAAGCGCCGCAGTGCAGGTTGATCGAGCTTTGACACAAGCCTCGTCGGCTCCCTTCACCATGTCGGAGCACTTTTTCCCGACCGCCAAACAATCCTTCTTTGCTCGATCGGCGATTGCACGTAAGGCCACTTGAGAGCGCAGATTTGAGCCACAGCTACAACTCAGAAGGATGGCGCAGACCCACACGAGAATGGTGAGCATCATCAGTGAAAAGCGAGGCGGGCGCATTATAGGCACCCTATGCGCCGCGAACAAGCTGCATCAGCAAAGTGTGCGCGAGCCAGGCGTTCATGACCAACACCGTAGGACACTGGTTTCTGCGGGGACGGAGACAGTGGAGGGGTGGGCATCGAGCGTTTCGATTGTTCCCCGTCGGTCTTTGGTGTGGGCTCAACACAAGTCATCTGTGACCCTGCCGTCCCTGACTTCTCTTCGCAGCATCCCTGATGATCAGCGCCGCGTGCAGATTTCCCACAGCAATATTCACCGTTGGGGCAGGGCGGGCTACAGGACTCGGCAAGCAGCACAGTAGGTGGGGCGGAGTTTGAGCGTTTCCACACCGCAAGCTGAGACACCGACAGTCGCCCAAGCATGAAACTGAGGCTGAGACAGACCACGAGCACCGTCGTGACACCAAGCTTGGCAAGCACCATCGTGAGATGCCGGTGGGTAGTGTCGGTCTTCTCGTGTAGCTTCTCGACGGACTCGCCGATTTCCTTCACGATTTCCGTGTGCCGCTGTTGCCCCGCTGAACGCTCATCAGCAATCGCCGCAGCCGCTTTCTCGTCGCGAGCGGCAAGAATTTGTGCGAGGTGGTTACGGGTTTTCTCACCTTCGATTTCCCGAGCGAGACGGTTCTTTTCTTGCTCGTCGCGGTAGACCGGGTAAAAGCGAAAAAGCAGCCAGTAAAAGAAACCGGCGAACATGCTGATGAGGATGAAGAAGCCGATGGTGATGGGGAAGCTCTCTGCGTGCTTCAGACCATCATTTACGAGTTGTACTGTAGCGGGGTCGGGCGTCATACCCGATAGAATGTGGTGAATATTCAGCTCAGGCGTGGATAGCTATTCCACGAAGCTGACAACCCACAAGTTGAGCAGCATAGCAAGATTCGTGCTTGACCATGTGTAATACATCTGAGCGGGCGCTCCTCGATTGGCAGTTTGGTCAATCGTTGCTTGAATCATAAAATCATTGGTGCCAGTGTAGTCCAAATACCGCCCGTTGATTGACGATGAAAGTCGATTGTAGAGCACAATTCGACTTGACGCTGCAAATCCCACAGTACCGGCCTTTACCACTGCTTGTCGCGCATAGCTTGGCACAGCAATACCCAGATTCAGCGCAGTCGCAAAACCTGTGATCATAGCGTCATTCAACACTAGATTCCCATGCGGTCCACCCGCCGTTCCGCCTTCAGTAGCCGAAGGCACGAATAGCTCATAAGTATACACACGCCCACTTTGAGTGTATCCGACAGGGACCATAAAATCGTTGGTCACGAAAGTGGTGATGTAAACTCGGCTTTTATCCCCTGTTTTATATTGAAGTCTGGAATCAGGTGCTGTGGTGCTACGTTCATATGCGAGAACGCCACCAGACTCGTATCCATAGACCCAGTATCGCGTATCAGCAGCCAACGCTCCTGGTGTAGATACATCGTACGTATCAGTTGCATTGTGGTATATCAGCGTCCATTTACCGCCACTGTCAACAAGTCCAACCCACCCCAGCGGTTGGATGATCAAATCGTATAGTACTCCCACATCGGGTAGTAGATACGTCCGTGCTGGCGAATGTAATCCCTCAATCATCGCCGCTGTTCTGTTGGCTAGTTTTTGAAAGCCTGGACGAACAGCACCATTAGGAAGTTCAGCCTTGACTGGATCGCCCGGAGTCGGAACATTCAGCGCCGCCCATCCAGGCGTGTCAGTGAGAATTGTGTCAGCCATGTCGTCCTCGGTTTGCTTCCAAAATACGGAAGCAGCTTGACTCTGACTGTATGTCGTGGTTTCATTCCGCTTATGAAGAAAACCCTGCTCGCTCTACTGTTCTTCCTTGTCGCGTGTGATCCTGCCGACTACAACCCGCATAGGTGGTTCGGGAATTGTTTGATGTATGACATGAAGCAACCCGTAGCCTCCAAAACCTGCACGTCTTTGGGTGTGATGGTTCTTACGTCCAAGGACAACACAGCAAACGTGGTTCGCGTATTGGAACCTTCCTCAGAAGTTCGATGCGGCTTGGGGGAACGGGCCTATTCGCTTTGGGGCATACGTCCCACTCAGCGCACCGACTTCGACGTATATGTCTCGTGTGAATCGACAGTACCAATCGAGGGGTGGTTCGAGAAAAACCCGACCGTGCAACTGAACATGGCTGATGAGCTGACTCCGCCGATCTTGACTCACGCGGAGTTTTAAACTACGCGAAGCGCCACCCGTAGTTGTAAAAGCTCGCGTATCCGCCGCTGATGCGTTCTGCCTGTTCCCATACAGGGAAGATAGTGAAGTTTGTACCCGCGTATCCCGTCGGTGTGGTGTTGTCTACAACGCAATCTCCGACGAAATCGACCACGATATGCCGCAGCGACGAGC
>ERZ650309.795-NODE-795-length-15113-cov-5.085536_pt1 | contig 15113 bp, 4 predicted proteins | sample MGYA00376245_ERZ650309 | MGnify/ENA primary metagenome ERZ650309 (study PRJEB26733, sample SAMN07839294) | wastewater metagenome | biome: urban; feature: wastewater treatment plant; material: waste water | place: USA: North Carolina | collected 2016-04-26 ...
CGCCGCTTCCAGCAATGGCCTGATCGTGAATGAGGGCGCGACTTGGCGTATCGCCTTCCAAGGTTCTCCCATGCCCAGTTTTCTTTCCGTCGCGGCCAACGGCAGTCAGGTATTTGGTGGCGCGGTCTATGACGGCGTGACGCGCTCGCTTGATAACGGTGCCACCTGGAGCGCGGCCAACAATGGCTTGACGGCTCGCACGATCAATGCCGTGTTCAAAACGAACGGCATGCTTTACGCGGGCACGAGTGACGGCGGCTTCATCTCGAATAACGAGGGACAAAGCTGGTCGAGAACAAATCTGCCATTGGTCACGACCAGAAATTTCATCGCTCATGACGGAAAGGTATGGGCAGGCACATCCAACGGCGTTTACGTCACCACCAATCAAGGACAGTCCTGGACGCGCGTGAGCAACGGCTTGGGCGCGGGCAATGTGATGCGCATCGTGGTCTTGAACAATGTGCTTTACGCCGCGTCGAGCAGCACGGGTGTGTTCCGCTCCACCGACGGCGGGCAAAGCTGGGCGGCGGCCAATACCAATTTGCCTAGCCTTCGTGTCAATGAAGTGGCCGCACGCGGAAACAATCTTTTCGTCACCACGGAAGATCAAGGCGTGTTTCGCTCCATCGAAGCGCAAAGCTGGTCAGCGATTAATAATGGTTTGCCGGGAAGCAGTATCGGTGGCCTGGTGGTCAGCGGCAACGCTTTGTTGACGGTGGTTTGGGGACAAGGCACTTACCGCTCCACAGACAATGGTGACACCTGGGCGAAATCCGGTACGGGGCATTCGCCTGGGGGACTTATCACTCTTTATGCAAACGGCGCGAATGTTTATGCCTCCGGAATGATGAACGTCGGCGCGTTGCGCTCAACCGATGGTGGCCAAAGCTGGATTCCAGTCAACACGGGCTTTGACCCGCGCTATGCTTATGGATTTTTCGCCGACGGTGCGACGCTCTATGCAGCAACTATTTTCGGCGTCTGCCACAGCAACAGCCTGGTTAATCAGCAAGCGACCGTTTCTGCAGCCAGTTATTCCGCTGGTGCGATTGCGGAAAAAGCCATTGTCGCCGCGTTCGGCACGGATATGGCGATGAGCACAGAAATCGCCGGATCAGTTCCGTTACCGACAACGCTGGCCGGAACCACAATCAAGGTGCGCGATAGTAACGGCGTTGACCGGTTAGCGCCGATGTTCTTTGTTTCACCATTCCAGATCAATTATCAAATTCCGGCGGGAACAGCACCGGGATCCGCGACGGTCACGATTCGCAACTCGGCTGGCATTGAGGCCATTGGTTTGCTGGAAGTCAAAGCAACAGCGCCTTCGATTTTCACCGCCAACGCCAGCGGCACCGGAGCGGCGGCGGCAGTGGACGCGATTACGGGCGCAGCGGCGCCGTTCAATGCGACTCTGGCCAATGGGCAACCCAACATCATCTCGGTGTTCGGCACAGGCTTGGGCGGAGATGCCACGGATGTGGACGGCAATTTCAACACAATCGTCACAGCGCGTCTGGATGGCAATGTCGTCACGTTGCAATACGCGGGGCGTTCGCCGGGTTATGTAGGGCTGAATCAGTTCAACGTCATATTGCCCGCAGGCATCGCTTCTGGTTCACACACACTGACCTTTACGCGAGGAAGCGCCATCAGCAACACGACAACACTGACGATTCGGTAAACACAAGCTGGGCGTTTGCCCGAAGCAACTCATCCAAAAGCCGGTCGCCAAATAGAAAGTTTGGCGACCGGCTTTTGTTGGTTCAAGCAGCGGTCGGAACGCCTTCGATTTTTTTCAAGCGATAGCGAAACTGGTCGCGGGAAATTTGCAGCAGCTCGGCCGCTTTTGTTTGGTTGCCTTCGGTAAGTTCAATGGCTTGCAACAGCAATGACTTTTCGACAGCGTCCAAACTTATTCCAGTCGGAGGCAATTTGAACAATCGGTGGATGTCCGGTTCGGCACGGACAGGAACCGTCGTTGTGAAAGCGTCTCTGGCAGGAATGTCTGCTCCCGGTTTTGGTTTGTACTCGGTCAGGGAATGCGGCAGCCAGGTGGCAGTGATCAGGTTGCCCTCTTCCAAAATCATCTCGCGCTCAATCACGTTGCGCAGTTCTCGCACATTGCCGGGCCACGGATAGTGAAGAAAGATTTCGGCAACTTCCGGCGAAAGTCCCGTGATGTTTTTTCTCAATTGATGATTGAAGTATTGGATGAAATGAGCAGCGAGTACCAGCACGTCATGTTCGCGTTCGCGCAACAACGGCAGTTCAATTTGAATAACCGACAAGCGGTAATACAGGTCGCTGCGGAATCGTCCGGCTTCGCTTTCTGCTTTCAGGTCGCGGTTGGAAGCGGCGATGATGCGCGCGTCATAAGGCACATCCTTCAGCCCGCCAACACGGCGAAAACTTTCTTCTTCCAACACTCGCAATAACTTGGCTTGTACCCCAAGCTCCAATTCTCCGATTTCATCCAGAAACAACGTTCCGCCTTCGGCTTGTTCGAACAAACCTTCTTTGCGCGCTTTGGCGTCGGTGAAGGAACCCTTTTCATGCCCAAACAATTCGCTTTCCAACAAAGTGGCCGGGATAGCAGCGCAGTTGATCGGCACAAACGGACCGTCGGCGCGTGGCGAACCGTAATGGATCGCCCTGGCAACCAACTCTTTGCCTGTTCCGCTGTCCCCTTGTAACAGCACTGCCGAAGCCTCGCTCTTAGCGACCTTGCGCGCCAGAGCGACCATTTCTTTCATTGCGGCCGAGTTGCCAATCAATTGATCGAAATTGAATTGATGGGTTTGTTGGTGGCGAAGAACTTTGATCTTTTTTCGCAGCTTCCGCGTTTCCAACCCATTGCGGAGCGTTATTTCCAATTCGTGCAGATTGATTGGCTTGCTGACGAAATCGAATGCGCCGCCGCGCAATGCTTCGACGGCGTTGTCGAAAAAGACCTTTGCCGTGACCATGATGACGATAGCTTCGGGCTGACGTTTTTTGATCTCCTGCAATGTGTCCAGACCGGAACCATCCGGCAGGTCAATGTCCAATAAAACGGCCGCTGGCGATTCGGCTTCATACGCGAACAACGCGGCCTGACAAGTGGCAGCTTCAGTCGGTTGATAACCCCACTCCCTCAAAGCTTCGACCAACATCCACCGGATGGTGCTGTCGTCATCAACAACCAGGATTTTTTCCGAAGCCATATGTTCCCTCATTGGTTAGGCAAGCACGACCGTCTTCGAAAGTTTCCCGCAACCATTGTGCCAACTGATAATCCCTTTGTAATCAAACCAAATGGCGAAACGTTGCCGCCGGATTGCGAATTTTCCCGCTCAAGCCTGTGTCTTTTCACTCATTTAGCGGCGAATGATTATGCAAATAGAGGGCTTTGCGCTGGCATCCTCCTTGCTCACAAAGTTTGTACTTGCTGATGATCGCCATGTGAGTGGCCGTGAACAGGCGCAAACTTTGAGAGAACAACCATGTTTCGAGTTCAAATCAACAACCAACAATACGAAATTGCCGAAAAACTAACAGTCCTGCAAGCATTGCGCTCCGTCGGACTGGACGTGCCGACGCTGTGCCACGACGAACGGTTGAAACCCGCAGGCGATTGCCGAATGTGTCTGGTGGAAATCGCTGGTTGGTCGCATCCGGTGACGGCTTGCAATACGGCGCTGGCCGACGGAATGAAAATCGTGACGCATTCGGCGGAACTGGAAAATGAGCGACACGGCCTGTTGGCCATGCTGGCGGATCGCTATCCACCGGCTCCGATTCGTCAATTCCCGGACAAACCGCTGCATCGTTACTTGCGCGAATACGATTTAAACCACGGTTGTTACGGCACGCCCGATCCGGCGCTGTTGGACGATTCGCATCCTTACATTCGCGTGGATATGTCGCGTTGCATTGATTGTTACCGGTGCGTGCGAATCTGTGGCGAAGTGCAGGGGCAATTCGTGTGGGAAGTTCTCAACCGCGGCTCGGCAACGCGCATCGTCCCCAATTCCGGCACGACCTTGCTGGAAAGTTCCTGCGTCAGTTGCGGCGCGTGCGTGGACACCTGTCCAACCGGCGCGCTGGAAGACAAATCCGTCATTCAATTCGGCGTTCCGACCGATTGGGCCAAGACCACCTGCCCATATTGCGGAACCGGCTGCGAAATGAACGTCGGCACGCGCCAGGGCCGCATCGTCGAAATCAAACCTGCGCACGAAGCGCCAGTCAACAAAGGCCATCTTTGCGTCAAAGGCCGGTACGCATACGAATTTGTCTATGCCAGCGACCGCGCGACTTCGCCGATGATTCGCGAACACGGCGAATGGCGAACCGTATCCTGGGATGAAGCCATACGTTTCACCACTGATCGCTTGCGCAAGATCGTTGCCGAACACGGTCCCGACAGCGTAGGCGTGCTGGGTTCCGCGCGAGCAACCAACGAAGAAAATTACCTGGCGCAGAAATTCGCCCGCGTCGCGCTGGGGACAAACAATGTGGATTGTTGCGCGCGCGTTTGCCACGGTCCGACAGCGGCTGCGATGAAAGTGACACTGGGAACCGGCGCAGCGACCAATTCTTACGACGACATCGAACGCGCCGGAGCCATTCTGGTTTGCGGAGCCAACGCCACCGAAAATCACCCGATTGTCGGCGCGCGCATCAAACAGGCGGTGCTCCACGGGGCCAAACTGATTGTGATTGATCCGCGAAATATCGAACTGGCGCAATACGCCGACGTTCATCTGGCATTGCGCCCCGGAACGAACGTGCCGCTGCTAAACGCGATGGCCTGCACGATTCTGGAAGAAGAGTTGTACGACAAAAACTTTCTGGCAGAGCGTGTGGCCGAGTTGGACGAGTTTCGCGAGTTCATCAGCCCATTCACACCCGAAAGCGTCGCCGGTCTTTGTGGCATCGAAGCCGAACAGATTCGTCAGGCCGCGCGGTTGTACGCGACGACCACCCCCGCAATGTGTGTGCATGGATTGGGAATGACTGAACACACGCAAGGCACCGACGGCGTGATGTGTTTGGTAAATCTGGCGCTGCTGACCGGGAATCTTGGCAAACCGGGCACAGGCATCAATCCGCTGCGCGGGCAAAACAACGTGCAAGGTTCCGCGCACATGGGATGCGAACCTACCAATCTGACGGGATACGTGCCGATTGCCGACAACCGCGAATCCTTTGAGCGCGTGTGGCACGCGCAAGTGCCGACGACCAAGGGGTTGAATTTGATGGAAATGATGGACGCAGCAGAAGCGGGCACGTTCAAAGCCTTGTGGGCTATCGGTTACGACGTGTTTTTGACCAACGCGAACGTGTCGGTTACACGGCAAGCGATGAAATCGCTCGACCTGGTCATCGTGCAGGATATGTTTCTGAACGAAACCGCGCGCGAATTCGGCACGGTGTTTCTGCCTGCGGCATCGTCGTTTGAAAAAGACGGCACATTTATGAACGCCGAACGGCGAGTGCAACGCGTTCGCAAAGCGATTGATTCGCCGGGCGAAGCCAAATCCGATTGGGAAATCATTTGTTTGCTGGCACAGGCACTGGGCAAAACCGAAGGCTTCAACTTTCATTCGCCGGAAGAGATTTGGAATGAAGTGCGCGCCGTGTGGAAAGCCGGACAAGGTATCAGCTACGCGCGCATCGAACACGCCGGGTTGCAGTGGCCGTGCCCGACTGAAAATCATCCCGGCACACAAATGCTGCACGCAGAAAGTTTTCCCATCGGCGAACGAGCGTCGCTGCGGCGCGTGGCGTTTCATCCGACGCGGGAATCTGTCACCGAAAAGTTTCCGATGCTGCTGGTCACAGGACGAACACTGATGCAGTTCAACGCAGGAACGATGACGATGCGAACAAACAACGTCGCCTTGCGCCCGACGGACACCCTGGACGTTTCGCCGACAGATGCTCAACGGTTGAAACTGACCGACGGAGAATGCGTGCGTGTGCTGAGCCGTTATGGCGAAGCGTTGTTACCCATCCACATCAGCGACGAAGTCAAACCAGGCGAATTGTTTTCCACGTTCCACACCATCGAAGCGTTCTTGAATTGCCTGACCAGCCCGTACAGAGATCGCCAGGTCGGCACTCCTGAATACAAAATCACCGCCGTGCGCATTGAAAAGCTCGATGACAAAAAGGCGCAGCAGTGAACACGCTTACTGTTCCAATACTGTCAATAATTCATGCGCTCGCGTTCGTTCTATTGTTCGGAACGGTTAGCGTTTCAGCGCAAACCGGCACAGCCAAATCGCCCGCCAAGCAGGCCGCCAAAGCAGTTCCCGCGCTCAGCGCAGAAGAAATTAGCGAAGCACGCAAACGTTTGGCTGAACTTGGATATTGGCTGAAAGAAAGTGAACCAGCCGAAGACGCTTCATTGCGCCACGCGCTGATTGCCTTTCAAAAGATCGAAGGGCGCCCGCGCACCGGCAAGCTGGCCAAAGAAGAACTGGAAGCCTTGCGCGTAGCGAAACCACCGAAGCCACGCGAAACCGGCTATGCACATATCGAAGTTGACCTCTGCCGTCAGGTGCTGTTTTTGGTAGGAGCTGAAGACGCGTCGCTGCGTATCCTGCCTGTTTCGACCGGTTCCGGAAAATGCTTTACCGAAGGCGGAAGAACGCGACTGGCCATCACGCCTACCGGACGATTCAAGATCCAATGGAAACTCAAAGGCTGGCGCAAAAGTCCGCTCGGCCTGCTTTATTACCCGAATTATTTTTACGACGGCGTTGCCATTCACGGAAACCCGTCCGTCCCCCCGCAACCCGCCAGCCACGGTTGCGTACGTATTCCCATGTTTGCGGCTCAGGAATTCAGCGATCTCGCTCCCGTCGGAATGCTGGTGCTGGTGTACAGCAGTAGCGAATCTTCGTAACCCAAAATCAACAATCCATCCTGCTCTTGAGCAAAGCTTCGCAATAACGGTGTGCAAATTTTCGCGATATTGATGAAGCCTGCGTTAATCGCCCCAGCTCCGGCACGGTTGCGACGTGGCACATCGGTTGCTGAGTGTGTAAGTGATCGTCGAGTCGTTTTCTTTTCCCGGATTTGGTGTATGGGTCAACGTAACAGATCAAAGGTCAAACACTGGCGATACTCTTGTCCCCACATTACTCCAAGCTTCTTTGTGTTCGGTCGCTGACATTGCCATACACGCAACCTAACCATTCCAACGATCACGCGTAAATCCGCCAGTCCCGTGAACGCTATTTGATTTACCTGCCTACAAGGGAGAACGCCATGAAACGCACACTATTATTTATCATTGCCCTGACCGCATTTGTGCTCGCCCAAGGAGATGTGCAAGCCAGATTTCATCCCGCATCACTCAGCGGCTCGAAGCCAAACCGAGTTTCCAGCATCCCTGATGTTTCGCCACAACTCGCTAACCCCGCATCCCCTGAAGTGAACGGGACAATTTTGCGCATGCTGGCCTATCATCAACTCACATCCGGGGATACTTACTTCAACATCCAGTCAACGAATCCTGCGGTCAGCGACGATGGCAGTCGGGTGATGTTTACCTATTACACCTACGACCCGCGTTACACACACGTCATGGTCGCCAACTTCGACGGCACTCAGGTCCGCGAGGTCAATCGCCTCGAAGGCTCTTACTACGATTTGTTGATGGACATCAGTGCAGACGGCACCAAGGTCATCTCTTCGGATACACGGCAACTCTGGGTCTCGAACGGTGATGGCAGCGGCACGCAAAAACTCATTGAATTTGAGTATGGACGTATCAGCGGGCTACGAATTTCCGGCGATGGGACCAAGATGTTTTTCCGTATGTTCGCAAACGGCAAGCGGTTCATTTCGCCAGGAACTCTGGGGCCGGAAATGGACCGCGGCATCTATGTTATGGACGCCAATGGCGCGAATCTGCGCCAGATTGTTGGTCCAGCTCAGGTGGCGCCTATCCTGGGCGTCCCAGTGGATCAAGTTCCGTGGTTTGACTCGACCTATCCCACCATTGCACTGGACGTTTCCTACGATGGTTCGCGCATCGTGTTCGTAATGTTCGACCGTCCGGAATCCGGCGGGGTTGGGCAACGGGGCTTCAGCGTCAATCTCGACGGATCGAATCTTCTTTCCGTAGTGGATCGGCAGGCTTTCCTTGGCTGTTTCATGAGCAGCGATGGCAAGAAGGTTTCGTATCTGGCGGCGCCATTCAGTGCGCCGCGCGAAGCAGGCATCGTCAATTCCGATGGCACAGGGCGGCGGCAATTGACGGCCCTGACCGCCGCTGGCAGCTCGCCCTTCCCGCAAGGGATTGGGTTTCCGGATTTTCCGCAATACATCTCTTTGAACAACGATGGCTCGAAGGCTCTGCTTGGCGAAACCGGCATCCTGATGGACACAATAAGCGGCGCAACCTTGCAGGTAGGCATTGGATGTGACGCGCCGAATCCAGTCGTCGGCGATGGGATGTACAGAGTCTTCATGAACGGCAGCGCCAGCCGCTTCGTCTACATCATCAAAGACCCGGAGAATCGCTTTCAACTGGCTACGGCGGAAATCAACCCGCTTAGTCTGGCTGAAGCGCCCGCGGTGAGCGAACCAAAGGCGGAGCCTGGCTTTGTCATTACGGATGGCCGTTCGTCCGTCACTTTGAGTTCGCGAGTAAACACGAATAACAATCTGATCAGCGTGGGAGGCAGATTTCTGCGCAATGGATTGCTGGATGTTTTTGTTTGCGTCAGCGATCGGTACGCCGCGATTCTGAAAGACGATGGCACGCAAGGCGACACGACCAGCGGCGACAAAATCTTCACCAACAATCAAATTCGCGCTTTCAACGAGCAATTTGCGATTCCAGGCCCGCGCACCATTCGTGTCAAAGCCGAAGCCAATGCTGGCGATGGCAAACGCCACGCCAGCGCAATTGATTTCGAACCATTCGTTGTCACTACGCAAACGCCGCTGATCGAAGTCGTGCCGACCAGCCTGGAATTCGGAGATGTCAGCGTCAACCAAACCAAAGACCTGACCGTGACCATCCGCAACACGGGCACGATTCAACTCACGGTCAATTCGCTGATGATTGACAACGCGCGCTTCACGGTGGTTTCACCAAGCGCGCCGTTCACGTTGAACGCTGGCGCAACGCAAACCATCACTGTTCGTTTCGCACCAACAGCGACCGGCCAGCAGCGCGGCACGTTGACCATCGCCAGCAGCGATCCCGCAAGCCCGACGGTGCTGGTGACGTTGGCGGGCAACGGTGTCACCACGGGCGTCACCGTCGCGGATCACACGATGACCGGCGGGCCGATTCCCGGTGCATGCGCCAAACCAGCTGTCAAAACCGCGTTCACCACAACTGATACCGAAGCAATTCAATGGACCTTCGCTTCCGGCCTCAGCCTTGGAGACGCCATTCGCTGGGAATGGGTGCAGCCGAATGGCTCAACTTATCGCACATTCAATTACACACTGACTCAAGTCGCACAGGGACAAGCCTGTTTCTGGGACGCGATTCAAATCGCTGGTCAACAAGCCGCTTCGCTGCCCGGCAATTGGCAAGTGCGCGTGTATGTCAAAGGCGCGCAGATTCTGACCGAGACGTTCACCATTTCCAGCGGCGTCATTTGCCCCGTCATTACCGGTTTCAGCCCAACCAGCGGTGCGGTTGGCACGACCGTAACCATCAGCGGCACCGGATTCACCGGCGTAACTGGCGTCAAGTTCGGCGGCAATGTTTCAGCGCAATTCACTGTGGTTAACGACACCACGATCACCTCCACAGTCCCCAGCGGAGCCAGCAGCGGCACGATCATCGTCAGCAAACCGAATTGCGCGGACGCAACCAGCACAACCAGTTTTACCGTCACGCCTTCGGGGCAATGCATTACGGTTTCTATCCCGACCAATTTAACCGGCAGCGCAAATGGCACATTGACCGTACCCATCAATGTGTCAGACACCACGGGCAAAGGCGTGCTTTCGTATGATGCGGTGCTGACTTTCGATTCGACCGTGCTGCGGCTGCAAAATCCGCCGTTCGACCGCACCGACACGCTCAGCGCCAATATGACTGTCACCACCAACAGTCCATCGGCGGGACGGTTGAACATTTCCGGATTCAGCAGCGCCCCTTTGAGCGGCGCAGGCGTCCTGCTCAAACTCAAATTCGATGTGATCGGCGCGATCTCGTCCTGCACCAATTTGAACTGGACCAGCTTTCGCTTCAACGAAGGCACGCCATGTGCGACGGCCACAGGCGGCCGCGCATGCGTGGTTGGCGGTTCAATTAGCGGTCTGGTCAGCTACTGCGCTTCTTCGCCCGCCAAACCGGTCGCTGGCGTGACGATCACCGCCGCTGGCACGCCGCAAACTTCCACGACAACAGACAGCGGAGGTAATTACCAACTGCCTAATCTGGGCGGCGGGCCGTATACCGTGACACCCGCCAAGACGGGCGATGTGAACGGCATTTCGTCATTCGACGCAGCGCAGATTGCGCAACACGTTGTCGGCATCATCACACTCAATTCGTGCCAGCAAGCCGCTGCCGACACCAGCAACAACGGCGAAGTCACTTCATTCGACGCCGCTTTCATCGCGCAATACGTCGTTGGCATTGCCAATGCGAACAACACCACCGGCACTTGGAAATTCCTGCCGCCATCACGAACCTATGCCAGCTTGAGCGGCAATCAGACCGCGCAGAATTTCGACGCTGTCCTGGTGGGAGAAATTACCGGGAACTGGGCATCGAGCAGTTTCGCACCCAAAACCAGCTTGCGCGTCGCATCCTTTGCGCCGCAACAAACCGTGCAAGTATCGTTGCCATCTTTAGTTGCAGGATCAGGCAGCAGCCTGATCCTGCCGATCACCGTCGGCGATCTGACAGGGCGGGGCGTCCTGGCCTACGACTTCGATCTGATTTACGACGCCAACTTGTTGCAAGCTCAAAGCCAGCCAGTGGATGCAACAGTCACGTTGAGCACGAACTTCACCGTCACGCCCAATGCCACGCCCGGACGGTTACGCGTATCGGGCTTTGGCGCATTGCCGCTCACCGGTTCGGGCATCCTGCTCAAATTGCGATTCAACGTCATCGGCTCAGCAGGCAATAGCACTCCCCTGACCTGGCAGAAGTTCCAATTCAATGAAGGCAATCCGGCGGCAACGGCAGTCAATGGTGGCGTTACCGTAGTTCGCCATGTGGCGTGTGTTTCGGCAGCCAGCTTCTTCGGCCAGCCTTTGGCCAGCGAGGCAATCATTGCAGCTTTTGGAACCGGCCTGGCAACACGGACAGAAGTTGCCGCGACCGTTCCGCTCCCCACGCAACTGGCTGGAACGACCGTTCAAGTGCGCGACGGTGCGGGGGTGATTCGACCGGCTCCACTCTTCTTCGTTTCGGATGGGCAGATCAACTACCAGATTCCCGTAGGCACCGCCGACGGAAGCGCAACCGTGACGGTCACCAGTGGCAATGGCACGGTTTCCTCCGGCGTGATGGCTATTTCGAGCGTCGCGCCGGGCCTGTTCACTGCCAATTCCAGTGGACAAGGTGTGGCAGCAGCCAACGTCTTGCGCGTCAAAGCTGATGGCACTCAGGTTTATGAATCGGCTTCGCAATGGGATGCGGCGCGGCAGCAGTTCGTCACACTGCCAATTGACCTCGGTCCGGAGAGCGAACAGGTCTATCTGATTCTGTTTGGAACCGGGTTGCGATTCTTGAGCAGCCCGTCTGCCGCGAGCGCGACACTGGGCGGCAGTGCTTTGCCGGTATTTTTCATCGGGCCACAGGGCGATTATGTCGGACTGGACCAAGTCAATCTGGGGCCTGTGCCGCGCAGCTTCGCGGGGCGGGGCGAAATGGACATCGTGCTGGTGGTGGATGGCAAAACGGCCAACACAGTCAAAGTCGGCATTCGTTGAAAAGAATAAAACCCTCTACTTGATGAGCCTTAGTAGCGGGTTCGTTCCGTGAATGGAGGGAAAAATGAAACGCATACTTTACTTAAGCTTCGCTCTCATCTCTTTCGCCATCGCTGTGAGCGTCACACACGCAAACCACAGCGCAACGCAGCGAAACCAGTCCGGCGCGATACTGCCGAACGCTAACTCGTCACTACCAGAGACAATCCAGCAAGAGACACAGATTGCTGCCGCTCCGGAGGTGGCAGGCGCGATTGTGCGCACACTGGTTTATCACGAACTCACGACGACCACGCAGGGCATATACCGCGATTACCCGCTCATCAGCGGCGACGGCAATTCCGTCGCCTATGTAGCGCTGGGCGACCCGCATCGCGTGTTCGTCGCAAACTTTGACGGCACGGGCACGCCGCGCGAAATCGCCGCGTTCCCCGACAGGCCGAAGGTCGATATCAGTTATGACGGCACAACGGTGATGACGACGCGCGGCGGGGGCACAGTCTTCGGCAGCGAGGTGCGCGTGTTCAAGTCCGGCGCTGCGCCTGTGACGGTGTGGGACAAGGCAGGCATTGAAGAACCCAACATCCGCCTCTCGCCAGACGGCAATTCGGTATTCTTTCAATTGCGCTTCGACGGCGGCGACTACGGGCGTGGCATTTGGGTCGTGAGCACGAGCGGCGGCGCGGCACAGCGCGTCGTCTCGCCGGAACAGGTTTCAGCCGTGATCGGAATTCCGGCGGGCGACATCGAGTTTTGGACCTCCAGCGCGCCGGGGTTGGATGTTTCGCTGGACGGCCCGCGCATCATCTTCGTCGTGCGCGCGCAAGGGCGCTTGCGCGTGCTGGGCGGGCGCTACGCGGGCAGCGCGTTGCAGGGGCTGCACCAGATTCTGGAGACAGTGGGCAACTACTTCGTAAATTACCTGACGATCAGTGCGGACGGCACGGTGGTGGGTTACGACATCACGCAGCCCAACGGCAGCACATTTGAAGCAGGCGTCATCAATTTCGACAACATCAACGGCCAAGGCAAACAGGTCATCGCCACCAGCGACCAGATCAGTCCGCCGGGCGGCTTCCCCAGCAGCGGCAACTTTTCGCGTCTCGCGTTGAATCGCGATGGGTCCAAACTGTTGCTGGGTAGCACGAGCTATTGGTACGACACGCCGACGCGACGCGTGCTGCAACTGGGAGTGAGCTTCGGCGCTTTGACCGGCGACTCGCCGCACGTGGTGGCGAGTGGCTTGTACCTACCTTCGATGAGTGCCGCCGGGACGCGCTTTGCTTATTTACGCTCCGACCTCAACGGCGTGGAGCAAGTAGCGACTTGCGAAATCACTACGACGCTCGGCAGCGCGCCAAACCTGAGCAATCCTACAATTGACCCGCCGTTTCTGCTCACCAATGGCCGTTCGGCGGCGACGTTGACGGTGCGGGCAACGGCGAGCACCGGCATCAACCGTGTCTCAGCGGCCATCATGCGCAATGGCATTGATGAAGAATTGATCGGCGACGTAGGCCCGGCGAAACCGGTCTTACTACCCACGGGCAATGATGTCTATTCCAACAGTAACGTCAGAGATCGAGGTAACAACACCGCGCCGGGGCCGCGCCTGGTGCGCTATCTGGCCGAGACCAAGACCGGCGACAACAAACGGCACGCAACCGCGATTGACGCCGAATCGCTCACGCTGACCGAACAGACGCCACTGATCGATGTCGCGCCCACCAGTCTGGAATTCGGCGACGTAACCATCAATCAAAGCAAAGACCTGACACTGACGATACGCAATATCGGCGGTGTGTCATTGACCATCAATTCGCTGACGATTGACAACGCGCGCTTCACGGCAGTCGGCACGACAGTTCCATTCACGCTTAACGCTGGCGCAACGCAAACCATCACCGTGCGTTTTTCGCCCACGGCCACGGGTCAACAGCGTGGCACGTTGACGATCAACAACAGCGATCCTGCTCGTCCATCGGTCACCGTCGCTCTGGCGGGCAACGGCGTCAGCACAGGCGTGATAGTCACGGATCACACGATGACCGGAGGGCCGGTTCCTGGCGCTTGTGTCAAACCAACCGTCAAAACCACTTTCGCAACCACTGACGCCGAAGCAATTCAATGGACGTTCGCTTCCGGCCTTAGCGTTGGCGACGCCATTCGCTGGGAATGGGTGCAGCCAAATGGTTCGATCTACCGCACATTCAATTACACGCTGACGCTGGTGGCACAGGGACAAGCCTGTTTCTGGGACGCGATTCAAATTGCCGGACAATCCGCCGCCACGCTACCCGGCAATTGGCAGGTGCGCCTTTACATCAAAAATGCGCAGGTGCTAACCGAAAGCTTCACGATTTCGCAAAGTGGTAGTGGATGCCCGGCCATCGCCAGTATCAGCCCATCAAACGGCGCTGTCGGCGCCAGCGTGACAATCACCGGCACGGGCTTTACCGGAGCGACAGGCGTTAAGTTTGCGAACAACGTTGCCGCAACGTTCATCGTGTTCAGCGACACCCAAATTATCACCACCGTGCCGAGCGGCGCGGTTTCCGGTGCAATCACAATCAGCGAAACCAACTGTAACGACGCGCAAACGCCTTCAACTTTTACGGTTACACAACCGACCGGGCGCATCGTGCGCGTCATGTGTGGGTCTGCAACCTTGGGCGGCACGCTGTCTGTGCCGATTGAGTTGGTTTCGCAAGGCGATGAAAACGCGCTGGGATTCAGCCTGACTTTCGATCCGGCGGTGCTGAGCAATCCGCAGGCGGCCAAAGGCAGCGATGCCAGTAGCGCGGCGCTCAACACCAATTCGAACCAGGTGACACAAGGCCGATTTGGCATCGCGCTGGCTTTATCCACAGGGCAAAGTTTCACCGCCGGAGTGCGCCAGATTGCCGTTGTGACTTTCACTGTTTCGGCGACGACGACGGCGACGACGACGACAATCGGATTCGGCGATGCGCCAATTTTGCGGCGCGTGTCCGACGCCAACGCGCAGGTGTTGACGGCGACTTATCAATCCGACACTTGCGCGACGATTGCGATTTTGCGCGGCTATGAAGCCGACGTCACGCCGCGTCCCACGGGCAAGAATGACGGCACTATTTCGATCAACGATTGGGTGATGATCGGGCGATTCGCCGCCGCATTGGATACTCCTGCCGCAGGCAGCGAATTCCAACGCG
>ERZ650309.796-NODE-796-length-15107-cov-5.935158_pt1 | contig 15107 bp, 9 predicted proteins | sample MGYA00376245_ERZ650309 | MGnify/ENA primary metagenome ERZ650309 (study PRJEB26733, sample SAMN07839294) | wastewater metagenome | biome: urban; feature: wastewater treatment plant; material: waste water | place: USA: North Carolina | collected 2016-04-26 ...
CAACTGAAGCATCTGTGAAATGAACGATAGCCGGTGCACAGAATAAAGTGGTATCTCCGCTGCTGAATGCCGCAATGGGTGCATCGCCTTCTATTACCACTTCGAGCAAAAAAGTATCCAGGCCGCAACCATTTTGTGCAATCAATTGCACGTAATAGGTGCCCGTACTGTCATAAGTATGAGTGGGCGTCGTTTCTATGCTGAAATTGTCCGCGCCGGCGCCCTGATCTCCAAAATCCCAGTTGTAAGAAACAGCACCTACAGTCTGATTAATAAAACTTACATTAAATCCATCAATAGAAACGGTATAAAATGCATCGGGTCCTGGTTTACTATTTTCCTTTTTACAGGAAGCAAAAAATAAGCATACGGCAAAAGAAATTTGTATAATATTTTTTATTCGTTTCATTTCAATTATGGATTTTGTGTACACAGAGTATTTGTTTGTATTTCATCAATAGGTATATAGTATATGATGCGTGAATCAGTTGGTGCTATAACCATATTTGCATACCCCTTTGGCTCCTTAGATAGATCAACATCAGTTTCTTTTAAGCCTGGTAAATGATAACCCCAGAATGTTCTGTTCATGGATAAATTATTTCTATACACATCATACGAACGGTGGCCTTCAAAAGCAAGCTCAATGCGTCTTTCCTTTAAAACTATGTCAAGCAGTGTAGTGCCATTTGGCAAAACACCATCATAGAGACTTTCTTCTAATCCGCGGTTTACTCTTATTGCATCTAAGTCATCCAATGCATCTTGCTGATTACCCATTTTTGCATTTGCTTCGGCACGATTCAAGTACATTTCTGCCAGTCTAAACATAACAGGAGAGCTAAGTGTAGGGCTGCCATCTTGAAATGAAAATTTCGATATATAATAGGTTTCAATGCCGTTCTTTTTTTCAATATTTCCATCTTCATCTTCTAAAGGCATTATATAAGACCAACGAACATCATCCGGTTCTTCAGACATAACTTCACGAATAGATGTAGAAGCAAACTCCTCTCCCCATCCACTATTGCCATCAGAATACATCATAGAAGCTATGCTTCCAAATTTTCCATAATCTTCCTGTTGGGTAAATGCTATGCAGAAAATAGTTTCTGATGATGCCAATGCATTTTTAAAAAGCTCAGGAAATGCATCTGCATCTGCTAGTGAAAATCGACCGGAGTTAATCACTTTATCTGCATAGTCAGCAGCTTTTGCATTGTCTTCTTTGTATAGATTTACCCTAGAAAGCAAAGCCCATGCTGCTTCTTTTGATGCAAAATTGACACCACGTGGTTGAGTCATTAAATCTGCTGCTTTTTCTGCATCAGCTATTACTTGTTCATAGGTTTCTGAAACTGTAGCCCTAGGTTTTAAAGCTTGATCGGATAATGATGTGCGCAGTATAATTCCAGGGCCTGAGGGACTCTGTGTATATGGGCGTGCAAAGAGGCGCACTAAATTAAAATGTGCAAATGCCCTCAGAAAATAACATTCTCCTAATAACTGCTGACGAACTACATCTGGATTTGAATTTTTTTCTACTGCTTCAATTACAGTATTGCAATCATTTATGATTTTGTATGAAATGTACCAGAAATATCGTGCATTAGTTTGGGTGGGTGTATGGCTTAGTGAAAAACTCAAATAAAATGGATCTTCAGTTATCTGAGCACAAGCAAAATCATCCCCCGAAAAATCACTCATTTGAAAATACTGTCTGAGGTACATTAAGTTATCATCCGCAGTCCCATTAAATGGTACATGATCTTTGAATAATGCATAAGCCCCATTCACTGCTTGGGTTAGACCTTCAATTGTGCCTGTAAGTATTTCGGGTGTGATGGCATCACTTGGTGCCACATCTTTTATACATGAACTACTAAAATTAATTGCTATAATTAAAATGGTAAATTGCTTTACTAATTTAAAGTTTACAGCTTTTAATGACCTGTACAATATTCTATTACTATCTATTAAATTTTCATTACGCAAAGCGTAAGAGAAATTGATACTGAAATATTGCATGAAATGCATAGCTATAGTAATAAATAAATCACCCCTTTTATCTGATATGTTGAATAATTTTTTCATTTCTGCTGATTAAAATTGAATATTGATGTTAAACAAATACTGCCTATTATTTGGATACTTAAAATCACTTACCCCAGGAGTAGTATATATATCTGGTGTGATGGTGGTTTGAGGATCTTGACCTAAAAATTTTGTAAACGTATAAACATTATCGGCTGAAAAGGAAAGTACAATCTGCTGCATGGACATTCGTTTTACTATTGCATTAGGAATTGAATAAGACAAGCTAATATTCCTAATGGATAAGAAACTGCCATCTTTTAGATATCTGGTAGATACCTCTTGTGCATTTGCAGCATTTTGTGGGCTTGGGTTTGAAGCTACATCACCCGGTTGAGTCCATATACTATAACCCGCAGGTAATACTATTTGATTGTAATATGGCTCATTGCCATCGTTCATGAGAAAGCGAAGGTTATTGCTATATACTTTATTTCCATTTAAGAAATAGACTTGCACACCTAGCGAAATATTTTTATATGTTAATGTATTTGTCAAGCCTCCTTGATATTTTGGCAATGCAGAACCCACTCTCTGAAAGCTGGCATCGGCATACTGGTTAGTTGCTTCTCGTCCTATTTCTTTACCTTCATCATCAATGAGTATTTTTTCCCACAGAGGGCTTCCTGTTTGTGGATCTACACCCAGCCACACAGGCATATAGAACTCATACAAATTGCCGCCACTGTTATAGGTTTGAGATATAGACCAAGCTCCTGTTTTGATAAAATCTGCTGGAAGATTTTGTAACTTATTTGTATTAAAATTTATATTAAAATCTGTTGTCCATGTAAAATGTTTTGATTGTACATTGATGGTACTCAAAGCAAATTCAACACCGGTGTTTTTTATTTCGCCTGCATTTTCCCATCGGGTTTCAAAACCCACAGAAAGTGGTTGAGACACTTGTAGCAATAAATTTTTTGTGAGGTTTTTATATATATCTATAGACAGATTGATTCGTTCATACAGTCCAATATCAAGTCCAATATTTGTTTGGTATTTACTTTCCCATGTTAAACCCGGACTGGCAAGTTGTAATGGTGTGGCTGCACTTTGACTGTTGTATTGAGTAGATAGAGAATATAAACCAAGATAACGTGAAGCACCAATATCTTGTGTGCCTGTAACGCCATATCCTGCTCTGAACTTTATGGTATTAAAGGCTTTTATAGACTGCATAAATGGTTCATTTGTCACCAGCCAAGCGCCAGAAATTGCGGGAAAAGACCCATAGCGTTTATCTTTTTGAAATGCGGTACTTCCATCTACTCTATATGATGCCGAAAGGAAATATTTATTTGCATAACCGTAGTTAGCTTGAGATATAAATGAAAGCAATGCAGACTGATCATTATATCCATTCACACCAATATTGCTACTCACCACATTTAGTACTTTTAAACCCAAGGGCAAACCACGGCCACTTCCACCAAGTACTTCAGTTTTACCACCTTCAAATGCTACACCTGCAAGTCCACTAATTTGATGCAACCCCTTTTTGACACTTACTTTAAATAAATTGTTTGATATGCCCCCATAATTTAAAATAGCCTGTTCGTCTAAAAAACCTGTGCCACTATACTGACCAGCAACTTCCGGAGAATAAAAATTTGTACTCTTACTAAAATCTGCGGATACCCTGTTTGTAGTTGCAAAGCTTAACCATTCATTGATTTTAATACTGAGATTTGCATCATAATTTACATCAAAGCCTTTGTAAGGATGATCTGAATGTTCAATGGTATGAATAGGATTTACTTTATCTCTACTCCACCACTTAAATGTAGAATTTCCATCTACATATATTGCATTGCCAGCACTATCATAGGGATTATCCCAAGGTAAATTAAGGTATGCATAATACACATCATTATAATCGTAACTTCTTCCATTAACCCCGCTAATATTGATATTATTAGTAAATGAAACTGCTTTACTAATGCGAAGTGTTGCCCCTGCACGGAGATTGAGGCGTTCAAAACCTGTATTTAAAAAAGTGCCCTTTTCATTGTAATAAGAAACGCCCAAATAATAGTCAGACTTCTCCGTTTTGCCACTCACACTCACATAGTAGTTTTGCAAAAGTGCGGGTTTAAAAATTGCATCAGTCCAGCTATAATTCTGTGATTCTAAACTTCGAGGCCTTTCAGCATAAAATTTTAGCAAATCGATTTTATAAGAATTTTCATCCGTGCCGGGAATATAATCTCTGTAAAATTCTTTTTGATAATCATATAATTGTTGCCCATTCATCAGCACCATACTTCCATAGTCCGGGGTGCGTAGTCCTGTTGTTAGTCTAGCTTCAAATAATGGTTTGTTTGTTTTAGCTTTTTTTGTCGTAACCAAAATTACGCCTGCATTTGCTTGCGATCCATACATTGCAGTTGCAGCTGCGTCTTTCAATACAGTAATTGATTCTACATCGTTTGGATCATAATTGCCACCAATGATGCCATCTACAACAAACAAAGGGCTTTGAGCAGCATTGACCGATGATACCCCCCGAAGTCTAATTTCTGCAGAGGCCCCCGGCACACCTGAGCTATTGACAACCTGCAAACCCGCTACTTTGCCCTGCAGCATTGCACCAACATTATTTGTAGTTACATCTTTGAGTTTATCAGCATTGACAACAGTTACAGCACTTGTAAGCTCACTCCTTTTTTTATCACTATACCCAACTACCACTACTTCGTTCAATAATTTATCTGCTTCCACTAAATAAATAATGATATTGTTTTCAAGTGCTGCCACCTCCACTTGCTTAGTTACATAGCCTACGGCCGATACTGTAATTACAATTTTTTCTGGTGGCAAACTGATACTAAAAGTCCCATCCTCATCAGCAGCTAAATTTTTATTGCCCGGAAGGCTTATTGTTGCTTTTGATATAATTGATTGATCTTTTTGTGATAAAATTTTTCCTGAAACGGTTTTTGTTTGCGCCGTAGCAAATACCACGCTCACTATGCAAATTGCCATGCAAATTTGTTTCATAATAACAGGTGAGCATTTTTGTAATTCAAGATTAAAATATAGCTTCATAAATGAAATAATCTTTAAAATTGTTTCGCTGATAATAAAAATAAAATTAAAAAGCAAAGATATCGAAAGAAATAATAATATATTAAAATTTATTAAATCTTTTTTTTAATTATTTTTGTCCCCTCAATTTTCTTAAACATTGTATAAGCCAATACCTTTTTTTTACTGAATGACTTATACAAAGTATATTACTAATAAACTTGACTAATCAAAATAAATTACACTTTCATGTTTAAATCGTCCAAACTATGGCTTATATATGCCATCATCACAACCGTATTTTGGGGTGTATGGGGAGCATTTATAGAAATACCTCAACAGTCAGGATTTCCCGCCACATTGGGCTATGTAGTATGGAGCATCACCATGATACCTTGTGCATTGGTGGCGCTATATGCAATTGGATGGAAACCAGAAACAGATAAGCGTTCCATATTTTTAGGAATGACAGTTGGACTATTAGGTGCAGGAGGGCAGCTCATATTATTTGAAGCATTAAAAGAAGGACCAGCTTATATTGTATTTCCTTTAATATCACTATTTCCTGTACTCACTATTTTTCTGTCTGTTATATTCTTAAAAGAGCAAACCACAAAAAAACATTGGGTAGGAATTTTTATTGCATTGATAGCGGCAGTATTACTTGCAAATCCAAAACTATCTGAAAGCACTACATCATCAAATAACTGGATCATATTATCAATTATTGTTTTTATAATGTGGGGATTGCAAGCCTATGTGATGAAGTTTAGCAACAACACCATGAAAGCTGAAAGCATTTTTATGTATATGTGTATAGCTGGTATTGCATTATCACCTATTGCAATTGGTATGACAGATTTTTCCACACCCATCAATATGGGTTTTAAAGGGCCTTGGTTAGCAGCACTCATTCATGTCCTCAATTCTATTGGCGCACTCACTTTAGTATATGCTTTAAGACATGGCAAAGCCATAGTGGTAGTGCCTCTTACAGGATTATCACCTGTTATTACAATCATCTTGTCCTTGATTATTTATGCTATAATGCCGGGCAATATTTTATTAGCAGGATTGGTACTGGCGGCTATTGCAATTGTATTGCTGAGTGAATAATTAGGCAATCAACACTTGCACTCCTGCTTCTTCTAATCTCTTTCTATCATCATCAGGAATGGCACTATCAGTAACTATAGTTTTGATCTTATCAATGGTACAAATAAAGGCCAAACTTTTGCGCTTAAACTTACTACTATCAGTTACTAATATTACCTCTTTGGCTATTTCAATCATCATGCTATTCAAATGTGCTTCATCAATATTTGGTGTAAAGATGCCCTGCTTTGTATCAAACCCATCGGTGCTTAAAAATAGCTTATCTACATAAAAACCACGTAGGTTTTTTTCGGCCAAAGGGCCCACTAAGCTCATAGAATTTTGTCTTAGATAACCTCCCGGAATGATTATATTCATGTTAGGATATGCCATTAATGCATTGGCAATATTGAGGGCATTAGTGATTACATTGAGCTGCTTTAATCCACCTAAATTTTTTATAATTTCAGCAGTTGTAGAACCACTGTCTATGATGATTGTATCTCCATCATTTATCAGCGATGCTGCTTTTTTTCCTATCGCAATTTTCTCGGAGGTATGTAATTTATTTTTTTCAGCAAGCCGTTGGTCTATGCCTACATTTATTTCTGAATGTATGGCACCGCCTCTTGCTCTTATGAGTAAATTCTTTCTTTCTAAATGTTCTAAATCATTGCGTATAGTTACTTCACTTACATCAAATTCTTTGCTCAATGCACTCACTAAAACTTCACCTGTTTCTTTTATTCTCTCTAATATTTTCTTTCGTCTAGATACAGTAAACCGCTCTTTTCTTTCACTCATGTTTTATTATGTTTCGTTTGTAAAGATATTCACCCGAAATACATGAAAGTAAAATTCATCTTTTGCAACAAAAATCGGACATGATCCATGTATGCATCATGCCATTTGTTGAAGAAAATCCATCAATAGTTATCCCTGATTTACTGCACCATAAATTGCCCATGCAAAATATTGTTTTTACCATCGGTTATGTTCACATAATAACTTCCGCTGGGCCATTTTTGTATATGAATATTACAGAAAATATAACTACCCATTTGCTTATCATACCATGATTTTCCAAATGCATCCACAATGCGTATCCTAAAATTTTCATCAATTCCACGCCAGGATATCTGCACAAGATCAGATGCAGGATTGGGTGTAATTTTTATTTGCACTTCGTGCAATGATTGATAGTACTGAAAAACAGTTGAAATGCCATTACATGCAAACTCATCCTGCACACTTACACGATATGCCCCAGCCTTTGCAGGTAAAATAGCAGCACCAGTGGCTCCGGGAATAATCTTTCCATTATACAACCATCTATATTGTATATATTTTTGCTGATGTCCATTCCCTTTTGTTACAATCAGACTATCTCCTTTTTCTACAATTACAGGAATGACTTTATTAAAGAAAATAGTGGGACCAAATGCGCTATCGCAGGAAATATAATTGGGACAGGTCTCCGGTGCACCACAGGCCCAATACTCCCCAGATTTTATCGGACTATATAGGGCATTATTTGCACCTGCAATAGGATAATCACCGTTATACCATTGCACATTTGCAGAATAGGAATAAGTTAATTGTACCGACGTTTTATCACATCCTATAAACACTCCTTTCTGAGGGTCATAACTGAGCTCTCCTTCAATTCTATAATAGGGCAACAAAAACACATATCCATCTACCAAAACCTTTGCACTGGTATCTGTGCAATTATTTTTTATGGCGGCTACTTTATAAAAAGCAGTTGTGCCTTCAGCTCATACAATAAGATATGGCTTTGTTTCTCCTTCTAATAATTTATTGCCCTTGTACCATTGATAACTATCATACAATTCTGTAGTACGCAGGGTATCTTCAGTACCCGGACATAATACTAAATTTCTAGGTACTACATTAGGCGTAAAATCACATTGTGCTGTTGATACCACAACATTAAAACACAGGAGAATGAAGATAAAATATACTTGCTTCATTTTCTTATTTTGAGTTATAAAGATGATTTTTGATTTTCAAATCTAATTGCATTTACAATTTTCTACACCTATAAATTGGCATTTTATCTAAGATACTTGTTTGAAAAAGACATCCTGTCTTTATAAAACGACATCGTATGCCTTAATGTCAGTAAAAAAGCCAATGGAATGAGTTTTGGACATTGGCATTTTATAACAATTATAAAAAACTAAAAAATTAAATTATGTTACCAATTCATTTCAACAAAAGTTTTGACAAATTCTTTGATGAATTTCTTACTCAATTACCAGTTCATTCTGGTAAACAAACGCCCCCGGTAAATATTCATGAAACACCAGATGCCTACCACTTAGAAGTAGTAGCCCCTGGATTGAAAAAGGAGGATTTTAAAATTAATTTGGAAAATGGTTTGCTGTCTGTCAGCTATGAAAAAAAAGAACAGTCAGACGAAAAAAAATACAAAACACACCGTAGAGAATTTTATTATGAAAGCTTTACAAGAAGTTTTACTGTAGGTGAAAAGATTAAAGCAGATGGCATAGCTGCAAAGTATGAAAATGGTGTTTTGCAAGTGTATCTTCCAAAAAAAGAGGAAATAAAACTTACCCCAAAAGAAATTACAATAGATTAAGTAGAGGTTGGTTTTGATTTTAGAAACCCTATGTGTTTACATGGGGTTTTTTATTGCGAAGTCTCTGACTTCGCAATAGGTTATGTTCTTTATAGTTTCAAACTATTGCATAAAATATTAGAAAAATTGGAGCCATTTTTTTGCCATTTGTTCCTCCTTTATTCCCCCAAACTAGTTGTGTCGTAGTGTCCTGTAAAAATGCTTCCAGCCATTTTCATATCATATATATTATAATTCGTTTTATTCCCAATCACTATTACAGTAGCTGTGTCCTGCACCCATCGGTTAAATAATATATTGCTGCCGTGCCACTTGCCATTATGATACACCAATGTATCTCCATTGGAGAAAAAGAGCCGCCAGCCCAAACCATAGTTATGCATGCTTTCCTTTTCATTACTCATGGGAGTAAAAGCCATGTCAGTTGTTTCTTTATGGAGAAACCGGTGCTCATATATTGCCTTATCCCAAAGTAAAAGATCTCGGGGTGTGCTATAGACATTTTTATCACCATAAGTACAATCAAAAGCATCCATCAAAAATGGCTTATTTACACTTAGAGTGGGTATATATTTCGATGTATCTGCTATGGTAAACAAATAGCTGTGTTTCATACCTAAAGGCTCAAAAATGGTTTCACTAAAATACTCTTTTAATGATTTTCCCGTTACCTGCTCGATGATAAGTGCAAGAAACACATAGTTTGTATTACAGTAATTAAAATGCGTATTTGCAGGCCATGCAATAGTGGGTTGTTTTTCGACAAAATAGTTAAGCACATCCTTGTTCGTCATTTTGGTAGCCTGATTCCACTCAGTCATAGCATGTAGATAATTGGATAAGCCACTTCTATGACACAAAAGGCTGCGTATCGTAATTCCTTTATATGGAAATCCTTTAAAATATTTTTGCAAGCTATCATTAAGACTAAGCTTATGCTCCTCCCAGAGCTTTAAAATGCTCATGGCAGTAAAAGTTTTGGAGGCAGATGCAAGATGCAATGGCGTTTCGGCAGTCATTGTATCTTTTGTATCAAAATTTGAATATCCGCGATAATCTTCAAATAATATCTGGCCATTTTTAGCCACTACAATGCTACCATTAAATCCTGTATTTCCAAGTAAAGTATCATACAGTTGCTCAATCTGTTTTCTATAGCCTAATGCTTCATCATTTTCTAATGTTCTGAAAGTAAATGATGTAGGATGAAGTTCATCATGCAATGGTAATTTCTTGTTCTCTTTTTTATCATTACTACATCCTGCAAAACAGAGGAGAACAATAAAGGAAAATAATAATTTCATGTAGTAATTTCTATGATGCATGATGATTAAAAAGTGGGCAAATAAAAGCATTCAAAGCATTCAATATTTTTATACGTTTACAAAAAATTTTTTATGACAATTATATTATATGATAATCACCAAAGAGATCAGCTTTATCCATTAAATAGTTGTCGTGCCAATGCGGAATTGCGTTGTGGCATTTGGTCTGTGGAAGAAAGATGGAAATTATTTGTTGGGGATGAAAATATATGCATTCAGACTACTCCTTTACTACAGCAATTGTATCCGGCATCTGAATCTGGATATTGCATTTGGGTAGATGCTGCTTTGCAATGTAGTCTTGAAGTAATGGAGCAGATTATTGCACTAAAACCCGGTGAAATAATGCTACATGATGATCAAATTGTAGCATCATCCATCCATCCATTAATACCAACAAATGCCAATCTAAACATCAAAAAAAATCAATTAAAAGGCAATTGTACTGTTATACAAAAGCCCTGGCATGTATTTCAATATAATGATGCATGGATTAGAGAAGACATGAACATGCTATCCAAATTTTTGGGTTCTGCATATATTAAAGATGGGAATACAATAATGGCTAAGAATGCTGTCATAAAAAACAGTATAATAAATGATGAAACCGGGCCAGTATTTATTGGGGAGAATGCCTTGATAATGGAAGGATGCACCATTAGAGGACCATTTGCTATTGGAGAAAATGCAGTCCTTAAAATGGGTACAAAAATCTATGGACCGGTCAGCTTAGGAAAGCAAGCAGTAGCGGGTGGAGAAATAAAAAATGCAGTCATACAATCATACAGCAATAAAGCACATGATGGTTATTTGGGAGATAGCGTAATAGGACAGTGGTGTAATTTAGGAGCTGGCACTACAAACAGTAATGTAAAAAATGATGGCGGCATAGTAGAGCTGTGGAATCCATTGCAAAAAATGTATGAGCCTGTATCACAAAAATGTGGTATGATCATGGGGGATTATTGCAGAACTGCCATTCAAACAACCATCAACACAGGCACTTTGATTGATATGGGTTGTAGTGTGGTTGATAGAAATTTGATTAGAAAATACATGCCACCATTTGTGCAAGGGGGCACCATCAATCATAGAAAAATTCCATTTGACAAACTAATGCTTGCCATCAAAAACTGGAAGGCGATGAAGCATCAAGTGTTCACCACTCAGGAAGAAAATGTACTAAGAAATTTATATTCCAGATAAGCAAAAAGGCTGTCCTTTTGAGACAGCCTTTACATATTTTCTATTCAGTAAATGAGTAGATACGAAGTTGTTGAATCTTATTCAAATTCATCAAAACTCATGGCTTCACGAGCCGTACTTAGCAGCTCATATTCTTCCTTATTTCCAACTATCATATTATCAAATTCACGCATACCAGTTCCCGCAGGAATCAAATGGCCTGTAATTACATTCTCTTTCAATCCCATCATATCATCACGCTTGCCGTGTATGGCAGCAGAACTTAATACTTTTGTAGTTTCCTGGAATGAAGCCGCTGAAATCCAACTTTGCACACCAAGTGACGCCTTTGTGATACCTAAAAGCACAGGTCTTGCAGTTGCAGTTTGTGCATCACGCACTTCCAACAACCTTTTATCTCCTCTACGTAGTAATGAATTCTCTTCCCTCATTTCACGAAGTGTAATAATCTGACCTGGTCTGTATTTTGTGCTATCGCCGGGTTCAGTTACAACCTTTTTATCCATTACTCCATCGTTCTCTTCTATAAAGTCAAAACGATCAGACAAATCCTCTTCCAAGAATTTTGTATCTCCGGCATCCACAATCTCCACCTTTTTCATCATCTGCCTTACAATAACCTCAATATGTTTGTCATTGATTTTTACACCTTGCAAACGATACACTTCCTGTATTTCATTTACAACATATTCCTGTACGGCAAACGGACCTTTAATAGCTAAGATATCAGCTGGAGAAATAAGTCCATCTGATAGTGGTGTACCTGCTTTTACAAAGTCACCATCTTGAATCAAGATTTGACGTATAAGAGGTACTAAATATTTCTTAATAATACCATCTCTTGCTTCTACTATTATTTCCCTGTTTCCACGTTTGATGCTACCAAATGAAACTACACCATCTATTTCAGAAACTACGGCGGGATTACTTGGATTCCTTGCTTCAAACAATTCTGTAACACGTGGCAAACCTCCGGTTATATCACTGCTCTTACGAAGGGCACGTGGTATTTTCACCAACACTTGACCTGCTTTTACCTCTTCGCCTTCTTCAACAACCATACGGCTACCAGCAGGCATAGTGTACATCTTCGACTCCTTACCTTCTACACGAATAGTTGGTATCTTAGATTTATCTTTTGTTTCAATAACTACTTTATCTCTATGTCCGGTTTGTTCATCAGATTCTTCACGATAGGTAATTCCTTCAATTACATTGTCAAACTCAATACGACCAGCCATTTCAGCAACTATTACGTTGTTAAATGGATCCCATGTACAAACGGTATCCCCTTTCTTTATTTGCTGACCTTCTTTTACAGTTAGGGTAGCACCATAAGGGATATTGCTGGTAATTAATAATCGATCATTTTTTAAATCCATTATACGAACCTCACCGGTACGACCTATTACTATCTGTACTTTTTGACCTTCATTATTTACAGAAGCAACAGTTCTTAAACCATCAAATTGGATAGTACCTTCAAACTTAGCTTTAAGTGCAGACTCAATGGATGCAGAACCTGCCACACCACCCACGTGGAATGTACGAAGTGTAAGCTGCGTACCCGGCTCACCAATTGATTGTGCAGCAATAATACCCACTGCATCACCTTTTTGAGCAATGTATCCTGTTGCTAAATTCTTACCATAGCATTTTACACATACACCTCTCCTACTTTCGCAAGTAAGTACTGATCTTATTTCTACAGTTTCAATTCCTGCTTCTTCAATTTGTTCTGCAATATCTTCACTAATAGGAGAACCACCTTCTAAAATCAACTCATCAGTAACAGGATCAAATACATCATGTAGTGATGTTCTACCTACTATACGATCTGACAATGATTCAATAACATCTTCATTATCCTTTAATGCCGATGTAGCTATGCCTCTTAATGTACCACAATCTTCATCAGAAATTACAACGTCCTGAGATACATCCACCAAGCGTCGAGTTAGATAACCCGCATCCGCTGTTTTAAGTGCGGTATCCGCAAGACCCTTACGTGCACCGTGTGTGGAAATGAAATAATCCAATACGTTTAATCCTCCTTTGAAATTTGAAAGGATAGGATTTTCAATAATCTCTGAACCAGAGGAACCAGATTTACGTGGCTTTGCCATCAATCCTCTGATACCTGCCAGCTGTTTTACCTGCTGCTTGGAACCTCTTGCACCGCTATCCAACATCATATAAACAGAGTTGAAACCCTGCTTATCATTTTGCATTTCACGTATGAGTGATTCGGTTATATAAGTATCCACTCGGCTCCATATATCAACCACCTGATTATAACGCTCATTGTTTGTGATAAGGCCCATGTTATAATTCTCCCAAACCTCATCCACTTCTACTTTTGCTTTATCCAGCAACTCCTGTCTCATTTCTGGTATGATCAGGTCGTTAATACTAAATGATAAACCACCTTTAAATGCCATTCTGAAACCTAGTTGCTTGATATCATCTAAGAATTTTGCAGTTTTTGGCACATCGGTTATCTTAATGATATCACCAATGATTTCACGTAAACTTTTCTTAGTTAATAATGCATTAATATATCCTACTTCTTTAGGTACATGTTGATTAAAGAGCACACGACCAACTGTAGTTTCAATAACTTTTCTTTCTAATACACCTTCATTGGTACGCACTATGGTACGCACTCTGATGTTTGCATGCAAATCAACAACTCTTTCATTAAAAGCTATTACAACATCTTCAATGCTATAGAACGCTTTTCCTTCTCCTTTTATCTTTTCTGTTTCTGTCGATTTTTTTCCCTTCGTAATGTAGTATAGACCAAGCACCATGTCCTGAGATGGAAGTGTGATTGGAGTACCATTTTGTGGGTTTAAGATATTGTGTGATGAAAGCATCAAGAGCTGAGCTTCTAATATTGCTGCATTACTCAATGGTACGTGCACCGCCATTTGGTCACCGTCAAAGTCAGCGTTAAATGCCGCAGTTACCAGAGGATGCAATTGTATTGCTTTACCCTCTACTAATTTTGGCTGAAATGCCTGAATAGAGAGCCTGTGTAGTGTAGGAGCACGATTGAGCATTACAGGGTGACCACGTAAAATGTTCTCAAGTATATCCCAAATTACAGCTTCTTTTTTATCGACTAATTTCTTGGCACTCTTTACAGTTTTTACCACACCTCGCTCTATGAGCTTGCGGATAATAAATGGCTTGAAAAGCTCGGCGGCCATATCTTTTGGAAGACCACACTCATGCATTTTCAATTCAGGACCTACAACAATTACAGAACGTCCGCTATAATCAACCCTTTTACCAAGTAAGTTTTGACGGAACCGACCCTGCTTTCCTTTTAATACATCGCTTAATGATTTTAATGCACGACCACCTTCTGCTTTTACTGCATTTGATTTACGTGAATTATCCATTAAACTGTCAATAGCTTCTTGCAACATCCTTTTTTCATTTCGTAAAATGACTTCGGGGGCTTTAATTTCTAACAAACGTTTTAAACGATTATTTCTGATAATCACACGACGATATAAATCATTTAAATCAGATGAAGCAAAACGACCACCATCTAATGGAACCAAAGGACGTAACTCAGGGGGTATTACAGGAATATACTGCATCACCATCCATTCAGGCTTATTTACGATATGTGAATTTGCTTCACGAAAAGCTTCTACTACACTTAAACGTTTCAAAGCTTCAGCTTTACGTTGTTGAGAGGTTTCAAAGGCTGCAGC
>ERZ650309.797-NODE-797-length-15103-cov-3.818979_pt1 | contig 15103 bp, 17 predicted proteins | sample MGYA00376245_ERZ650309 | MGnify/ENA primary metagenome ERZ650309 (study PRJEB26733, sample SAMN07839294) | wastewater metagenome | biome: urban; feature: wastewater treatment plant; material: waste water | place: USA: North Carolina | collected 2016-04-26 ...
CTCTTCCGATCTCGATTTCGATGCCGTCCATTAACGGGGCTGCCCATGCAAACACCGCCTGAAACATAAAAAACATTAACACACCCAGAATGGCTAAACCCCAGACAGGATGCAGCAAAATACTGTCTAAGACATCATCACGTTGGTCGGTTAGCGTTGGCATAACCACAGTATCAGCCAAAATAGTGCGTACTTGAGTATGAATATCGGTTTCAAGATTAGGGACATGAGCTAAGTTCGGCACTTGCTCATCTAAAGCAGATAATAATTTATCGAGTCCGTGACGCTTAACCGCCACCGTTTCTATGACTTTAATACCTAAATGTTGCGCTAATTTTGCGGTATTAATTTCGATGCCACGTCGTTTGGCATCATCCATCATGTTTAACACCAACAACATGGGTCTGCCTAAACGCTGCACCTCTAACACAAAACGCAAATGTAAGCGCAAGTTGGTAGCATCAACCACACACACTAACACATCAGGAATAACTTCATTTTCAACTTGCCCCAAACAAATAGCACGGGTAATGGCTTCGTCTGGGCTAGTCGCTTCTAAACTATAAGCACCCGGCAAATCTAGGACACGCAAACGCCGCCCTGAGGGTAAGTTAATAAAGCCTTCTTTGCGCTCAACGGTTACGCCTGCATAGTTTGCAACTTTTTGCCTAGCACCTGTGAGCTGATTAAAGAGTGAGGTTTTGCCACAATTAGGATTACCCACGAGGGCAATATGTTGAATCGATGTGGTCATGGTTGCCCCTCCTCTATCACAACACGCTCGGCCTCACATAAACGTAGGGCAAAACGTGTAAAACCCACTTGCACTAAAATCGGGTCTCCACCAAAGGGAGCTTTGCTAATTAAACGCACTGTTTCGCCGTTAACAAAACCTAATTCGCTTAAACGCTGGGCAATCGGGTCTGACTCGGTGTGTTTTTGGACTGAGGATACAATAGCAGGCTTATTTTTGACTAACTGGGACAAACGCACGGTAACTTTAACTCAAATATAAATAAGAATCATTCCTAGTTTCGTCTTTAATAGCAGATGTGTCAAATATTATTGAAATTAAAACAAATGTCCCATTTTTTCTTCTTTGGTATCTAAATATTGGTCGTTATGAGGATTACGCCCCGTCATTAATGGCACACGCTCTACCACCTCAATACCGTGTTGTTGTAGTGCAGCCACTTTGAGCGGATTATTGGTCATTAATCGTACTTGGCTTATACCTAGATGCTTAAGCATCACTTCGCACATATCATATTCGCGTAAATCAGGTGCAAAGCCTAGCTGCTCGTTAGCTTCAACGGTGTCTGCACCTTGGTCTTGTAAAGCGTAGGCGCGTACTTTGTTAACTAAGCCAATGCCGCGCCCTTCTTGGCGTAAATACAAAATCACGCCACGTTGAGCTTGAGCAACTTTTTGCATGGCGGCTTCGAGTTGAGGCCCACAATCACAACGCAATGAACCAAAACCATCACCTGTTAAACATTCCGAATGGACACGAATTAAGACAGGCGCACCATCTGCTACATCGCCCATACTTAAAGCGATATGCTCTTGCCCTGAATCGCTTTCTTCAAAGGCATGAATCAAGAAGTCGCCATGTTTAGTTGGCAGTTTAGACGAGGCTATAAAGTTGATTGACACGCGATTGAACTCTCTAAATAAGATTTACGCTCACAAAATAGGGGCATTTTTGAAAAATACAACCTATTAGGACTTACGCAGTTATAGCAGCGTAATACATCAGTCCATTTATTTTGCCGTTAATGTCATCCGTTGATTAGACTGCTCCAATTTAACACGCTTTAAAAAACTCATTCCTAAGAGTATTGGCATGTTATCTTCACTATCACGAATTGAGGCTTCTACGTAACTTAAACTAATTGTACCGACTTTGACCTTATCTAACATGACTTGCCAGTTTTTAACCAAGCCATTAGCTGTACCGCTAACACCTTCTTTGCCTTTGAGCCTAAAATCTATACCTAAACGCTGTGCTTCTTTGCGTGTCATCGAAATAGAATTTGCACCAGTATCAACTAAAAAAGTCACAATACGGTTATTTATCATGCCGTTAACGATATATTGCTGATGTAAATTAGCGTAAATATCGACTTTATTGACAGGCTCAACGGGCACTTTGGGTGGCTCATTAATAATTACAGGCTCAGATACATACTCTTGTCCCGCTACCAATACAATGTCTTTAGCGTCTATTTTTAAAGTGGCTTGTTGCGGCGTTAATGCCACTAACTCTACTTGTTGAAACTGTTGCCCTATTTTAATGACTGCACTTTTGCCATCGACTTTAATAAAAGCGCGGTCGCCAAATAGCCCCAACACCTTAACTTCTAGTGCATAAGTGTTAAGCGATAGGCCAAGTATTACACCAAAGAGGCAAGCCAATTTTTGCTGACGATAAACCACACTATGCCTCCAGCGGCAATACCTGCTAACAAGTCATCAACCATAATACCAAAACCGCCCTCTAAGTGCTTATCACACCACGAAATAGGCCACGGCTTTAAAATATCAAAGAATCTAAATAAGATAAAAGCCAATATCACGCCCATATAAGTTTGAGCATTCCAAGCTGCACTTGCCAACAAAGGCAACAAGGCAATCCATTGCCCCACAAACTCATCCCAAACAATGGCTTCGTGGTCATGTACTTTTAAAATATCGGCAGCTTTACCACATAGCCAAAAACCAAAGAGTGTTGCAACCACAATAAAAGCCACACTACCACATAAACCCAATACGCACAGCAGCGGAAAAAACACTAGCGACAAAGCTGAACCTGCCGTACCTGGTGCTTTAGGTGATAATCCTGAGCCTAAACCAAAGGCCAAAAAGATAATCGGGTTTTTAATAGGATATTGCGCCATAACATTTCTCTGGTAGAAGCAGTATTAATCTGCTTTTTGAATATGAATATCCATTTGTGGAAAGGGAATTTCGATACCTTCTTCGTCAAAACGCAACTTGACCTGTTCGGTAATTTCATAAAATACCGCCCAATAATCGGATGTTTTTACCCACGGTCGCACCACAAAATTAACACTACTATCAGCTAATGCGGCAACCGCCACCAAAGGTGCAGGCTCTGCCAATACTAAAGCATGAGCATTAACTACTTCTTCTAGCACACTTTTGGCTTTTTTGAGGTCACTTTGATAACCAATACCAAAAGTCATATCAACACGCCGTGTATCTCGTGCGGAATAATTAATAATATTACCTTCATAAATACTTTTGTTAGGCACAATGACTTCTTTATTGTCGCCTGTACGCAATTTACAGGTAAAAATGGTAATTAACTCAACCACACCTGCTGTGCCGCCTGCTTCAATCATATCGCCCGCTTTAAAAGGTCTAAAAATAAGCAACATCACCCCTGCGGCAAAATTTTGCAACGAGCCTTGCAAAGACAAACCAATCGCTAAACCCGCAGCACCTAATAAAGCAACTAAAGAAGTAGTATCTACCCCTAATTTATTTAGCGAAGCAACTACTACAAACAGCAACAGCACTGCATGAACAATGGCATTAATAAAATTAATTAAAATGACATCTACATTAGCGCGCACTAACACCTTATCAAGCAGCTTGATTATCCATTTAATGCCTATACGTCCTACTAAAAAAATCAGTAAGGCTAAAGTAATATTTACGCCCCAAGGAATAATATGACTCGATAACCATTGAGTAATAGTGCTTAGCTCTAACATCGATCTAAAATCTCCAACAAAAATAACGTGTTAAATTAATTAAAAATGCTGATATCCCTGTGTATTAAGCGCGTAAGGCTGGCCATGATGCGCCAATAACAGCCCCATTTGTGCGCTAACCGTACCAATGCGAGTAATAGGAACCAAAAGATTATTTAGCTTAAAAAAATCAGCATCCGACAGCGTAAAGCATAGCTCATAGTCATCACCCGAACACAACGCCAATGGCAATGCTTGCTCAGAGGGTAACACGCGCAACGCCTCTGACAAAGGCAAATGCTCCAGTTGTAATTCTGCACCTACACCAGAGGCTTGTAAGATGTGGCCTAAATCTTGAGCAAGACCATCAGAAATATCTAAGCAAGACGATGCTAATCCGCGCAATGCCAAACCTAACGCAATACGTGGTTGGGGAAAATCTAAACGCGCTTTATAAAAGGCTTGTTGTTCGTTTGAAAGATGAATGTTTTGTAATTGCTGCAAGGCCACTTTTAGCCCTAACCCTGCATCCCCCACTGTATTTGAGACATAAATGCCATCCCCTACTTGTGCGCCATCACGCCTAAGTGCTTGACCTATAGGCACTGTGCCTAAAGCGGTAATGGTAATACTTAACTCTGAGCCTTTGGTCGTATCGCCACCAACCAAAGCCACCTGATGTTGATTGGCTAAATTAAATAAACCATTGGCAAATTCTTGAACAAAAAACTCATTGGGTGTGGGTAAGGTAATAGCCAATAAAACCCAACGAGGGGTCGCACCCATCGCGGCTAAATCGGATAAATTAACCGCTAAAGCTTTATGACCAATGGCAAAGGGATGAGTGTCTTTAGGAAAGTGTCGCCCCGAAATAAAAGTATCTGTTGTAGCAACTAACATTTCACCTTGGGGAACGTTGAGTAAAGCAGCATCGTCACCGATGCCTAGCGTTACGCCTTGATGTGAGCCACGGCGTTTAAAATACTGATTGATAAGTTGAAATTCGGAGGGCATAAGTTATTTGGTGTGATGAGAAATAGCGACTAAAAGGCAATTCCACCTCTCCTTTAAAGAGAGGGGACTTTAGAGATTTACAGGTTAAGCCTCTTTTTCTGCTTTACGCACGACTTTAGCCAACTCATCTAAAATACTATTGATGTATTTATAGGAGTCAGTGGCACCAAAATCTTTAGCTAACTCTACCGCTTCATTTAAAATAATACGGTATGGAATTTCGATATGATGTAATAACTCATAGGCTCCAATACGTAAAATACTCAATTCAACGGGATCAATACGGCTTGCTTTTCGGTCTAAAAATGGCGCATAAGCAGCATCTAGCTCAGGCGCACGCGCCACACCTTGATGCAACAACTCATGAAAATACGCCAAATCGACTTTGTGCATGGCATTTTCGACACGGTAACGCGCTTCGATTTCAAAAGGGGCATTACCCGATAATTGCCATTCATACAAACCTTGCAACGCAAAACGACGCGCTTTATGACGCGCGGCTGGCGTGTTTTTGGCTTGAGTCTTGTTAGGATGAGCTTGCATTATATTGCCTTTAACAAGGAAACCATTTCGATAGCCGTCATAGCAGCATCTACGCCTTTATTGCCTGCTTTAGTGCCTGAACGCTCAATGGCTTGTTCGATGCTGTCGGTAGTTAATACACCAAATACCACAGGTAAGCCTGCGTCTAGGCCAACCACGCCCAAACCTTTAGCACATTCGCCTGCCACATAATCAAAGTGAGGTGTGCCGCCACGAATGACAGCACCTAAGGCAATAATCGCATCATATTGCTTTTTTTCGGCTAGTTTTTTGGCAACTAAAGGTAATTCCCATGCACCTGGTGCGCGAACAATAGTGATATTGTCATCGGTCACGCCATGACGCTTTAGTGTGTCTAAAGAGCCTTGTAATAAAGCCTCAACCACAAAACTATTAAAACGACCCACTAAAATAGCGTATTTGCCATTGGCATTTTGAAAGTTACCTTCGATAGTTTTCATGTATCACTCCACAATAAATTCACAGCAATAAAATATCTATTTAACAAGACGGCTAACATCAACCCGTCTTACTCAGTCTCTAAATACTCAACAATTTCTAAGCCAAAACCCGATAAGGCATTAAATCTCATGGGGGAGCTAAGTAAGCGCATTTTACTTACGCCTAAATCGCGTAACATTTGTGAGCCTGCGCCAATGGTACGGTACATACCTGCCCCATCTGTTGCGCGCGGACGTTTGCCAAAAAAGCTATTAATATGTTCAACCATATCGGCAGAAGCATAATCTTGGCCTAATAACACTAAAATGCCTGAATCATGCTTGGCAATTTCGGCCAAACTTTTTTGCATATTCCAACCAATACGACCCTGATATTTGGCATGTAATAAGTCACGCAATGGGTTAACCGCATGAACTCTAACCACAGGAATATCTTTTTTTACATCACCTTTAACTAAGGCAATATGCACGTCTGTTCCTGCGTGTTCTTGATATGTAATCAACTTAAAATCACCGTATTCGGTGGGTAAGATATTTTCGCTAATGCGCTTAACGGTTTGTTCGTTAACCATGCGGTAATGAATTAAATCGGCAATCGTGCCAATTTTTAAATTATGTTGCTCTGCAAACTTTTCGAGGTCTGGCCTACGCGCCATTGTGCCGTCTTCATTCATAATCTCAACAATGACAGCCGCAGGCTCTAAACTCGCCAAACGTGCTAAATCACACCCTGCTTCGGTATGCCCTGCACGATGTAATACGCCACCTGCTTGTGCCATTAATGGAAAAATATGACCTGGTTGTACAATATCCATTGGTTTGGCATCACGCGCCACGGCAACTTGCACAGTATGAGCGCGGTCATGTGCCGAAATACCCGTAGTTACGCCACTTGCTGCTTCAATTGACATGGTAAAATTAGTGCCATGACTCGCCCCGTTACGTGTGACCATTAAAGGTAAATCAAGCTGTTGGCAACGCTCACGGGTGAGGGTTAAACAAATTAAACCCCGTGCGTGTTTGGCCATAAAGTTAATATCTTCTGGGCGTACATGACTAGCCGCCATGACAATATCACCTTCGTTTTCGCGGTCTTCGTCATCCATTAAAATGACCATTTTACCTAAACGAATATCGTCAATTAACTCTTCTACAGTATTTAAGGGCATTGTTGTCTCATTCAATTACATACAATTAGGGGGAGTGATTGCGGCCAAAACAAAATTACAGGGTAAAGCCTAGCGCATAAAACCGTGTTTGGCCAAAAACTCTAAACTAATATCGCTTTTAGCCGTCGATTGTGCCGCTTTGTCACCTAATAACAAACGCTCTAAATAACGTGCTAATAAATCAACTTCTAAATTAACAATACTACCAACTTGCCATGAGCCTACATTGGTCTCTTGTACAGTATGCGGCACAATATTTAAACTAAACACCGCACCATCAATGGCATTGACCGTTAAACTAATACCATCAACGGTAATAGAACCTTTTTCGGAAATATATTTGGCTAAGTCATCGGGTGCGCGTACTTGATATTGTAAGGAGCGCGCATCTTGTTTAAAGCTAATAATCTCGCCTAAACCATCTACATGACCACTCACAATATGGCCGCCCAAACGACTGGTAGGCATGAGAGCTTTTTCTAAATTAACCGCTGTACCCACTTTCCATGTTTTTAAACAAGTACGACGCAAGGTTTCGTTAGAGACATCAGCCACAAAGCCCTGTCCTGTTAGCTCAACAACCGTTAAACAAATACCATTGGTGGCAATAGAATCACCGAGTTTTACATCGGCCAAATTAAGTTTGGCGGTAGCGATGGTTAAACGTACATCACCACTACGCGGTGTGATTTGTTGCACACGGCCTACGGATTCAATGATTCCTGTAAACATAAAGCAGCACTTTTAACCAAACACAAAAGGGCTGTAATCATAACTAAAAACTAGGCAAATGTCGTGTTTTTTGATGCGTCATGTCCAAAAACAGGTGTATATAAAGTAGCCAAAAACATTTTTGTACACTAGACTCCAATGAACTTAGTTTAGTTCAGGAGAAGAAAAATGGCTTTTATTCGTCCCCAATACGCATTAAGTAGCTTATGCGCCGCTTTATTGTTAGTCGGTTGTGAAATTAATGAAGACAAAATAGCATCAAGCTCTAACAACAATTCAAACACCACTATTTCTACCAATACAATGACAGTTACCCCTTCATTGGGCAAAATTTTAAATGCCAAAGTCACCCTAAAAAATGCCAAAACCAAAGCGATTTTAGGAACAGCTAATACAGGCAACTTAGGCAAGGTGAGCTTTCAAGTTCCTAAAGATATTAAAGATGTACTGATTGAAGTTTCTGGTGGTGGTGTAGCCAAGTATTTTGATGAGGCTAAAGGCGAACAAGATTTACCTAGTAGCGTTACGCTACGCGCAGCAGCAACCGCTATTACTGATAATACGAATGTTGGTGTGAGTGTCTTTACCGAAGCTGCCGTACAATATGCCGAAAAAAAGCCTGATGGCTTAGCAAAAACCGAAAATATTGAGCAAGCCAATCATGATATTGGTGCAGCGGTTGGTATTAGTAATATTACTCAAGCACCAGCTCTTATTGGGCAAAATAGCGATTACCAACAACTTGCAGACGATGCCGCAAGTGCTTACGCGTTACAACTAGCTGCTTTGGTTAAGGCGGCTTCTGCCAGCATAGCAGGCAACACGCCTGCACTTGAGCTATTAGAAAAGCTTGCTGCTGATTTAAGTGATGGTTTAATTGACGGTAAAAATGACACCACAACGCTAACTAGCGTGCCTTATGCCACCTTAGCATCCGTATTTGCTGCCAGTTGGCAATTAGCCATGCAAGAGGTGATTAACACGTTAACTAATACAGAATTACAGGCTAAATTTGTAAGTAACGTGGTTAATAAAGTTGATATTAAAGAAGTCAATATTGGCACTATTGTGACCGACAATACCGATTTTGGAGGAGCATCTAAAGCCGCATGGAAAGGTGAGGTTTATCTTTTAGCGACAGGCACGCCTAAACTACCCGATTTTAGTACCTTAACGCCTATTGGTACATTATTTACCAGTAACATTGATATTAGTCCACGCCGATTCACTGACCCTTTTCCGGGCGTACCTAGCAATCGTTTTGAAGATTTTGGCGTAAGATATCAAGGTCCGTTAACCATTAGCGAAGCAGGTGATTATAATTTTAGAATAATTAGTGATGATGGCTCTAAATTATTTATTGATAATGTGTTAGTGGTTAACCATGATGGATTACATGGCCCAAGTTCTTCAGCACGCCCCACCGTGAATTTAAACAAAGGGGTTCATACCTTACGGGTAGAGTACTTTCAAGGGCCTCCCACTGAAATTGCCTTGCAAGTGTTTGGTAATAAAGTCGGCTTGCCCGAAAAGATTTTAACGCCTGTTGTACCTGTAGCGGATGTTGTTGCTGTGCAAGACTAAAGAGACTTCACTCCTCTCTCCAGTGAGCTACGTTTTGATTTAGCCCTCACCCCAACCCTCTCCCAAAGGGAGAGGGAGTTCTCTCTCCCCTAAACCATGTGATACGTCAAACGTATATCCTGCCCCACCATACGTAAATCTGTTTGTTGCAAACGGTGTTGCTGCGCCATTTTTTGCAAAGGTAAATCAAACATTGGACGCGCTTCACTACCCAACAAAGTAGGAGCAACATAAACAACTAACTCATCCACTAACTTAGCCGCTATAAATGCACCTGCAACGCTTGCACCTGCTTCTACCAATACCTCATTAACGCCACACGCGGCCAGTTTTTGTAATACATTATTTAAAACCCCCTCCCTGCCTCCCCCTTGATAAAGGGGTGGAGCGAATGACCAAACCTCAACCCCTAAGGCTTGTAATGCCAAGATTTTTGGGTGTTGCATGCTTTGTTGTGTCACAACAATTACTCCCGTTTTTTGCAAAATATTGGCATCAAGCGGCGTACGAAGTTGTGAATCTAAAATCACGCGCAGCGGTTGTACAGGTTCACCATAACTCCAATCTAACCAGTCTTGTGGGCGCACTGTTAAACTCGGATTATCGGCCAATACTGTACCAATACCTGTAATAACAGCCCCACTTTGAGCGCGTAACTTTTGTACGTCTCTGCGTGCATCTGTACCTGTAATCCATTTAGACTCGCCCGATTGCATCGCGGTTCGACCATCTAAGCTAGCGGCTATTTTTAGGCGTACGTATGGCAAGCCGCCATTCATACGTCTAAAAAAACCTTGGTTTAACGCTTTGGCTTCGTGCTCTAAAACGCCAACGGTGGTGCTAATACCTGCATTTTGTAAAATTGCTTGGCCTTTGCCTGCCACTAAAGGATTGCTGTCTAAACTCGCTATCACCACGCGAGACACACCTGCTTGCACTAAGGCATTGGCGCAAGGTGGTGTTTTGCCATAATGAGCACAAGGCTCTAAGGTGACATAAGCGGTTGCACCTTTCGCTTGCGCTCCTGCTTGACGTAAAGCAAAGACTTCGGCATGAGGCTGCCCTGCGCGAGCATGAAATCCCTCGCCCACAATCTGCTCATCTTTGACTATCACACAACCCACTCGCGGATTAGGCTGCGTGGTATATAAACCTTTTTGGGCTAATTGAATCGCTTTGGCCATATACAAAGTATCGTTCATGGTTGTGGCTCATCATGTTGATTTAACTTTTCTATTTCGGCTCTAAAGGCATCAACATCTTGAAAGTCTCTATACACCGAGGCAAAACGCACATACGCCACTTTGTCGAGTTTGGCTAATTCGGTCATCACCATTTCGCCAATTAAACGTGATTTTACTTCGCGCTCACCCGATGCACGTAATTTATGTTGAATTAACTGAATGGCTCGGTCTATTTTTTCGATACTAACGGGACGTTTTTGCAAGGCGTGCATCATACTTTTGCGTAATTTATTATCATCAAACGGTACTCGACTGTTATCCGATTTTATCACCCGTGGCGTAACTAACTCTGCGCCCTCAAAGGTAGTAAAACGCTCACCACAAGCGACACACTCACGACGACGACGCACTTGCTCACCCTCACCCACCAAACGCGAGTCAATCACTTTAGTATCGGGCGCACGACAAAAAGGACAATGCATAATTAACTCAATAATTTAGAAACCAATAATTGGTCAATACGATAGTTATCTATATCAACCACTTCAAATTTATACCCTGCATATTCTACATAGTCGGTGCGTTTGGGTATTTTTTTTAGAACATACATCATAAAGCCTGCAATGGTTTCATAATATGTTTCGTTAGGAAAAGCCGAAATAGCTAAGGCTCTACGCACATCTTCGATGGGAGTTACGCCATCAATTAACCACGAATTATCATCTCGTTTAACTATTTGCTCTTCTACAAAAGAGTTTACCAAGTCACCCATTAGGGTTTTCATAACATCATTGAGCGTCACAATACCCACAACCAACGCATATTCATTTAACACAAAAGCAAGGTCTTGATTGGTTATTTTAAAATGTGCCAGTAACTCAGATAATGTTAAGGTATCGGGAATAGCCAACACACTCTGTACTTGCAACTCTTTATTAAGCGAAATAGGCAGATGGTTTAAGGTGCGTTTTAAAATATCTTTAGACTCTACATAACCTAATACGGCATCTATCACATCATCACACACCAAAAAACGACTATGTGGGTAACTAATAATTTTTTGTTTGAGGGTTTCTTCATCATCTTGTACACGCAAAAATATCACGTGCTCACGTGAAGTCATGGCAAAAGACACGGTGCGAATATCTAATTCAAAGACGTTTTCGATTAAATGTTGTTCTTCTTTATGGAGTGCGCCCGACGCTGTACCTGCATCCACCATCGCCGATACGTCATCAAAAGTAATGGCATCTTCACGATTAGTTTTTATTTTTAATACATTAAATAAAATCGTGGCAATACCGTCATACATCAAAACAACGGGCTTTAATACTTTTAAAAAAAATAAGATAGGCTTAACAATACTTACCGCGACTTGTTCTGGGTAAGTCATGGCTAAACGCTTAGGCATTAAATCGGCAAACACAATAAACAACGAAGTAACCAATACAAACGAGGTTAAAAAACTCGCTTTGTTAATCCACTCGACTTGACCAAATAACTGGGTTAAAAAATCTGCCACATAGGGCGATAAGGCTTGCTCACCTAAAATCCCGCCCATAATAGCAATGGCGTTTAAAGCAACCTGAATAACGGTAAAAAAATTACCTGATTGTTGTTGTAAGGCCAACACTTGCACGGCATTTGTATCGCCGTTTTCGGCCATTTGCTGCAAACGAATTTTTCGTGATGAGGCTAAGGCTATTTCGGCACACGAAAAAAAGGCACTCGCGGCAATTAACCCCAAAATGATAAAAAAATGATTAAGAAAGCTCATACAGACTCAATATTAGCGCGCAATGGCGAGGTGATAACTATACGCCAAGCCTTGCTATTAGGCAAAAAGTAGGCTATTTGCTTTATTTCTCACTAAGATAAGCCTCCTTCATCGGCATTCTTGATTTAGAGGAGAGCCTACGTGAGAGCTAACTTATTATTTTAAGTGGAGAATTATGAATGTTAAATACGCTTTTAGGTAAAGCTATTTTTAAGCTCAATGGTTGGACATACGACAACAAACCCGAATTATGGTCAAATAAACAAGTAGTTATTGGTTTTCCACATACGACCAATATGGATACTGTGCGCGCCCTTGCCCTATTTAATATTCTTAACCGCAAAACCAATACCTTAATTAAAAAAGAATTATTTTTTTGGCCTTTATCTACTGTCTTAAATGCGGTTGGAGGCTTACCGATTGACCGTCAACAGTCTCAAAACCTCGTACAAAATATGATTAATGAGTTTAATCAACGAGAACAATTTACCTTAGTATTAGCACCCGAAGGCACTCGCGGCAAAGATAGTCAAAAGAAAGGCATTAAAACTGGGTTTTGGCATATTGCTAAAGGGGCAAACGTGCCAATTGTGTTGATGTTAGCCGACAACGCCAACAAACGTGGCCGCTTTTTGGGCAAAATAATCCCTACAGAATTAGAGACAGACCTTGAAACAATTTATCGTTTGTATGCAGAAGCGGGAGTTGATATACGCTAACAAAAAAGGCGCATTACGCGCCTTTTTATTGAGCTTTTTTGGGGGTTTCGACTACGCTCAACCACCACAACTAGCTCCTTGAGTGAAGTTGAAGGGTTAGCTTTGATACACAGGAAACTGTTGGCAAATAGTATGCACTTGTTTGGCCACACGTGTAATCACAGCTTCGTCTGTAGGTGCATCTAAAATATCACACATCCAGTTTGCTAAAGCAGCGACTTCGGCTTCACCAAAACCACGAGTTGTTACCGCAGGTGTACCTACACGAATACCAGAGGTTACAAAAGGTGAGCGTGGGTCGTTTGGTACTGCATTTTTATTAACTGTAATGCCTGCACGACCTAAAGCAGCGTCGGCTTCTTTACCTGTTAACTCTTTACCAATAAATGACACCAAGAACAAATGGTTATCTGTGCCGTTAGAAACCACATCATAACCACGCTCAACAAAAACTGCGGCCATTGTTTGAGCATTTACAACGACTTGTTGTTGATAGGTTTTGAAGGCTGGCTGCATAGCTTCCAAAAAGCACACTGCTTTCGCGGCAATCACATGAACTAATGGGCCACCTTGAATCCCTGGAAACACCGCAGAGTTTAATTTCTTTTCGATTTCTTCGTTTTTACGCGCCAAAATCAAACCAGAACGTGGGCCACGCAAGGTTTTATGCGTGGTGGTGGTCGTTACGTCAGCAATTTGTACTGGATTTGGATACACACCTGCAGCGACTAAACCTGCAACGTGCGCCATATCTACCATTAAATAAGCACCGACTTTATCGGCGATGTCACGAAAACGCTGCCAATCCATTACACGTGAATAAGCAGAAAAACCTGCAATAATCATTTTTGGCTTGTGCTCGACAGCCAAACGCTCAACTTCGTCGTAATCAACTTCGCCTGTTTCTGGATTTAAACCATACTGAACAGCGTTATACGATTTACCCGAAAAGTTGACTTTTGCACCATGTGTTAAATGACCGCCATGTGCCAAACTCATACCTAAAATAGTATCACCCACATTTAATAACGCTAAAAATACCGCGCCATTGGCTTGTGAGCCTGAATGGGGTTGTACGTTGGCGTAATCTGCACCAAATAATTGTTTAGCGCGTTCAATTGCTAAGCTTTCTACAATATCGACATACTCACAGCCACCATAATAACGCTTAGCAGGATAACCTTCGGCGTATTTGTTGGTGAGTTTAGAGCCTTGAGCGGCCATCACTAAAGGCGAACAATAGTTTTCGGAGGCAATCAATTCGATGTGGGCTTCTTGACGCGCATCTTCTTGGCTAATGGCTTGGGCTAAGGCAGGGTCAAACTGGGCAAGAGTGATATTGCTAAACATTGCAGGGTCTCAGGTTGAGCTAAAGAATCTTTATATTTTAACACGGTAAACGCAAAGCGATAATGATTTTCTCTCAATCATGCCATGAACAATTATCCATTTAGTCTAATTTAAGTACCCGCCTTGCTCCGATAAATGTTTTTTGCCAATAATTTTGGGCTAGTTTATCTAAACGAATGGTGTTGCCTGTAGAGGGCGCATGAATAAAACGTCCTTCTCCTACATAAAAACCAACATGATTTACTTGGCCAGAATTATTGGTATCAAAAAAAACCAAATCGCCCACCGCTAAATTTTCGGCATCTATAGGATTACTTGCGGCATACATATCACGCGAGGTGCGCGGCAGTTTTTTTACCCCTGACTGCATTAATACATATTGCACCAAACCACTACAATCAAAGCCTTCATCGGGGTTAGTGCCTCCCCAAAAATAAGGTTTTCCTACAAAACTAATCGCAGCTATTGCTGCTTCTTGCAATTTGGCAATGGGTTTTAGGGCAACGGGGGTTGGGTCAACAGACAGCTTTTGGACAAAATCATCTAAACCTTGTTGTTGTGTTGTTGTGATTGATGCCACACGCGCCACTAGCTCATCTAAAGGGTCGGCTTGGGCAGTTAGTGGCAACAAACACAAAAAAACATTTAAAAATAAACGAGCTAACATATTGATTATCTTATTAAATACTGTGTTAGTGTAGCCATCAATTAGCACAATATGCCCCTACTAAAACACAATTTTTATGTCTTCTTTATAGTGCTGCAAGGTAGCGTTGATGCTGGCTGTCCAACCATCTATAAAGACTTTGCCATTTTTGATGGCGTTTGCAAAATCATCACTGCTGATA
>ERZ650309.799-NODE-799-length-15071-cov-4.665157_pt1 | contig 15071 bp, 10 predicted proteins | sample MGYA00376245_ERZ650309 | MGnify/ENA primary metagenome ERZ650309 (study PRJEB26733, sample SAMN07839294) | wastewater metagenome | biome: urban; feature: wastewater treatment plant; material: waste water | place: USA: North Carolina | collected 2016-04-26 ...
TTCCGCCGTAATTCGTGACGGCCAAATCGGGTTTGCCGTCGTTGTTGAAATCTCCAGACACAATGGACGATGGCGACAGGCCAACCGGAATGTTGATGGCGGTCGCAAAATTGCCTTTTCCATCACCAAGCGAAATCGAAACATTGTTTGAGTTGTAATTTCCGACGACCAAATCCGGATTGGTGTCGGCATTCAAGTCTGTGGCTAGAACCGAGGAAGGCGTTTGCCCAGCATTCAGGTCTCGCGGGCTGAGCGTGAAATCTCCCATCGCAGTGCCAAGCAACAGTTTCACAGTGCCAATGCTCTGCAAATTTCCGCCTGCGACCACGATGTCGGCCCTGCCATCTTTGTTGAAATCCGCAACGGCAATGTCGCTATTGTCTCTGCCTGCCTGATAAATTTTTGGCGAACCGAAACCGCCCGCTCCGTTGCCATAAGCCACCAGAATTCCTGTCTGATTGCCTAAAGCGGCAACGGCATCTTTTCGGCCATCCCCATTGACATCAGCCAGCACGGTCGCTCGTAAAATTTCATCTGCGCGATCAAACGCAAACGGCGCAACGAATTTCCCTGCCCCCAAGCCTCTGATAACGGAAAACGTTAAATCCGAATTGGCAACTGCCAGATCAACGTTGCCATCGCGATCAAAATCTCCGGCAGCCGAAGCGACCGGAAAATATCCCGTGGTATAGCTGGCACGAACTGTAAACATTCCAGCGCCATTCCCTTCAGCAATCGTCACACGATTGCTGAAGCTTTCTGTCGCTATCAAATCCGGTTTGCCGTCGCCAGTACCATCGGCAATGCGCAATGCCGCAGGATAGTCATACGCGCCAAGCGGAATTTGCACCGGCTGGCCAAATCCTGTCCCAGTATTAAACACCACGGTTACGCCGCGCTCTTCCTGTGAAGTCAGCCGGACAAAAGCCAGATCCGGTCTGCCATCTCCATTCAAATCGCCAACGGCATTTGTGGTGTCGCCACCGCCGCCAGTGAAGCCCAAAGTGATTCCCGTCTGAAATCGCCCGCTGCCATCATTGACCAAGAGCGCTGGCTTCTGGTCAAACTCTTCGCTAAAAACGATCAAGTCGGGTTTGCTGTCTCCGCTAAAATCGGCTGTGACAATAGATCCAGGCATCATGCCTGCGCTGTAACTGTCAGAGCGCACAAACCCGCCCGCGCCATCGCCATTCAAGACAATGAGTTTGCCTTCGCCGCTGAAAGCGATGTCCGCTTTGCCATCCGCATTGAAATCGGCAACCGCAATTCCAGCTTTATATCGTATGGAAGTGACAGGAATAACTGTAGTTGAAAACGTTCCGTCGCTTCTTCCTAACGCAACGGCAACGCCACTGCCATCACCCGGAAATGTGGTGGCGAGATCAAGCCTGCCGTCGTTATTGAAATCTCCGGACGCCAGCCGGGATGGTCTGCCCGCAAGCTGAATGTTGGAAACGTTGGCAAACTCTCCGCGCCCGTTTCCTGCGTAAATCGAAACCATGCCTCCGGAAAACGCGCTGCCAGCATTGCTGATTGCCAGATCAATCACACCATCGCCGTTAAAATCTCCGGTCAACATATCCTCCGGGTCACGACCCAGCGGAAAGCTGCGTGCAATGCCAATTCCCGAACCATTTGCACAAGCAAAGTCAGGTTCAAGCTGTTGCGCCTGAACGCTATCTGGAAAGGCGCTCAACCAGGACAAAGCAGCCGTGAAGATCATTAGAAACAAAATTAGAACAGCAGTCGCTGATACAAATTTTATAGCCTTTTTGGGACTCATCTGTACTCCATGGAAATCATCGAGGAAGGGAAAAGTTCTGTTTTCAAAAGCAGTGGGCAATTAATTGGGGCGGGGATTTTGGTGTAATTCGCTCTAAAGCCGAGACGGATATTAACACCGAACTGGTCATAGCCGCATCTATCAGTTTGGCAAAGAATTAAAGGTTGACGGCCCTAAAAGCAGCGTGCTATACACTGCGCCAGTGCCCTAGTTTTAATTTGAAATTGTGATGTCATCAGTAAGCTTTGCGATTCTCAAATTCCCATTGAGTGTCCGAGCAGCAAAGCTTTTGAACTTCCCCGTTCGTTTGTCTTTTATCCGACCCGTTTGAATCAATCCCAAAAACCCTGTAGCTGAGCTTGTCGTCTCGGCTTCTTGTGCTCTCTCACCACAGGAAGGTGTGTATTTATGAAAACGCTATCTTCAAAACGCCCCATGTTGAGTTTCCTTTGTATTGTTGTTTTGGCTGGCAATCTTTTCTTGCAACCACTTGCGGCAATTGCTAGCACAGCACCTGCAACCGGCCAGCTTTCGTTTGCCAGACAAGTAACTGTTAACGGCAAAGAAGCCGCTGCCGGACAAACGCTTTTCGATGGTGACAGAATCAGGGTTTCGGGAGCGGGATCGGCAGTCATCAATTTGGGCAAACGGGGTCGCATAGAATTGGGGAAGGATACGGAATTTGTCTTGAATCTGACTGACGATTTGATTGGCGGTGACATGACATTTGGATGTCTGGGTATTATTGCTTCAAGCGGGACAAATACTTCCGTCAAAACAGCTCAGGGAGTGGTGAATTCTGACGGCGGTGAGCCGGATTCGTATTTCCTGGGCCAACGCGGTCAGCAAGGACGAATCATTCCCAGCCTTGGCGAAGCCAGTATGATGATCAATGGCAAAACGGAAACCATTCCGACCGGGAGTTCGCTGGATATTGATTCGCCGAATGGACAGAGCATGTTGTACCGTCGAAACACCAGCACCTGCACTTCCGGAATGTCCTGCGCCTGCGGTCTTTATGATCCCAACAACAATGCAACCAGAGCTTCCAATCAGCAGCAATCGAACGTGCCGTCTTCCAGCCCTTCCTCGAACGCGCCTGCGGCTGGCGCTGCTGGCAACGGAGGACTGACATTGCCGTTGCTGTTTACGGCGGTGTTAGGTGCTTCGATGGCGGTCTTTTTTGCCAACAACCCTGGTGGGCCTGCAGTGCAGGGGAATGGGTTGACTTGCGTAGACAATCGCGGTTTTTTCTGCCGTCGCGTCAGCCCAACAACTCCTACGACGCCGCCCCAACAATAATTTTTGAATTTGAGGCAAGAGCATCAAGCAAAAAGAATTGATGCTCTTGCCGGTTGAAGCCCCTTCCGTCCCCAACAGTTTTCCATCCGACTTCAACTTCTCTCCTGCCGCCCCCCTCGCTGTTCGTTCTTGCCATGAAAATTTCGCTCCGGCTTTCATCTATTGGCCTTCGTGCTGCTCTTTTGGGCGTGACACTGATGTTGTGTCTTGGCCTGATTGGCTTTGAACTTCAGCGATTTATCACTTCTGTCATTGCCAGCACCAGCATTGAGCTGGATTTGGCAACATTGAAATCTGCAGCGGATTATTTTCCCACGTCTGCCAGATTGCACGCGCGGCTGGCTGCGCGATTGATTGAAAGCCAATCAGACAACGGGCAAAGCCACGAAGCCCTGGCAGAAAGTGCATTTCAACATGCTTCGCGCGCTGTCGAACTTGCGCCATCGAACTTTGAATACCGCGTACTTTTTTCGGCTGCCGCTGAGCTAAAAGGCGACCTGGGCGCGGCGGAATCCGCATTGCGGGAGGCAGTTCGGTTGGCTTCCGGCAACAACAATGTCCACTGGCAGATGGCCAATTTATGTTTGCGACTGGGCAAGACTGACGAAGCGTTACAGGAATTTCGCAAGGTTGTGGAAGTCGAACCGTTGCGATTGCCGAATATTTTGAATCTGGTTTGGCGAGCAACGTCCGGCGACCTGGCAGCAATGGAACTGGTGGCGGGCAATGATGCGCAGGGCAAACTGATGCTGGCGGAGTTTTTGACCGAACAGAAACGCTTTGACACGGCTTCACAGATTTTCTCGCAAACGGATCGAGCGTTCAGATTGCAATGGCCTCAAACCGGACGTGTGTTAGACGGATTTCTGAAGGCTCGCCAATGGCAATTGGCGGAGCGTCTGTGGCACGACCTGATGGGAAGCCCTAACGAAACGACTGATTCCCTGTTGTGGAATGGAGGGTTTGAACATACGACGCGCAAAGGGTTGACCCAGTTCGATTGGCAATTAAACAACAGCAATTACGCTCGATTGGCCATTCAAGCAGGCGGGCGTTCCGGCAACAAAGCCCTGCGGCTGGCATATACGGGAGTTGATACCACCAGGCTTGACCGCGAAGCCCAGCATTTGGCCGTCGTTACGGCCGGACAAGCATACAGATTGGAATGTTTTGCCAAACCGGAAAAGTTGGTTGCCGATGAAGCGCCGCAAATTGCAGTCTTGCGCGCAGACAACCGAGAACTGATTGCGGCATCGTTTCCGGTGCTGCCCGCAGCAAACGATTGGCAAATGTTGACGGCGGATTTTGTCGCTCCGGCGGACCTGTCCGCTGTAATTGTAGTAATCCGACAAACTCCGCGTTACCGGTACACAGAACCGACGCAAGGCGGCATCTGGTTTGATGATTTCAGCTTGAAAGCGCAATGAAAATTCCCTTTGACCAAATTATCGCAACCGCCTTTCTGGCGCTGACGGTCTTCACGGCCCTGGCGCACGGCGTCGTCGAACCTTGGTCGGAACTGATCTTTGTGGTGTCGGTTGGAGGACTTTGCTTGTTGTGGGCCTTCAAAGCCATTCAGGATAAGAAATTGTCCGTGTTCGTACCGGCGAATTTGTGGCCTTTGGCCGGGCTGATCATTCTGGGATTGGCACAGAGCCTGATATTTCCCACCAGCAATGGAAGCATTTTCAGCTTCTCACTGGACGTCGAGGCAAGCAGAGGAACGACGTTACTGCTCGTGTGCTTGTTGCTGACCTCGCTGTTGGCATCGAATTTTTTGACGCACCGCCAACGGCTGCAAACGATGATGCAGTTTCTGACAATCTTCGGTTTGGTGCTGGCGACGTTTTCGCTGGTTCAGCATTTTACCTGGAACGAAAAATTTTATTGGATGCGCCCTGTTTATCAGGCGCAATCGTCGTTCGGGCCATTCGTCAACCGCAATCATTTCGCTGGCTATATGGAATTGCTGTTGCCTTGGCCGGTGGCGCTGATGTTGACCCGGCAACGCAGCCTTGCCGAAAAATCGTTCTACTTGTTCATTACTGCCTGGATCGCTCTGGTCGCCGTTTTTTCGTTATCTCGTGGCGGAATGATCAGCATTTTTGCCCAGCTTGTGTTTCTGATGATTTTCAGACCGCGTCAGTTTGATGCCCGTGAAGCCGCTGCGCCTTCGCGAATGGCAATGCTGGTTCAGCGCGGAGCGGCGGCGGCCCTGGTGCTAATCATTGTCTTTGGCGGGCTGATGTGGCTGGGAGCGGAGCGTGTTGTTGACCGCGTTGCCGCAGGTTTGGATACCGGAAAAGCCAGCGCATCTTCGGTATCAGATCAATCCGATTATGGTGGCCGCGATACACTCTGGAAATCCAGCCTGAAGATTTTTCAGGCGCACCCGATCACGGGAGCGGGGCTTGGCAGTTTTGAAACCGCGTTGCCCATTTACGAGCAAAGCAAAAATATGGGACTGGTGGTTTCTCAGGCTCACAACGATTACCTGCAAATGCTGACAGATGCCGGATTGATCGGTGGGTTGTTGGCAATCTGGTTTTTACTGGCGACAGGCCGCGCCGTCATCAAGGGCTTACAGGTCAACGAACCCTTGATGAGTCATGCTGCGCTGGGCTGCGGAGCGAGTCTTTTGGGGCTATTGGTTCACAGCCTGTTCGATTTTAATCTGCAACTATTATCGCATTCCTTACTGTTCCTATCGTTCGCCGCGATCGCTGCTCAGTTAAGCGAATTGGCGAAACTCATCACACTTTCGCGTGTCAGAGGTTAGAGCTTATGCAAACGCCATCTACGAACAACGATCCTCAACTGCTGGATTTGGACAAACCGTCCACCCAGACGGAAACAACCGTTCTTCCGCTCAATTACACCGGGGGAATGGTGGCTCCTACGCCTTATTTTCCCCACGAGATGAAGGCCGAAGAAGAAGCCGGGTTTGATATTCGTGATTTTTTGCGGCGTGTACAGCGGCGTAAATGGTTGATCCTGACCATCGTCACCATTATCACTGTCATGGCGGCAGTGAACTCTTCGCGGCAGAAATCCATTTACCTGGCGACCGCGACTGTGGAAGTGGGAACGAACCAGAATCAAATGCTGGTCAAAGATGGGGACCTGTTTTACCGCGACGATAACCAGGAAATGGAAACCGCAGTGTTTCTGATTCAAAGTTATCCTTTGCTGGAAGCCGTCGCTGCCAATTTAAGCGTGGATCAAAGCCAGAAATTTCTGGATGTTGCGGAAGAGCGATCTATTTGGGATGTGCTCAGAAACAAAAAAACGTCCAATGAACAGCAAAGCAGCGATCCGCAAAATGTCCTTCCTGACCTTTCCGGTTTTAGCGTGAAACAACGCTCTGCTGAGGAAAGCGAACGTCTTGCCCCCTTTGTCGGCATTCTGAGCGGAGGGCTGTCCATTGAAAAAGTGAAAATGACCCGCCTGATGCGGGTTTCGTTCCGGCATACAAACCCTGAAGTTGCGGCCATGGCGGCCAATGCCATTGCAGAAGGCTACCGACGACATTCTTTCTACAAGAAAAATCAATCCACGGACCAATCGTCAGACTCGCTGAACAAAGCTACGCGCGAATTGGAAGCCCAAATGCAAAAAGCGGATCAGGCATTGGCGGATTACACGCGCAACAACGGTATTTTTTCTTTGGACGGAAAGGAAGACCTGACGGCCAACAAACTGGTTGGGTTACATGAGCAGGTCATGCGCGCCGAATCCGATCGGATCATCAAACAATCATTGTATGAAGACGTGCAACAAGGCCGCGTGCAGAATCTGCCGGAGGCTCTGGCCAATCAACAAACGCTTGATTTGCAAAGAAAACTGAGCGAGCTAACCGTTGCCGCGGCACAGTTAAATGTTAAATATGGACCTGAAAATCCCAGACTCGCCGAAGTGCGCGATCAAGTGGCGGCGCTGCAAAAAGAGATCGCCAGCACTCGATCACAGCTTGAAAACAAACTGAAAACTGATTATGAACGCGCTGTGCGTGACGAAGCCTCAATGAAAGCTTCGCTATCGCGCGCCAAAGGCGAAGCCGTCCAACAGAATCAAACTTCAATTCAGTTCAATATTCTCAAGCAGAAAGCCGAAACGGCAAAAACGCTTTACACTGACTTTCTGCAAAAAACCAAGCAGGTGGATCTGGAAAAGCTTCAGAAAACTCCGGACATTTCGATTGCCGAACCAGCGCGAATTCCCGGCGGGCCGATCGGTCCATCCAGAATGCGCAGCGTGATATTGGCGTTTTTGCTGAGCCTTGGTGCCAGCATTGGCTTGGTGTTCCTGCTGGATCATCTGGATAACACAATCAAAACAGTTGACGACGTCAGCCGTTATGTTCGCTTGCCAGCGCTGGGCGTGATTCCAGCCATCGGGCCAAATGGCCGCCGTTTATATTTGGGAGGAGCCAAGCAGGAAAAAACGGCGTCCAATTCCGTCGGCATTTTGTCGCCAAAGGATGCGTACAAAAGCGCTGGCTCCGTGGCTGAAGCCTACCGAATGCTGCGGACGTCAATTCTGCTTTCCGCCGCCGGTCAACCGCCCAAAACCATTCTGGTCACCAGCAGTCAGCCGGGGGAAGGCAAAACCACGACGACCATTAACACCAGCATCTGCCTGTCACAGCTTGGCGCGACAGTGTTGTTGATTGACGCAGATATGCGCCGTCCGCGCGTGCATAAAATTTTCGGCATTGATCATCGCAAAGGATTATCGAATTACCTTTCCAGCGACACCTCGCTGAAAACCGTCGTTCAAACGACGAAATTCCCCAATCTGTACGTCATGCCTTCCGGCATTGTGCCGCCCAATTCGGCGGATTTGCTGAGTTCGGAAAAATTCCGCCTGATGCTGCAAAAACTGTCGCAGCATTTCGATCACATCCTGATTGATTCGCCGCCGATTAACAGCGTCACCGATCCGGTAATCATTTCCCGTCAGGTGGATGGCGTCATGCTGATTGTTCACGGCGGCAAAAGCTCGCGCGAAATGGTGGTGCATTCGCGGCAGGAACTGGCCAACGTCGGCGCGAAAATCTTTGGCGTGGTGCTGAACAACGTCAATATGCAACGCGACGGTTATAACTATTACTACCATCGCTATCAGTACGAATACACACGCGACACAGGCCAATTGAGCTAGATCGAATTTCGACTTGGTGTACGGTTCAACACAAAGCGACAAAGGGTCAAAGGATCAACACTGCATCCACCGGTTGTAAGGACTCTTTGAACCTTTGTTGCTTTTATTCTTTGTGTTGAATCATTGAATTCCCGTACACATGATTGAAGACCGTGATGCCGCTGATCGTGCCAATCAATGTGTTATTGCCACCGCGATTGAAGGCCGCGGAAAATCCACCTCCAACCACAGTTTGACCGCCGCTTCCGAAATGCGCCGAAGCATTCCGTTTGCCCAGGCTCGGGCACGGCAAGATTCGCAAACCTTACTTTTGAGAACAGTACCAATCGCGCTGTTGATTTTTTTAACAGGTGGGAATCCAGCGGGTCATTTTTGTGACGCCATCCTGAAATACTTCAGTTTGATGCCTTATGGGGACGATGTAACGAAAAGCTCTCTGTAATCAGTCGTATCATTCGAACAATTGGGTACAGAAACGTGAGGGTGTTCGGCAAAGGCCAAAATTGCCAATCAATAATTGTTGGTTCGAAGATCAGTCGTACAAGATGCCGGAATTGGTCTGTACGCTGATGCTGAAGCTTCAGAAAATAGCGGTGCAATTCAAATTTGCTTCTTGAACTTCCCATCGGCTGAAACAGGTTTTGGACAATCTTGTTGGCTAAGGCTTGCGAACTGTCATCTGCACATGCCATTCGTTCAATCCTTGGCGGGATCGGCGCTCCTGTCAGCCATTGGGCGAGCAACAAACTATGATACAGCACACGCTCGCATTTTAATGCGCAGGCTTGCGATACAAGCAGATCCCAATTCAGTTGCGGATTTAAATTGATTAGCCCCCCCACGTCGGCAATCCACCCCAGGCGCTCCCAACAATGGCGCGATCCATGCACACACAAATAGAGCAGCAAATCTTCCAGCCCCAGCGTTGCAATCGGTTTGCCCCCTGGAAAAGCGATGATTTGATTCTGGCGTATGTGTTCCCTGCCTAAGTCAAACGGCAAAATGCTGGACGACAGACGCCATTGCAGATCAATCAACGTGTCGGTGCGGGCATTGGTGAAGTAAAACTCCCGCTCAATCCCTGTAAACACAGAATCGTTCAGCAATGACAAATCCATGCGCGATTGATAGCCGGCGGATGCCAGCAATTCCCCAACTTTTACCAGATCATGTTCATCAACCAGAATGTCCAGATCGGAAAACTCCCTCTGGGCCAGATCGCCGTATGCCAGCATTGCCAGCGTTGGCCCTTTGAAAGGAATCGCCGATATTCCCTGAGCGTTGAGCATCACCAAAATTTGCCACAACTCTCCGGTCAGCATGAGATTGTGTTTGAGATTGTTCTGAAAAGAGCGCTGGAGCGATTCGCGAACATCAGAAGGCAAAGCATCGGAATTGAACTGCTGAAGAAACTGCCACAATTGAGGCACAACTCCGTGGTAAGCGGCTTCCTCGGCCACAACCGCCCAATCAACGGATTCGTTGGGAACCACGGAACAATTCCCATTGATTGCCGAGCGCACGATGCCAATCAGAAAAGCATGTTCTGATGACAAGTTTTCAATCGGCAGGCCATTCATTGGTGAAAGCCCTTGATCTGTGTCATCCAGGATTCAGCGTATAGTCCACCGCGCGCAAGCAATTCTGTATGCGTTCCCGATTCGATGATTTGTCCTTCGTGCATGACGTGAATCCTGTCCGCCTGCATCGCAGTTGTGAAACGATGCGTAATGATGATCACGGTGCGGTCCGTCATCGCTCCGCGAAACCGCTGCAACCAATCCGCTTCGGCCCACGAATCCATCGAACTGGTCGGTTCATCCAGCAGAACAATGGGAGCCGATCTGGCAAATGCGCGCGCCAGGGCCATTCGCTGCCATTCCCCGACGCTTAGCTCCGCACCTTGCGAAAACCATTTGCCCAACATCGTGTCGTACCCATCCGGCAAACGGTTAATCACCTCCGCCGCGCCTGCTTCTTCGGCAGCAGCCTGAATTTTTGCTTCGGTCAAACGCGCTTCCAAAGCACCCAACTGAATATTTTCGGCGACGGTTGCGTTGTAATGAACTGGTTGTTGAAACAACACGGTGATGGCTCGGCGCAGCGCCGGTAATTCCATTTGCCGCAAATCCACACCATCAATCGTAATGCTGCCCGCATCCGGGTCATACAACCGGCAAAGCAATTTGATCAGCGTAGTCTTGCCTGCTCCATTCGATCCGACAATCGCTGTGATCTGCCCAGTGGGAATGGTCAGGTTAAATCTATTCAGCGCGTCGCGCCCGCTGCCCGGATATCGAAATGTAACCTGATCGAATTCGATTCTTTCAACCACTTCCCTTGGCGCGGGCACAGGGGTTTCCGAATTCACAATCTTCGGCTGCAAATCCAGAAACTCGAACAGGTCCGTCAAGAACAGCGCGTTTGAATACCCTTCGCTAAAGTTGCCAACCATGGAACGTAACAGTTGCTGCCCCTGATTGAAGGCCTGATAAAATAATGCCAGTGTTCCCAAGGTGATTGCGCCTTGCAACGCTTGCCATCCCATCCATCCCAATGTAACGCCTGTGATGATCAGCGCCATACAACCTGCGATGAATTCCAGCACAAGTTTGCGTTTGATCAAGCTGAACTGTCCACCGCGCAATGTTCGGCGCAATTGGCTGTACGCAGTTCGAAAGTGTTCGCTTAATCCAAACAGCCTGACTTCCGCTGCCGTTTCGGTGGCCGTCAAAACCCAATCGTAATACCAGGTTCTGCGTTCAGGTTCGGTCACGGATCGCTGCCAGTCGTATTGGTGCAACGTGTTCATCGTCACCGCCACTGCCAAGGGAATCGTTGCCGCCAGCAACGACAACGGCAACCACCAGCCATAAGGCAACAGCACTGCCAACAACCCCAGCAGCGTGATGGTTCCTTGTAGCAATCCGCCCAGGTTTTCCAGCAGTTCAATCGGGCGATAACCGGCGTCGGATCGGGCGCGGTACAAATGATCGTGATATTCCGGCATTTCGTAAAATGCGAAATCCACTTCGGCGGATTTGCGCTGAATCAATTCGCTGATGTGGTCTTTCAGCAATTCTGATTGCACTGTGCGCACATAACCGCCGATTCGATGAAGCAATTCGACCAGCAGCAACGCCGTTCCCACCAATCCCGCATAAAACAGGATCGGGCGCAAACGCTCCGCACCGACCGATACGCGCGAAGCTTCGACAAAGCTGTCCACCAATCCTTTGATACACCAAACCTGAACCGCAGGCAGCAGGCCCTGGCCAATCAATAATGCTCCCCACGCGATTGTTCGCCGTCCATTGGATTGCCAGACCAACGACAGCGTGCGCGGCAAATACGGCAAAACAGCAAATAGTTTTTTGAAATATGTGCCGAGGCGAGAACGGTTATTCACAGAATTTTTCGGCCAACACCGCAACGTGGTTCAAGGCATCGCGCTGGTGTTTGAATTGTGCGGGATATGCTGCTGCCAACCGGTTGGCGATCTCTCCCTGCGCCAATCCTTCGTTGATCAACTGAAGCACGAACTGCGCAATCCGGCCTGTTTCATTCAACTGCGGTACGTGTGTAGCGGCTTGTTTCTGCAAGTGTTGCGGGGAAAGTGCGAAGCCAAAAAATGTTGATTGCCGGAAATCGGCTTTTATTTTCCGATCGGCTTCGACACTTTGAACGACCGTGTTCCAATTCCAGATGTAATCGTCGCCAACCAGATTGGCTTTCAATTCGATCCTGACCAAATCGCCGCTCGTTAAACTGACAGGTTCCAACCAGGGAAAAAATGCGCTGCCATACACTTTCGCACCGCCTCCGGGCGCATTACTGAAACCAATGCCATCAACCAATGTCGTATCAAACCAAACGCAAAGCCCATGTGCGACGGCATCCGATTCAACCTGCCAGTTCATTTCTCCGCTGACATTTGCGGCAGAGATCGTTCGGTAATCCAATCGGCACCATTCCTGCGGCTGGCCGATGATCTGGTCTGGCGAAGGTCTGCCCGATCCCCAGGCATTCAAGCTGATCTTTCGCACTGCGCTGACATCAACCCCGGCAGGATATTGATCGAAGGAGCTGACATACGGATTGTAAAGCTGGTCGGATGAAACAATCGCCGCATACAAAATGTCGCCTTGAGGAATTAATACCCCTCCCGGTGCTAAAAATCGTTCTCGCGCATCAATTATGGTAGGTATGTGGTGTGCGTACAGCGGCAACACTCCGCGCAGGTCGGAAACAATCACGTCAGCCTTCTCAGGAAGTGTAACCTTAGTCGAAAACCGTTGGATAAACTCAATTTGTCCGGACAGTCCACTATCGGCGGCAATTTGACGTCCGGTGTGAACCGCTGCATTTGGTTCAATCGCGTAAACCTTTCGCGCGCCAAACCGGATCGCCCAAAAAGCAAAGATCCCAGTCCCTGTGCCAAGATCAACGACAACAGAATCCGGAGTTATCTGTTGGCGCAATGCTTTCAAGTAAGCATCCATCCGAACATTGTCGGTAACCATGGAATGGTAATCATTAATAGAATAATCACTCATTTTCGCTCTGGCTCAGGTGGTCAAGGATGCACGTCCGAACTGACGGCAACAACGAAAAATTGTGCGGAAAGCTTATGGCAAAAACCGGCGTTGTTTCGATCAATCTGGCTGTCATATTGAACTGATCTTTGATTTGCGAATGGTTTTTGACATCCAATCGAAAAATACTGTTGAAACATTCACTGAATGCTTGCTGTGGTGGAATCGTACTCACTGAAACCGGCACAGCGACATCATCTTCTTGAGGTCGCAGCAAGTAAACCCTACTTAGTGGCATTCGCTCCGAAGCGAATGAAACTGCCGCCTGTCCGGCACTAATTCGTTGCTTTGCACTGTAATGGGCAACATCAGTGGAACTAGGTTGTTCTGCGAAAAGCTCCGGTAAAGATTCCGGCCACAGCCTTAAACTTGGATAGCTGGGAACTCCCCAAAAACTCCCTGCCTCCTCAATCACTAACAGACCATCATCAGTCAGCAATTTGAATCCAGCCCTGCCAAAATTGGAGGTTAGCGTTGATTTTCCTGAGCCGGTTTCGCCAATAAAAACTATCGCCTTCGAATCAACCACAACAGAAGCTGCGTGTAACAGCAACTGGTTGCCGCCGGAAAGCAGACAGGGAAAAACCTGATCGAGAAAAAGGTGGATTGTTGTTTCTTGTGGAATGCCAGGACTGGGAATGCAGTAAATTTCATTTGCATCATTCTGAACACGAAAATCTGCGAATCCTGGAAACCGGATCAATGTACCACCCCAATATTTGGCAAGTAATGCCCAAGGAGTTCCGTCCTCCAACGTCCATTGATGAAACCAGTCATACGTTTCAGACGATGGGTGGGAAGGTGGCTGTAGATAAAAAAAGTAATCAGCACCAGGCGAAGCGACTACAGGCAAATCCGGCAGCCTGATGTTGCTCGCGATATTGGTCCCGAAAGCTTGATAGACGACCATGAATAATCAATAAGTCCTATCGTCCAGGCTTGCATTAAGGTTGCACTTTTCGATAGCTAAATTCGTGTTCACGCCATCATTCCACCCATCCCACCTGCTCCCATCATGTCAGGAACCGAAGGGGACATTGCGCCTTGCGTTACTGTGGCAATATTCCCGTATTCGACAAGGTGCGGAGAGGAATAAGTACTTTTCTTCTGCTCGAAAACAATTTCGGCAGCAACTGATTTTTCTTCGTTTGTGCTCATGGTTATTTCTCCAATTTTGACCGATTGTCCGGGGAGTAATTGGCCAAGCTTCGTAGACGGGTTAACAGCAAAAGCTCGATATTGGACTTGCTGCCATCAGCATTCTGCTGACAGCCTTTGCACGGCAAAGGCTGCACGACGGATTGGGCGATTCCGTCGTCTGGTCTGTGGGGGGTTGGCACATTCCGACCACCACAATTCAATCCCATGAATGGCCCAAAGAGTCCAAAGATGAATCCAGAACTCGTTTGTACCTTGCGTCAAAATCCGATTCAACTGATCGCGCATCTGCTGCACTTCCGACGCAGCTAACCACCCTTGCCGGATTCCAAGCCGTCCTATGTCAGCTCCGCTTTGCAGCGTTGCGCGGTAACAATCAAAAAAGATGTTGGAAAATTCCGCTTTATCCGTTCTCTGTTCAACGGTTGTCGGTAACAAGCCGCGCATTGCCTGGCGCAACACAAATTTGTTCAATCCATGACGTTGGCGCTGGGTGTCAGGCAAGGCGAAACCGAATTCCACAACACGGCGATCCTCCAGCGGATGACGGCTCTCAATCCCGGCGGCGGCTGCATCGCGTTCCCCGATTTCAAATAGGTACTGACTGCCCGGAAACCTGAGGCTGCCGTAAAGCAATGATTGTGCATAATCAGCAAATTGGGGCCAATCTTCGATTTCCTGTGTCCGCGCGAGAAATTGAATTCGTCGGGCAAATTCCGGCGCAATATGAGAAGGAACTGTAGCGCGTTTGGCGCGCAGTTGACGCCAAGCCTGCAAGAATGCTCTGGGCAAATGAGACCGCAGTTTGACACGCATTGTCCCTACCAGCCATCGAAACAGCGTCGCTGCTTCGTCTTGATTTCGCAGCGCCTGTAAAACGGAAACAAGCTTGAACCGTTTGAAAGCCTCGATCACCGGCTCGCTAATCCCTTGAAACCATTCGTCGCCGCCTTCGCCTGTCAACTGGACGCGATAGCCTTCCTGCCGCAGCGCCTTGCAGGCCTGTGCGCCGGAATAGTCGAACTCGCAGGCCTGGCCGATGATGATCGGGCCGGCGCCGATGATGAGGA